>Ga0181390_1000748_pt1 | contig 14730 bp, 6 predicted proteins | sample 13SPOviralmetaG_FD_130085 | JGI IMG/M metagenome (GOLD analysis project Ga0181390, IMG submission 130085) | Marine viral communities from the oligotrophic San Pedro Time Series (SPOT) site, San Pedro Channel, CA, USA - 13 SPOT_SRF_2010-07-21 | ecosystem: Environmental > Aquatic > Marine > Strait...
TAGATCAGCAGAAAAAGGCCGAGCCATAGGTTTAGGTGTCTTAGGCTGGCATACGCTGTTACAGAAGAAGGGAATAGCTTTTGAAGGGCTTTTAGCTCAGTTTAAAACTAGAGAAATATTTAGTAAGATTAAAATAGAAACAGAAAGAGCGTCACGTAAGCTTGCTGAAATATATGGAGAACCATTATGGTGTGTAGGTACAGGTTTTAGAAATACACATTTAAGATCTGTAGCACCTACAGTTTCAAATAGTAAGTTAAGTGGTAATATATCACCAGGTATAGAACCTTGGGCAGCTAATGTTTTTACAGAGCAATCAGCTAAAGGAACATTTATAAGAAAAAATAATGAACTTAAAAAAGTACTTAAAAAAATTGGTATTGATACTAAGGAAACTTGGGATAAAATTTTGGAAGATGGTGGATCCATTCAAGGAATTAAAGAACTCGATGGATGGTTTTACGACCACCTCGGACGATTAACTCAAGAAGAAGGTGAGTCCGTCAAGAATGTTTATAAAACATTTAAAGAAATAAATCAATTAGAATTAATTGGGCAAGCTGGTATAAGGCAAGACTACATAGATCAATCAGTATCACTCAATTTAGCTTTCCCTTCAGAAGCAGAACCTAGATGGATTAATCAGGTTCATTTTGAAGCTTGGAAAAGAGGTATAAAAACACTTTACTATATGAGAACTGAATCAGTTTTAAGAGGTGATATAGCTGCTAAAGCTATGGATCCAAATTGTACATCTTGTGATGGGTAAAAAAAATAAAGGGGTAGCCGTAATTGGTTACCCCTTTTATTTATTTAATATCCTCCTCGCTTTTTGCGGTACTCTAATTTCATAAAAGTAGAAGGGCTAGAATCTTCACTTTCAAAACTTCCTAAAGATTGAATATTATTAGAAAGTAAATCTGAATTATCGTTGCCAATAGAGGTAAAATCACTAAGTATATTTTTAGCAAAAGAATCTGTTTCAGCATTTTTTGCAGCAACCTCAGCACTTGCTCCTGATAAAGTTGAATCATTTGCAGGGTTCCCATCACCTTCACCAAATCCTCTTATTGGTGCAGCCTGTTCCCCTCTAGCTAATTGACTAGCAAAATTTCTAAGATACTGCTTTCTAGCCTCACCTCTTTTTTGTTTTAAAGCTGCAGCGTCTTGAAAAGTAGCCTTATCCCCCATTCTAAAAGCTAATCTTTCAATAGACTTATCTTTTCTGTTTTGTTTTTTATCAGCTCTATCCTTCATTTTTTGAAGTTTAGCTAATTTTTGCTGATCAGATTCAGATAATTCTCTTTCTAATTTTGCTTTAACATTTTCTCCTTTAACAGGAGTAGGATTTAGCTTTTTTATTTTAGCTTCTGTAAAACTACTTGCTGTTGCTACTTTTTTTCTAGGAGTAGATTTTTTAGCTGTTGTTGATTTTTCAGGCTTATTAAAGCCTTTATTCATATTAGCCGTTTCTTCAGCAGTAGGACCTCTATAAACAGGCTCAGGGAAAGATGGTTGTTTATCATCATATGTTCCTCGTTTTTTTTGAATTTTATATCTAGCATATTTTTCAGCCTCGGGACTAAATCTATTTAATAGACCTCTAAATCCTTTTACTATTAAACCATCTGGTATTGTTTTTTTAGCCATAATTAAGTAATTTGTTTTTCAGCTTTATTTGCAGCTTTTTCCCAAGGCAAAGCTGAAGAGCCTTCAATATATAATTTTCCTTTATAATTTATTTTTTTATTAGGAGTTCTTGCGTATTTATTACCATCCCAATAAATAAATTTTTTATCATAGTTTAACTTACCAGATTTCATATCAGCTATATGCTTTTTTTCATGAGCTATAACTTCTTTTTTCTTTTTATCCGGTAATCCATTAGCAATTTCAATAGTACCATCTTTATTAGCTCTACCTAATACACCATTGGGTAATTCTTTTTTAAATAAAGGCAAACCTTTTTGAATTCTTTTTTTAGCGTATTCTTTTCGCTCTTTTTTATCCATTTTTTGGTAAGCTTGCATTCTTCTAAGCTTAGGACTAATTTTAGGACCATATTTTTTCATAAAAGCTTTTTTAACTTTATCAGCTTTCTTTTGCTCTTTATCTTTTTTTTGTTGAGCTTGTATCATTCCTAAATCCCATTCACTGTAACCCAATGCTAAACCTATAGATTGCCATGTTTCAGTGTCTTGATCTACTGCAACTTTTAAGTTATTCATTTTACGTACAGCTCTATCTAAAGGTATATTAGCTAAAGCAGAAACAGTTTGACCCGCAGCCATATAAGCCGGATTGTCAATATCAAAACCTCTAGTTTTCATTTTTTCAATCTCTTGCTTATAAGTAAATGTTCTACCCACAGATTGTAACTTCCTTATTTTAGAATCTATAGGAGGTGATATACTTGTTATTTTAGCTGCTGCTTTAGTATAATCAGGTCTTCCGCTATTGTATTGTTTAATAGCTTCCATAACAATATTTTTAATCATTGCTACACCCGCCCCATATACACCAGAACCTCTTAATAAAGTATCAGCAATACCGTTGCCAATTCTACCGATCTTTTCTTTTTCGTTGTTGTCTTCTTCGTCAGAAAATAACATTGCAAACATTGCAGACTGTAAAGCTGTAAATATAATATTTTGAACAGCTCCATAATAAGCAAGTTTAGAAAGATTAGTCTTCCAATCACCTCGACCATTAATAAGATCTAAGGCAGCTTTTTTGGTTAACCTGGTATATTGCATAGGTGTGTTAGCAAAAGCTAATACAACGCGTCCTAATGGGCTCGCTTGCTGCATTGAAACTCTATCTGGTCTTGACGATTGTTGAGACTCCTCAGTAGTTTCTTTAAAATCTAAAAAAGCTTGCTCTTTTGCTTGTTCTTTAGTAAGTCCATCTTTCATTAATGACTTAATCCTATTTCTATAAAAAGCAGCACCCCCTATAGAAATTGCAAAACTATCTGCAAGTTGAGTTGGTAAAAATCCTTTCTTTAAAATAGCAGACAATGCAGCTCTAACTTTATTATCAGAAGTTGAAGCAGCTCTAGCTATTTCATCTGCATTAACATCAGTTTTTAATCCGCCTCTTCTTTGCTTTAAAAAATCAGAATTAAATATTTCTGAAAAGTCAGACCAGTATTGTTTTTGATTTGCAAACGCAGCAGCAACTCTTAATGGATTATTATCCGTAAAATTTAAATAGTTAACCGCTGATATTGTTTGTAACAATGCAGATCTTGTATTAAAGAACATTATAGTACCTACAGAATCATTAACCCAGTTCATAAACTGATTAGTCAATTTATTAGCACCGGTTGGTCTATTACGACCCGTTTTCATTCTATAAAGCATGTCACTTAAAGCTTCAGTGTAGTCTTCACCATAAATAGCCTTAAGTTTATTCATATTGTCTTTGCTATACACAGTATCTACATTATCTTGCCATTGCTTTAAATACTGCTCTCTACTAGCTGTATTAGTATAATTAACTAAATCAGTAGTTATTGTGCCTGCTAACCAATCCCCTGTAGGTGCTGGATAACCATCTAAAGTTAAACCCTGTATCTGTTCTGCAAAACTTTTTAATTCAGGTTTGCTATCAATATATTTATTTACTGCTTCAATATCTTTTTTAGCAACATTTTCAGGCAGCATACCTTGCTGATCCCACAAATATAATCTTATAGCCTCTTCATTAGTAAAATCTCTTACAGCTTCTTTACCTAATTTAGCAGGGGAATTTTTAATTTGTTTTTTAAGTTCAGTCCATTGCGTCATAGACTGTTGCTTAGCTATTTCAAAATCACGAATTCCTCTTGCATAAACATCAGTAATATTTTCTTTATACCATTTAAGATTTTTATCGCCTTCAGCGCCTTTGCCTAGCGTAGGATATACTAATCCCATATAATCTTCTGCTGAATAAGGAACAAAAAACTTAAAAGGATTATTTTTCTTTCCAAGTTTTATAGCCCTAGCTTCAGAATATGTAGCGTCAGAAGCAACGCCTTTAACTCTTTCAATCATTTTATTAAAATCTTGATTAAGAGATTTCGATGATTTTATTTGCGTTGTTGATTGCCCTGTAGCATCTATATTATATGCTTCAGCAATACTTCTTCCATCTAAAAGTTCTATACCATTAGGATCTATACCTCCATTAAATAATGCAACATTTGGATTAAAATATCTTTCAAGAAAGCTACTAGAAAACACTAAAAAGCCCTCATTCATAGATGTTCTATATCCTGCAGATGTAATTTTTGTATCATCATTTTTATCTAACGCTATTAATTTAAAGTTATTAATAATCGCATTATAATCTAAACTAAATTTTCTGCTTTTATCTAAAGCGCTGTCTAGTAGATACATATAAGCACCTGTTTGAGGCATAGCATGCTCCCACTCAACTAATTTAAATTTACCTTTATTTGTTGTATACCCTTTTGGATTTTTGCTAAAACCAAAAAATTGAGCACCTAATCTATTAGGGTGAAAATCATTATTAGCAGATAGTTTCATATATTGAGCAAAAGCTACAGCAGTTCCCGAAGTATCTTCATTGTTTTTAATAGCTTCATTTATTCTACTCCACATTTCTCTATGAATTGTTCCCCATTTTTTATTAAATGCAGCTATTTTACCAGATTCATTATTTTTTTTAAAATCATTTTCATTTTTTCCAATTTCAGAATCATATCCCGCAAATTTATAATTTTCAATAGGTTTACCATCTACTAAAATAGATTTGCCATATCCTTTGAAATTTCTTAATTTTTGTACTTCATCAATATAAAACTTTTTAAGTTTTTTTCTAGTATCTTTATCAACGGTTCTATCAAAAGCTAATTCTCTACCAGAAGCGCCAGAATTAGAAAAAATATTCATTGTTTTAGCTTCAGAAAAAAAGAAAAATTCTTTTGGAAATAATGGTAATAAAAATTTTTTATAACCTTCCATTAAATTTTTTATATCTTCTTCGTCTTTAATTTTTGGTAGCTCAGTTTTTAAATGCTTTCGTAAAACCTGATTTACATCCCCATTATATAATCTAAATTGTCTATCTAATCTAGATTTAACTTTTTCATTTGCTTTATAACTTTTGCTAGCTAAAATAACCCCGTGTTTTCTTTTAAAAGCCTCAGCTGTAGCAGGATCTTTTTTAGCAAAATCAATTCTAGCTTCGTTTGCTATTTGTCTAGCTATAGCATTGTTTAAAGATTTTTTACGATCAGCTCTTGTTGATGCTTTTTCATTAGTAGCTTCATAATAATCTATAAACTCTTGCTTTGTTGGTGGATTTGTATTCCAGTCTGCAGATACACCACCTCCTTTTTGAAAATCTATGTTATTTAAAGCAGCATCTAATAAACTCTCATAGTTTTTATCTAAATATTTAGAAAAATCATTAGAGTTTTTAGTGTTTTTACCTAATAAATTTTTTACGTCATCAAATAACTGCTTTGAAAATATATCATTAAAAGCTTTATTCCTAGCAGAAAGTTTTTTAAGATCTGATACTTCTTTACCCTCTAACGCTTTATCTGCCTTTATAGAAGCAAGCTCTGCTAATTTATCTTTCTTTTTAACAATATTAGATGCTTCTGGTATATTTAAAGCTTCAATTATAGATTTTTTAGTTGAAACTTCATCTGGAGATTTTTCTTCAGTAGTCACAGCTTTTGCTTCTGTAACGTCTGTTGTTATACCAGCACCACCCTTTTCAGCTATTGATTCAATACCTAAATTTTTAGCTAATCTATTGGATCTTTGAAAAGCTCTAATGCCCACAAACTTGTCTAAATCTTGTTTAGCCGGATCATATTCTTGATCTACTATGGTTGCTAAGTCAGAGATCATTGCATTTTTGTAGTCAGCTCTGCTAACGCTTTGTTTAGCTTCTGCTGGAATTGGATCATATAATCTTTTTGTTATAGATTCAACTATAGGTGCAACTTCTTGTCCAAATTCTGATTTTGTAAATTCAAAAGTTTCTTGACCTTGCGGCGTTTTAAGCAAACTTTGTTGAATTAAAGTTCTTTTATCACCATACTTTTCTAATAAACCTTTTAAATTTGAACGAGATTCTTTTATTACAGACTCAGCTTGTTTTTCTGCATCTTTAACTAATTTACCCTCAAATCCTTCTTTAGCTCCTTGTATTATAGATTGCCTTAAACCACCTTTAGATATATCTTTATTATAATCTTTTATAAAATTATATACATCTCTACCAGTGTTAAATTTCTTTTTAAGACCTACACCCTCAAGTATTCTTCTAACACCATCACCAAGTTTAGTAAAAATATTTTCATTATATTTTATATCACCTGTAGCAACAGCGTCTGAAAATAAAGCAAGCACTTCTTCCCCCTGAACAGCTGTTGATTCATCAGCATATAACTGTAATCTTTTTTTAAAATTAGAATCAGCTACTTCTTCAATGTTAATTTTAGATATTTCTTTTCCTAAAGCAATACCTAGATTTTCCGCTGTTTCGGTACTTCCCTTTAAAGTGTTATACAATACACCATGAAGTAATTCATGTGAAGCAACATTTACAGCCTGATTATCAGTGTCCATTGCAACTTCATCATTTATTATTATTTCTTGAGTACCATCAAAGTTTTGAATAATAAATCCATCATTTGATTCTTCTAATACTTTAGATTTTTTAGTTTTTCTTTTATCTTTAGAAAGTATATAGTCTTCAACTTCTTTCGTAGTTTTGAATCTTTTAAAATCAATACCTAATTCTTCAGCTTGTTTTTTAGCTGTTTCAGTTGTTTTTTCAAATTTATCTTTTATAGCTGTTTCTAATATATTTTCATTCAATACATTAAGTTCAGCTATTCTTTCTCTTGTTGAAGTTTCAGCTTCAGGAGTAGTTTGTGTTTCTAATGTTTTTTCTGCAGTTTCAATTTCAGCTGCATTTTTTGCGTATTCAGATAAATTATTCTTATCAAGAGCAGATAAGCCTAAAGAAACTTGTTTTTTAGTTTTAACTAATTCATTGGTTTGCTCTTGTATTTTATTAAACAGTATATCTTTTTGGTATTCATCTTCTGTTTCTTCAAGAGCTTTTGCATTTTTTGATATGTCTTCTGTAAGTATTTCTACTTTTCTTTTTTGTGCTTGAGGAGCAAGTATTTCTTCAGCTCTATTTCTTACAGCAGTATTATTACCTAACTGTCCTACAGTACTTATAGTACCACCCATAAATCCACCAATAATTCCAGCATCAATAATATTATTCATATTGTTGCTTACTGTTTTAACTAAATTATCATCGGCTCTTCCTTCAATTTCACCTATACCGGTACCTAATAAACCATAAGCATCGTTTATTGTTTGTGTTAATTCTGTTGCAGCCTCTGATCCAGCTTCACCTAAATAACCTAATCCAACTTTTTTAGCAATATTTCCAGCACTTTGATTTAAAAACTCTTTAGCTGCTTTAGCGCCCATTTGACCGTTTATAAAACCTGCTTTTTTAAGAATACCTCTTGTAACAAGTTCAAAACCAGCTTCTGTTGCTCCACTTACAACAGCATTAGCAGCTAAATTAGCCGTAGTTGCTTTTGGGTTTTTTTCTAATTCTTCATCAAATTTATTTCCTGCTACACTAGCACCAAATAAAGCAATACCCCCATAGCCTGTTAATGCTGCTAATACAGAAGGAACTGATTCTAAAGCTCCCCCCACGGTTAATTCCGCAGCTTCTCCAATATTACCATTTTTAATTGCCTCAGTAACACTTTTATTTTCTAATTCATCATCTCTTACGTATTGAGTAAGCCAATCAATACCCTCTTCAAAATTATCTGTACTAGGTAAAGCTAAACCTGGAACACCTCTTTCTACAGTATCATACAAAGCCTGTCTTTCTTTTGAGGTCATATCAGGGTCAAACACATTAGCCGCGCTAACTATCATAGCATCTTTAGCACTTGACAACCCTTTTGCCGCTGTAAGAAAACCTCTTGCTGTTCTAGCAGCTAATGATTGTAATACATTAGGTTCATCCTCTTCTTTACTTTGTAATTCCGAAGAACCACTTCCCAACTGCGATCCCATATCGGGTTTTAGCCCTGCTGCAGGTGCAGTTGTCTCCGCAACAGGTGCTTGCTTTTCCACTTGAACTTCTTGTTCTTGTAAAGTAGCATTAGGAAATTTTTTAAGAAACTCTTTCTCTCTATTAGGAGCTACATTGTATTGTACTCCGTCTACAATATAAATTTTATTCATATTATTAATTTGCAAAGTCGTTATTTATTTGAGCTTGTCCTATTCCCTGCATTTCTGTTATAGGGTCATTAGTACCTGTTTTAGTTCCTGCGGGCATAGGTTTTCTGCTAAATGATTCCATTCCTGTTGCTGCATACATTTTTTTGTACACATTATCTAAATCATTAAAATCATCTATATAAACCTGCACAGGAGTTCTTCTATTAGCAGGTAGTTTTTCATTAACAATTTCGTAACCTAAAAACCTACCTGGTATTATTTCACCATCAGCACCTATAGAAGGTTCTGTATAAATAGGTTTAGGATTACTAAAACCTTTTTCTATAAGACTTGTTTTTACATCGCTAATAAACTTACCTGGTTTAGTAGCAAGCTCTTGCTTAAACATATAGTTTTTTGAAAGAGGATCATTTTCATTATTATTATTAATAGTTGCAGCAGGCATGTTATCTATTGTATTTTTAACATCCCTTCTATTATCAATTTTTTCTTTATATTGTTCGTATTGATCTTGTCTTGCTCTACGCTCAGTGCTAACAGCTTTTTGGTTAATACCGTACATAGATTCTGCTTTTTGCAACCACTTTTGTTGTAATAATCTATCACCTTCGGTAACAATACCATCTGCTTTTTCTTGAGGCGTTAATTGATCTTCGTCAATAACTGCGGTAAAAAGTTCTTTAGCTCTTCTTGATGGTATACCAAAATGGTCAACTAGTAAAGCTGCACTCTTTCTTTCCTTATTACCGGGCCCAGCAGTATTTATAAGATCAGTTAAAGAGTCACTAGCTATATCTGCAGCACTTAAACCTTGACCGCCAATACCTGAAGGACTAGTATTAAAATCTAATATATTGCCCGACGGTCCTGCATTTAAGTTTACAGATGACTTTAGTATAGTATCTACATCGTCTTTAACTTGAAGTTTTTTAGATAACTCACTAAATTGACTTGCGGCAACTTGATATGGTTTACCATCAACAGTTTCAGATACCCAAGTGGTAACTCCATTAATATTTTCAAATCTACCTTTAGGTGATCCTCTTCGCATATCTTCAGCCATACCTAGTAATTCAGGCGAATTATAATCTGAAAATGTACCGTTTTCTATAGCTGTATTTACACCGCCTAAAAAAGCCTTAGCTTCCTGATCCATGTTTTTAATACTCCCGACCTCTCCTTTTAACTTAGCCATAGCTGCAGAATATGATGTCATATCCCCCGTTCTTTTAAGCTCTTTATTTAAATAAGCAGCTTGATCAGCAATAGACCTTCCAGCAGCAGTCATGATTTCATCCATTCCCTGCACACCAGCTGTAGGCATAATATTTAAATCATCCATATCTTGCGCCATTTTTTGCGCATAGTTATAATTTAAAATATTTCTTTTAAGTTGCCTATCTCTTTTGTTTTCAGCTCTGTCAGCCATTAATCGGCGCTCTGCTATAGAATCGTCTATAGCTTGTCCAATCATCTGTTGGCTTTTAGCACCACCAGGCTTGTATTCAAATTCTTTTGACCAAAAGTCGTAATTATAGTTTGCCATATTATTATCCTCCTAAACCTGTTTTTTCCATAAATCCTGAAACTTTATCCCCAAAAAGTCCTCCCGTTGCTGCACCTATCGCGGCGTTAGCAACACCGGCTATACCGCCAATAAGGTCTGATTTAGCTTGTGCTCTTGCTTCATCAGCAGCATTACTTCTTGCCATTGCTCTACTTGTTTGATCTTGTAATCTATCAAAATCAAATTGTTGTACAGCAGCTTCACCCTGTCTTTCCATAACATCTGTTTGGAACTGATATTTAGCATTAGCCATTTCGCCTTGATTAGAAGCGTTTGCTCCAAACCTAGCAGCTTGATTTTGCGCTTGTTGATTAGCTAATGCAAATTGATTTTCTGCACCAAACTGTGTTCTTGCAAATTGATTTTGCTGACCAGCATTGAATTGATTCATTTGATTTGCCGCGCCAAACTGAGCTAGTGAAAATTGATTAGCAGATTGAGCACCAAACCTTGCAGCCTGGTTTTGAGCCTGAGCACCAAACCTTGCGGCTTGATTCTGGGCTTGTGCTCCAAACATAGCTGCTTTATTTTGAGCACCAACATTAAATTGACCTTGACCTAAATCAAATTTAGAAGCTAAGTTACCTTGAGCAAGTTGAGCTCTTTGTAATTCACCTTCCCCTTGAGCTCTAAGCATTTCATTTCTTTTAACCTGTTGGTCTATAGATGCAGAAACTCCAGCTTTTGATTTTGCAGCGGCTGCCGCGAGTGCTGTAGCGCCTCCAGCTCCTGTGCCTGCTTGTGCAGCTAAATCTTGTGATGCTGCTAATGCCTGATCAGCCTCTCTAGCTTGCATATCTGCAGCTGCTGTTGAAACTTGAAGATTAGCCATTGTGTTAGTTAACCCTGTATTAGCTCCTCTAGCTAAACCAGCAACATTTGTACCTTGAGCATCATAACCTTGAGAATCATATCCTTGCGCTGTATAACCTTGCGAAGGTGCTAATTGTGCTAACTGAGCTTGTTGTGCTGGGCCTAATTGTCCTACTTGAGCCTGAGAAGGGTCATACCCGGACATTGATATGTTAGGGGTATCCATTCCCGCGTATACATTTTGTAAATTAAATGCATCTTGTCTTCCTCTTGCTTGGTCTAAACCTCTATTTGCAGTTTTTTGTTCTTCTCTTCTTTTTCTACCTCCAAAAAGCGATGCTACACCTTTTACTATATCTCCCATTAGTATTTTAGTATTAATTCATAAGATGGAGTTTTATCACAATAATACTCCGCCTTTTTATATTTTTCTAATAATCTACCTGGTTTTGCCCATGCAAATGCATATTTATAACCTAAGTCTTCAGCAAAATCAGTTGTAAAATCTACTAAGAGTTGCAATGCATCACTTCTGTCTGTATCCCGATAAGATATATCACTTACTACAACAGCTGGAATTGCCATCTTACTATTTGTCATCCATAGCCACATGGCTGCAATAGGATCATCTCCTTTGCATACCATAAAGCCACCTAGTCCTTCTCTTTTGTCTTCTTGTTTATCACCTAGTTGAAATGCACCGGGTAAAAAGTCACGAGGGAAGCCTTCAGAACCATAAGCTTCCCACCAACTTGGTATTAAATCCCAATCGGATTCTTGTAATTTTCTTACTTGTAATTGCATATAATTTAATTCGATGAATTTACCGCTTCCGAGTTTACCGCAAACAGCTCTGTTTTATTTATAGCCTTATTAATAGGCAAATTTAATCTTACTTTTGCAAAAACACCTTTTATTCCTGCAACTAATTTTTTACTATCAACAACTACAGCGCCATTAACAACTTTATATGTAGTTTGCTCAGAAACTATAGGTGCAAAATATTTGCCTTCTTTTTCTTCAAAAGGAAAATTTATTATATCGCTCATGATTGTGTTATATTAATAGTTGAATTAGAAACACCCGTCACTCTTCCATTGTTATTACTTATAACAACAGTACCTGTTCTTTGTGAGCCAGTTCCATTATCAGATGCTCCAATTGTAAATTGTCCTAATTTATTTATTGGTTGTGCACCCGTACTTCCATTTATTAATATCCATGAATCACTTGGCGTAACCAATATATCTATATTTGCTTGCTCTGTTATTACATCCCCAATAATTAAATTAACAGCGGAGGTTGTAGTAAAAGTGTGAGCTGATGGATATACTCCTAAAGCAGCATCAACTTCGCCGTTACCAGCTAATGTTGATTGTATTAAGTTAGATTGATATACGGGTAAAATTTGTATTGAAATATCTAAAGTATCTTGCAAACTAGATAATGTTTTACTTGAAGTAAATCCTGAAGCATTCATAGATAGACTATAAGCGTCTTCTAAAAGAACTTTAGTAGTAGCACTTGCTGTAATTCTTATACTAGCCTGTCTAGTAGCTAAAGAATCATACGGAAAAGTTTTATAAACAACCCCTGTAGTAACTCCAGAAGGAGGAGTTAAAGTTCCTACATTAGGTGCTACCCATGTTACATCATACTTAGCTTTAGCGGGCCCACTCACGCCTATAGTGTTATTTGTAGGATTTGAGGGTACAGTTATTGGAATAGAAAATTGAACATTGTCAAATGCCCTAGAATGTTCAAAAAGCAATATATTAGTAGAACCTCCCATTAAACTATGATTACTACAGTAGTAATAAAGATTTGGTGTTGTACTTGTTATCACTATTGATGTATTGGCTCCTGCTTGACCAGGGGTTCCTGTATGAGTAACTCCTGTTGTATATTCAGAACCTCCTCCGTGAGTTCCATTATCTGTAGTACTAAATCTTATAGGGTGACCAGAATTACTTGAATCGGATTGATCAAATACATAAGTTTTACCAACTGTAAAAGTTATTATATTTTGTTTTATATCATCTACAGTATATCTATTTCCTTCTGTATAATTTACAACTTTTATAGTTTTATTTATAGATCCTGATATACTACTATTATTTAATGTAGATAATCCTGATGTATTTATAGATATATTTCCTTCTTCAATATAATAATTATTTTCTGCGTCTATAGTAAAAGATGCCGTGTTTAAACCGGCTGTAGTAAAAGTTTGAACAGCAGGGCTAACGCTTGCATTACTAACAGAATCACCTGTGTTAATTGTTAACAATGCTACAGTAAACGCTAACGAAGCACCTGCACCACCTACATTAAGATTTTGTATAGAATCAGAAGTGCCAACAATATGTTCGACTAAAAAAGCAAGCTTATTATTAACTATAGCCGAAGGATTAGTTACAGTTAAATTATTGTTTCCAGTAAGAGTAACATCATTAACACTATTAAATTTATAGTCTGAGCTTTTAGGCTCAACAAATACAACCCACTTAATTAAAGAGCCTGTAATAGCATTTATTGATCTTTCTCCTGATAATATACTATTGTTTGAAACGCCTTGAAGTCTTAATATTGTATTAAACGCTTGTGTTGTTGTTGGTAAAACCCCAGCGCTAGATATATCTGTGTTAATAAAGCTTATATTCCAGCCTTCTGTTCCTTCGTAACCAATAGTATTAAATTGTTTAACCAAAGAAGGAGCATCATTAAATATAGTTTCTATATAAGATTCTTGAGTTCCTAAATTATAAAAATTATTTCTATTAACATCTTCAGAATTATGTTGCCATAATTTACCTTCATAAAAAGTATAATAAGTATTATTTAAACTTACTCCTGATTCTTTTTGAAAAGATTTAAAACTTGTCCAACCTTGTGAATTTTCATCAAAAGATATTGTAAAATAATTATCGTTAGATGTAGCTACATTAGTGTCAATGTTGCTTGAATAAGATTCTCCTGTAATAGTTAAGTTGTACAACCCATGATACTCGTCGTAAGAACCAATAATTTTAGTTGCACTTTTTAAAGAGTCTCTAAAAAAATCACTCATTCCAAAATTTGATATTTCTGTAATACCATTTTGTGCTAATCTTAAAACGCTTCCTCTGTTTTTATCTGTAAAATATTTAACAAAACCAAATGTTGCAAAAGATTCAGGATTGCTAGAAATACCAAATTCACCTGCATACGGTGCTATTGTTCCTAAAAATTGTGTATTACTAGTAACAGGAATAGCTCCTCCTTCTGCAGCATATATAAAGTTTTTATCTATAGGTGATCTTGAAACCTTATCTTCTTGACAAATAACTATTTGAGTATCATCAGCAAATAGCTTTTGTATAGAACCATCATGGGGATCTAAAGATATTGTTAATCCTCCTTCAGATTCATTAAATTGATTTATATAGTTTACATTTGTTCTTGAATTAAAAAGACCACTAGAATGTATTAAAGTATTAAATCTTCTTTCTTCTGCAAAATTTTCTTGAACAACAAAAGCTCTAACTCCTACATCAAAAGCTGTTTCGTTAAATCCAGCTCTTAATCTGTTTGTTTCAATATGTGTACCTGATTGAAAAGTTAACAAATAACAATTAAAAAACTCTATATCAATAGCAGTTGTTGTTAATTGAGAAATTTCTCCACCTGTTGATGTTTCAAAGAATATATCTAAATCTGACTCTACTGGTTTTGTTTCAAAAACCGCTAATCCAGATGTAGCTGATCCTGTTGAAACTGTTGCATCACCTGTAGGATTTGATATAGATCTTACTTTAGTTAACGTTGAAGTTGTTTGATTTGAACCAGAGAGAACTTTTGGAAATACAGAAATATTTGTAGGAGATATTGTAGAAGATGTACTAGGAGGTATAACAGCCGTTTGATCTCTTGGTATTTTATTAATACTATCACCTAATCTCGCAACGTTATCTTGAGAATTAACAATTGAAATCCAATTATAATATTCTTGTTCTCTTTGTTTTACAACAATTCTATAAGAATAAGCCCATCCTAAGTTTTGCAATGTGTTTATAGTAACTTGAGAAAATGCTATACGCAAAGCATTAA
>Ga0181390_1000749_pt1 | contig 14728 bp, 23 predicted proteins | sample 13SPOviralmetaG_FD_130085 | JGI IMG/M metagenome (GOLD analysis project Ga0181390, IMG submission 130085) | Marine viral communities from the oligotrophic San Pedro Time Series (SPOT) site, San Pedro Channel, CA, USA - 13 SPOT_SRF_2010-07-21 | ecosystem: Environmental > Aquatic > Marine > Strait...
CCTTTGCAAATGGTGGAAATGTTTTTAGATTTCTGTGATAACGAATACGGAAACAGTGATGACCCTAGCACCTGCGAAGCGGCTGCGGCTGCTGGTAATGAGTGCTATAACACAAGGTTTACTTGTCAAGACCCTATACACTTCAGGACTGATACGTCTGGTAAGTTATCCTATAAGTTTTTCAACGAGGTAGGCGAGGGCGTTAGAGGTAGAGCTGGCTATGAGCACGCTTACCCTGCGCTTGTATCGGTAACAAGTGCGCCTGTAGAAATAATACCAACTAAGGGTGTATCGGTAAGGGCTAATGTAACTATAAAGTTAAGAGACTTTTATTCAACAGGGGCAGACGTTGACCCATACTTTGAAACTAGAGATTTAATAGCAATAGAGTCGGGCAGCTACTTTCAAAAGTTAATGCAGCGTAACCCATACTACATAGGTAGGACGATAAGGGTATATGATGGCTTTGTTGACCATCTTGGCAACTCAAGACTAACTGACGGTAAAAAAGAATATGTAATCGACAGTATGGCGCTCGACAAAGATATTCTCACAATAAAATGTAAAGACCCGATGACTCTAGGCGATGATTTAAAATCTAAAGTGCCAGCTCCGTCAGGGTTTTCTTTAAAAGCTAGTATCGGTCATGGTACAGAAAGCTCTATAGTTTTACAGATCGGCGGTGCTGATGCTACGGCGGCAGAGCTGCAAGCCGAATACGGTACTAGCGGTTTTGTAAGGATTGAAAAAGAAATTCTTGCGTTTACTAGAAGCAGTACTGACGCTCACATTACCTTTCATTCTAGCGGTCGAGGTGAGTGGGGTACAAAAGAATTAGTATCAGGCGAGACTTACGATGCTGGAGAGCTAGTACAGAACTGCGTTGCTTTTGGCTCTTATGACGGCTCAGGCAATGGGGTAAAGTTTAATGATGTAGCGTATGAGCTTTTAGTTAATCAAGCTAAAATAAATCCAGCAGTTATTAATAATGGGAGTGGCGGTGCATATTCGTGGGCAGATGAGAAAACTCTATGGTTAAATAGTTTTAGAATAGACGCTATTTTCAGCGAGCCTAAAGAAATAAATAGGCAGCTCGCAGAGCTAGGCTCGATGGTAGGAGTTAATCTATTTTATGAAGATAGAGCTGGTATGATAGTTTTGAAAGCCGAAACGCCTGAACTAGATACTAATAAACTTTTTACTATTACAGACAGTGAGATTGTAGAGGATTCGCTTAAATTTATTAACTCAGAAAAGGAAAGGATTTCAAGGGTTTATTATTACTACAACCTGCGCGACCACACCGAGGATAGAGATAAGCCAAAAAACTATCGTAACCTCTATGTTAATATAGACTCAGACGGTGAGCTGCCACAGGAATACGGCAAGGAGTCTAATAAAACTATTTTTGGGTATGGTATTAGCGACTCGTCTACAGCTATAACAGTCTCGCAAAGGTTGTTGAGTAGATTTAAAGCTACACCTAAAACTGTACAGTTTGAAATTGATGTGTCTAAGGCTAATATAAAAACAGGGAGTCACTTTAACCTCAACACTAGGCACATAGTTGATGAGAGTGGTATACCGCAGACTATAGAGATGCAGTGTTTAAGTATAAAGCTAAACTATAAAAAACAGTCTTACCAAATAAAAGCCAAGCAGTTTAGGTTTGGCACTGTAAACACAGCACCAATAGCGGCAAATAATGTGGCGGCATTTTCAACAGGTGGCGGCTCAGGTACAGAGGCTAGTCCTTATACTGGTATTAGGAAAACAACTCCATACTTAGCAGACGCAAACCAAATAACGGCTTTTATTGTAGATGGTGGCGAGGGTTTTCAGTCTAACCAGACTATAACGCTTACTCCTGCTGAGTCTGCTAGTGATGGCGCGAATACAAGAAACTTAACAATATCTTACTCACAGACTAACGGTAAGATTACATCGGTTACGGTTACTTCTAATACGAGTTCTGGCTCTATACCTAGCGCAGTGCACGATGGGTATGCAGGGCAGGAGAATCTAACAGGCGTTAGCTCTACCAGCACTCAACCTTTAATTATTAGAATTACAAAACAGCCAGCAATGTCAGGCGGGCAAGAGCCTTATAGGATTTCATAATGACAACACCTAGTTATAGAGCGATAGCAGACTCAGAGATAGCTTTAGACGCGCCAATAGATGAGGCGTTAATGACTGCGTTAGCTTATAATAGCCAAGCCTTAGTTGAGGGTGGGGCTAATGCGCCTAAATTGTCGCAAGCCAACCTAAAGCCTTCAACAGGCGTAACTTCTGAGCCTGCAAAATCTAGCCCTCATCAGTTAAACTCCGAGCGTATACTGCATCAAATAATAGTAGCTAATGGAGTCCAGAATGGAGCTGGTGGTCTCGAGGCTGCGGATATTGATTCACAAGATTATACTTTTATTAGGGCGGGTACTTATACGCTGAGAATACTTACAGGCAATAGTTTCGGAAGTACACCTGAGCAGGTAGGTGCTAAGGTTTATGTGCAAAACTCTCTAGTACATACAGTGGCTAACGCTTACCCTGCCCCTACTACGCCTGATTATCATAATATAACGGTAGCGGCAGGTGATACTATACGATTAAGATTAACAGGTGTATCTAATGGATCGTGGGACTATGGGCAAGCAGTTATGACAATTTACACAAGCAGCCAATTTTATGAGAATAGTGGAGTGGCTCAATATACTCAATACGCAGACGGCTCTGGAACAACTCACAGCTATTATCCACAAGTTCCTACATTTATAACTATAGCTGATAACTTATGACTACATACAAAGAAATTAGCCCTAGAGAGATACAAGTTGACGAGGAGCTTACTTGTCAAGTCTTTCAAAAGCTGCGCGATAATCCTGTTTCGGTGCATAGCGGTAATGAATCCTACTTAGAAAATTGTTTTTTACACGCTACCACAACAGCAGAAACAAAAGCGGAATTGATAGCTTATAGAAAGATTCGTATACAAGATACAAGTCCTGCTGAGGTTATACAGGGGCAGGTATGGAAGTGCAGTAGGAAGGGCGTATATTCAATCCATGTAACTGTATTATTAGACCCTAGTGATATTGATGTTTCTTTATTTGTTGATGACGAAGTTGTTATTAATAAGTTCGGTAATATCGAAACCGTAAACCAAATAGAGTGGGATTTTTGGCAGGAATTAGAGTTAGATGTAAATCAAGAGGTGCGTATTGTAGTATCTACGTCTGGCTCAGTTAATTCTGCGGTTGTTAATATGTATGCTTATGCAGATCAGAGGTTCGGGGATTATCAAGTAGTTTGCGGATTAGCAACATACCACAGCACTGGCACTGGCGATATAGGTATGGGAGTTACTCTTGAGGGAGATGAGTTTTAATGTCATATAGAGAAATAGCTTTAACAGAGGTAAGCGAAGGTGCGCCATTAACTCAAAACTTAATGCAGCAATTACGCGACAATCAAGAAGGCATTAAGAATGGTTTAGACGGTTATCCAAAGGTGACAGCTACAGCGCACCCACTAGCTACATCTACAGCTAACACAAAAAACAATTTAATTTTCTGCTCTGGTGTAGCGGCTCTGAGTAACACTCTCGGTCAATCAGGGCAATTTTCAGCTTTTCGTGCTGGCTCTTACGCAGTGCATATAGTTAGCTCAAGATTCTCAGGCGCAGCAATTAAGGCTGTACTATTAAAAAATGATGCTAATGTTGATGAAACAGCCGTTAGCACTAGCACAGTTGATAGCTGGTCGCAGCAGACTTTGGCAGAGGGTGACACTTTAAAAGTGCAGGCTAATAATGCAGCGGCTACATCAAGCGGGCAAGCGTTTATATTCATCTATGTAGATAACCCTATAGGTGACTCTGTAGGGCATAATATGGGGCTTTTTAGAGCAACACCACAAAACGCATCTAAAGCAACTATTTTGAATGACACTTATTAAGAGATTATTATGGCTACAGAAATTAAATTAAGGCGCGGTACTACTGCACAGCACACTACTAACAAAGGTGACGGAAGCCCTTTCACTGGTGCTGAAGGCGAAGTTACTTATGACCAAGAATTAAAAACACTTAGAGTACACGATAACTCTACTGCTGGTGGAATAGTGTTGGCTAAAAAGTCAGACGTAGAGGCTGAAGATACTTTAGCAGAGATGAACGATGTCAACTTAACTAGCCCTGCTGACGGCTCTTTACTTAAATACGACAATGCCTCTAGTAAATGGATAGACAGCTCTAACTTAACTGAGACAGCTACAGGCATAGACGTAACAGGTTCGGTAAGTGCTGATGGCGTTACATTAGGTGATGATGAGAAAATTCAGCTAGGTGATGCTCAAGATTTAGAGCTTTTTCACGATGGCACTAATAGTTATGTGCAAGATGTTGGAGATGGTTCATTAATACTAAATACAACCAACGGTGGCGGAGTTTTTGTTCAATCGGCTGGCGAAACAATGGCAACATTCAATAGTAACGGTGCAGCAAACCTTTACTATGACAATTCAGCCAAACTTTCTACTGCGGATACAGGCATAAACGTAACAGGTACGGTTACTGCTTCTGACGGTTTAACTGCTGACTACATTGACTTAACTGGTGGTGAATCTACAACAACTACAGGTACAGTTGCTTGTTCAAAAATAAAACTTGCTGACCCTAGCACTCCACAGAATGACGAGCACTTAATATACACAGAAGCAGACAGTGTTGGCTCACCTCTTACTAATCTAGTAATACACGCTGGAGATGATACGCACGAAAAAGTTATTTTAAGAGTTGGTAATAATAACGGCGGACACATTGATGCCTTAAAAGCTACGGGTTCAGGTGTAGATATAGCTTCTAGCTTAGACGTAACAGGTACGGTTACTGCTTCTAGCTTAGACGTAACAGGTACAGTTACTGCTGGTTCAAGCATCTCTATCGCATCAGATGCAGACACAACCGACCCACAGCCAGACTTAAACTTTTATAACAACGAAGATGACGCTGTAGGTCAGAGGATTGGTCAGTTTAATTGGTTCGGCAAAAACAACCTTTCACCCGCTGGACAGGCGGATATTAAATATGCTTGGCAAGAACTTAGAACTATTAATGTTACAGATGGTGAGGAGTCAGCCCAGCACGAAACTTGGGTGAAAAATGGCGCAGGTGGTCACACAAGAGTTTTACAAGTTCAGCCTACAGGCATAGACGTAACAGGTACAGTTACTTGTGATGAGGCTTTGACAATTTCATCAGATGGTTCGGGTGCTGACGCAAAGCCAGACATATTCTTATACAACAATGCTACGGCTGCAGATGGTGAAAGATTAGGTCAGATTACTTATTATGGTAAAAACTCTGCTACTGAAACTACTAACTACGGTTGGCACGAAGTTAAAACTGTAGATGTTACTGATGGCGTAGAAGATTCTGTAATGGAGTTTTGGGTTAGAAACGGAGCAGGTAATCATAATAAGTCGCTAACTCTTAATAAAGGCGGCATAGACGTAGCAGGAACAGTAGAAGCAGATGCGTTTAGCGGTACTGGTACTACTGCGATAACCGACTTTATTACCGATGTATCTACAAGTAATAACGATACAACTGTACCAACAACTGCTGCCGTTAAGAGTTATGTAGATGCTAACGCTGGTACTACATATACAATCGGTACTGGTTTAACTTTAAATGGTACTACTGTTAATGTAGACGCTGCACAAACACATATTACTTCTGTAGGCACACTAACCAGCTTAACTACTGGTGACACCACGATAAATGGTAATCTCGAAGTTAAATCTACTACTGCTGGGACTTATGGAGCTGACAGTAATTTCTTACCTGAGATACGCCTTAAAAGAGATGGCGGAGCACCCGCAGGTGAGGACGGTGACGTTTTAGGTGCTTTAGTTTTTGAAGGTGATAATAGGACTGGGGTACAAAAAGACTACGCTCGCATCGGTGTAACCATTAAAGATGACGGTACTGGTGTTACTGACGGGCGAGTTAAAGGCGAAATTAGGTTTGCTTGTGCTGACGGCACAGCATCACCTACATTAGAGCAACCATCGTGCAGCATTGACAGTACAGGTGTGCACATAAACTCTTACACCAATGACGGTGTTTCCAACGCTAACTACTACCACGTTGATAATATCAATTTAGCAGGTGTTGAAAGTGGCGGGTTAAAGTTTAACTCTCGCATAAAAAGTGATGCAGCCAATAAAACAACAACCATATTTTCTAAAGATATAACAGAAGATCACGAAATATCTGTTCCTAATGTGAGTGGTAGTTTAGTGGTTGCTGCCATAGCTGGCGGTTCTATTAATGGTGGTGGTGGGACATCCTCTCCAAAATCAACTTGGTCTGAGAGTGATTTTAGTGCTAACCCTAACAGTATGTATCTCCACTATAATTCAGATAACACTAACGATCTTACGGTTTCACCAGATTATCCTAGTGATAGTTTTGGCGATAGTTTTAAGTTTTTAAACGCATCTCCACTAGCCTCAGATATTATTATAGATTTAGATGGCTACGCAGGTTCATCGGTAGCGGTTTACGCGCTTGTAAAAACAGATGGTTCTCTTAATGCAACAATAAACACTGCATCACACACCACTATAACTGTTTCTAGTGGTGGCTTTGTTACTCTGACAAAAGTATCCTTTTCTGTCTATTTGGTAGAAGGGATAGGGTACACATACGCATAATGGACTTATCAATGGAACAGAAAATCGACAAGGCTCTAGCTAAAATAGAGGGTCACGAAAACGTATGCGCTGTGCGGTATGAGAATATCGAGAACATACTTGAGGAGCGAGGCACTAGGCTCGACAGATTAGAGGATAAGTTAGATGGACTTTATAAGACGGTTATCGGGTGCTCACTTGCTCCTATTGTTGTCGTTGTCGCTCTTATGCAGCTCCTCTAAAGCTCAAGAAGAACAAGCAGCTACGGTTGGCGACTTCGGCTCTAACAACCAGCAGAGCGCCGAGAGTATTGATAACAGGACAACTACGACCGTTACTCAGGAAGGCGCAGTAGTCAATACCGCTGTAGCCCCCAGCTCACCTGCTTATAATCAGGACGTATGTGTGTTCTCTGGCGGTGCTGGTGTACAGACTCAGATGTTTGGGCTTGCCATAGGTAATCCAATTCGAGATAATAACTGTGAGCTATTGAAGCTCAGTAAGCAGCTACAGGCATTAGGCTTGAAAGTGGGGGCTGTATCTATAATGTGCCAAGATCACCGAGTATGGTGGGCATTATATGAATCGGGTACACCCTGCCCCACTAATCAAGGACTTATCGGACAAGATGCTTACACCTTCTACAAGAATCGCCCTGACGCTGTTCCTGATCGCCCTATCGTTTACCGCGAAAAGCCAGACAGAGCTGCAAGACCACACAGCCGCCATAAACTCCCTAATCGGAAGTGAGGCTAACAATTTTATCTCGCAAATGGCTGAAAATATGGTCACTGGTGCTAGTGTCATCGTTGACCCCGACACTGGTGTCGAATACCACGTTACTCAACAGCAGCTTGATGCCTTTAATGCTGCCTATGATCTTGCCTTACAACAATCCACTCAAGAGCACCTTACTGGTCTGTTAATACAAGACCAGATAATTGGTCAACAAGTCGAGTTTGAGAATCAAAAGAATGCAATGATAGAGGAAGCGGAGCAAATGGCTGCCGTTACCGCTATCGCTGCCGAGATAGAAGTTGCCGATGAGTCAACTAAGATCGGTATGGAAAAGTATGCTACCGATAACGACCTGAGATCAATCAAACAAGAAACCCGCGACAACTACGCAGCCAGCATAGAAGGAATGGTTGTGGCTAGTCGCACAAAAAATATGCTTGAACAGTACGAGGGAGCAATAATTGAATCAACGACCTTTGTCACTCAGGCTTCTGGTACTGTTCAAGCATTCTACGATTCCGCATCTGTACAAATAGACCAGATGTATTTAAACCAACTTAACGTAGCTTGGGCTGGTGAGGTAGTGGGCGTAGAGAATGAGTTTTGGCTAGTAAATACAAATATGCAGGGTGAGTTCTACCCTGACCACAATATAGAGATGTTACCGTAATGAAAGCAGAACAGATAAGCACTTGGATTGGAATCGCTACTGCCTTTGCTGGCGTGGTAGCTTCGTTTGTCACAATGGAAACTAAGCTAGAAGCCCTCGAGGGCAAGATGGCTGAGATTTATAATGTCGAAGAAATACGCAGCTTAGAGAAGCGTTTGACAACCCTAGAGGTTACGCAGTCTAATAGCGATATAGGTCATATCCAAGCAACCATAGCTACAATACAGGGTGATATAAAAAATGTTGAAACAAAAGTTAGTGGAATCAAAGAAACGGATACAAGTGAAATTCAAAGCGGCGTTCGCGTCAATAAAAGCCGAATTAGCAATCTGGAAAGCAAGATTGAAAGGGTTATTTATAAGATTGAAAGAAGCAGTAAAAATCCGTTAGGTTAATACTATGGCTACTAAAGACCCAAGATTGACTAAGAATCGCTTAGAAGGTTTTAACAAACCAAAGCGCACTCCTAGCCACCCTACCAAGTCCCATGTCGTACTTGCAAAAGAAGGAAGTAAGACTAAACTTATTAGATTCGGTGAGCAAGGCGCTAAAACTGCTGGCGCACCTAAGAAAGGTGAGTCAGATAAAATGAAAGCCAAAAGAAAGTCTTTCAAATCTAGGCACGCTAAAAACATAGCCAAAGGCAAGATGTCTGGGGCTTATTGGGCTGATAAGGTTAAGTGGTAAAAACTTTAGTCGAGGTACTCGCTAGTAAAGGTATTAATTTAGGAATAGCATGAGCAAGAGCATAAAAAATTTACTCTCTCACTATCTAAAACCTCAACTTTTTATATTACAGGTTAAATGGTAATGGCTAAATTCAGAAAGGTAGCAAAAGATAAGAAGACAGGCGTTGCCAAGAAGTACCTGTCAGGCGCTAAGAACAAAGCTAAGAAAGCCGCAGAGATTAAACGTACTGCTAAAAAGTATGCTGCTGGTGAATACATTGACTTAAAAGCAGTTGAGAGATCGAGGACTGGAAAAGATGGCAGCAAAAAAAGCACCGCCAAGAAAACCACTAAGCGCAAGCGTTAAGGCGACTCTCAAGAAAAAAGCAGAGGGTACAAAGTTCACTCCTAGCCAGCTAGAGAAAGTCTACCGTAGAGGGCAGGGCGCATATCTAGGCGGCGGCTCTCGTAATGTTCCGATGGCAGCTTGGGCTATGGGCAGAGTTAATAGTTTTGTATCAGGGAAAGGCGGGGCTAGAAAAGCTGACGCAGATATAGCGAAGAAATCTAAAAAGAAAAAATAATCTTAGATTTAGGGGGATACATGGAAAAGAAGCTAATAGATTACTGTACTACTGACAAGCAGCGCGAAGTAATAAAGTTATATTTAGAGGGTGTATCAGAGAACAAGAGTGCAGAAATACTAGGCGTAACAAGGTCAGCCGTTCAATCTCATAAGCGTATAGTGGTACGAAGGGCAGCAGGGCAAGGCTACTCACCTAACCACGATATGATTCACACAGCGCCTAGCACTCACTTAGTTAAAGGTACTTCAACACTCTATTCAGAAGATGGTCAGGTCAAAGCCCAGTGGGTAAAGACCAATCTCAAACAAGAAGATCAGATACAAAGCATCAAGAACGCCCTCGATGAGTTCCTAGAAGATCACAAAAACAAATCCCCTAAAATACCCAAACCAAAGAAAAAGCTAAAAGACCAAGAGCTTGCAGTAGTGAATATCGGTGACGCCCACTTTGGTATGCTGGCTCACGATGACATCTCTGGCGATAACTACGACTGCAAGATTGCTGCAAGCCGCCACAAAGAAGTATTTATGCGCCTAATGAACAATGCGCCTGAGTGCGACACCATCGTCATAAATCAGCTAGGCGACTACTACCACGCGGACACATACACTGGAACGACCACTAAAGGCACTCCGCTAGACACTGACGGGCGCTTAGAGCACGTTTTCCTTATAGGGCTTGAGGTTATGTCGTTTATCGTAGAAGAAGCCCTGAAGCGTTTTAACAAGGTTATAGTGCGTCACTGTCGTGGGAATCACGATGCTATAACCTCGATGGCTTTGAAAGCCCAGCAAGAAGCGTTTTGGCGCAATAATAAAAGGGTTACTATAGTGATGTCACCTGCGGTATGCTGGATTTATCAGCATGGCAAGACAGCGTTTATGGTGAGTCATGGCGATACAATTAAGCACGCTAAAATGGCTGAGTATTTTGCAGCTAGATACCCTGAAATATGGGGTGCGAGCGATCATAGATATTGTTGGCATGGTCATATCCACAGCAAGCAAATCAGCCGCGAAACTTATGGTCAAACAATAACCGAGAGCTTTGCTGGTCTACCTCCCAGTGATGCTTGGCACGATTCAAGCGGCTATGTAAGTGGTCAATCAATGTGCTTACTCGTTCTAGATAAAGAGAAAGGTGAGGTAAGAAGGTCAACAGAGAGGTTATAATGTCTGACGTACAAGATTTAACTAAGCACAATAACTATAGCTATCGTAATGCGGCTACAGATGACTTTTATAACGATATAATTGCTCTTATTGATGAATACGCAGAGCAAGGCTTATTAACTTACGGAGAGATCGTAGGTGCGTTAGAATGGGCTAAAACTACACTAATTATTAGTAATACAGAGATAGAGGAGATAGAGTAATGCCAGACTTCAACGGTATTAAATACCCATACACAGCGAAAGGCTTGAAGGCTATGAAGTTAGCAATGAAAGAAGCGCAAAAACCCCAACCAAAAGCGAAAGCGCAGGAGAAAAAAAATGCCAAGCGGTAAAGGTACATACGGTAAGAAAGTAGGTCGCCCGCCAGTTAAGAGAAAGACCGGCGGTAAGCCAATGAAAAAGGCTAAGAAAAAGTAATGTGGCAGGCACTGATTAAACCTGTAGCTGGTTTGGTAAGTAATCATCTAGCTAATAAAGCAGAAGAAAAGAAAGCCAAGCACAAAGCTAAAATGCAGGTGATCGAGAACGATGCGGAGTGGGAGTCTAAAATGGCTGACGCTTCCGCTAATTCTTGGAAAGACGAATTTTGGACAATCATATTGTCTATACCTATTTTTATGATTGGGTACGCTATCGCTGCTGACGATATGGCGGTAGTAGCTAGAGTATCAGAAAGTTTTAAAGCATTAACGGAGCTGCCCGAGTGGTATCAATATCTGCTATTTATCGCTATATCCAGCAGCTTTGGTGTAAGAGGGGCAAAGAGCCTTATGGAGATGAGAAAGAAATGATAGACAAGACACGCCTAACTAAGCAGCTAATAATCCATGAAGGCTTAAAGCTAGAGCCGTATCAATGCACTGCGGGCAAGCTCACAATCGGCGTAGGGCGTAACCTAGATGACGTAGGTATTACCAAAGAAGAAGCCACCTATATGCTTGAGAACGATATAGCTCGCGTAGCCGGTCAGTGCTGGGCTAACTTTGAGTGGTTCGCTGACCTGTCGCCTGTACGCAAAGAAGCGATTATCAACCTAGTATTTAACATGGGTTTATCTAAGTTTAAGCAATTTAAAAAGACTATAGCCCACATTGAAGCAGGTGACTTTGATCTAGCTGGTGCTGAGTTACTTAACTCTCGCTATGCTGACCAAGTTGGTCAACGTGCTGTAGATGTTGCGAATCAACTAGAGTCTGGCAACCCAATATAACTATATCGAATAACTTTCGCTTATTCTTATACCAATTACCTAGAGTCTGATGGCTCTGCCCTGTTATTTCGCTTACCTGTTTTAGCGATTCAAACCCTGCTCTCTTAACTGTTTGGCTGGCTGTTACCTGCTGCATAGCTACTCCTAGATTAATTTATGTACTATTTTATAATAATAGCAAATTATTTTACGAAATACCTTTACATAACGCGCAACAGGGTATATAGTTACCCCATCAACTTAACAAAGGGAGCAAAAAAATGAACGAATATAAAACTTCAGATATTAGAATTAGCACAGATTCAGTAGGGTACATGACCGCAGAACATAAACATAAAGGCGTTTTGATTGACTCTGGATACTACGAATCTCGAAAAGAGTGTAGGAGGGACGCGGTAGAAGTTTTAAATGAAATTAAAAATATGGAATTAAGCTGGGACGATCAGTAAATCAATCGGGGCGAAAGCCCCACAACCCAAGGGAGAAAGAAATGATAACTAACGATTATAAAAACGGCTACAACTACGACACACGCGGCTCTAAAGGCTGCGCTACTAGCAAGAGAGAAATATCTAGGTTCGAGATGTTTTTGTTTGATACCTTCATTGGCTTAATCGGTGGTATGCTTCTCGCGTTACCTGTAGCAATCTGGGCTATAACAACTTACTAAAGGAAAATGTAATGAGAGATTTATATTTTTGTGATGAGCCTTCAGTTATTAGCTTTTCAGGTGGTCGCACTTCGGCTTATATGTTGTATAAAACGCTAGAATCTCACGATTTTAAGCTACCTGACTACGTTAAGGTATGTTTTGCCAACACTGGGAAAGAAATGCCTCAGACGCTGGATTTTGTACGAAATTGCGGTTGGGAATGGGGTGTTGATATAGTCTGGCTCGAATATATAGGTAAGAAAAAATATAAAGTAACCGATTACGATAATGCCGCTAGAAATGGTGAACCTTTTGACCAATTAACTACTGATAAAAAATACCTACCGAATATGGTAGCGCGTTTTTGCACATCTGAATTAAAAGTTTTAACTATTAACCGTTACTTAGCTGATGCAGGGCTAGATGAATTTCAAACGATGGTCGGTATCAGGGCAGATGAGCCGCGTAGAGTTGCTAAAATGCGATCTAAAGACGACTATTTAGTTCCACTAGCTGACGATAAGGTCACAAAAGAAGACATATTCAACTTCTGGAGCCAGCAGCCTTTCGACCTGAATATGCCTAACCGTAATGGCGTTAATGACTTCGGTAACTGCGACCTATGTTTTTTAAAAGGCGGTGCATTAAAAATGTCTATTATTGAGCAATTCCCTGAAAAGGCTGACTGGTGGATAGAACAAGAAAAGAAAATTGGCGGTTTATTCAGGTCAGACCAGCCTAGTTACGAAAGGATGCAAATTATAGCTACAGATCAAGGTGGTTTTGACTTTGGGCAAGATGAATCTATAAGCTGCTTTTGCGGAGATTAAGGGGAATTTAAATGACACCAACTAACTGGCTCGATGCAGTCTGGGAATCAGACTTGCCAAGTAACTCTAAACTTATAGCGGCTTATCTTAGAAAGTATCTGCATGGCAATAAGCTAATGTGCTATCCGTCTAAGATGCGAATAATAGCTGAGACAGGCTTAACCAAGAAAACAGTTCGCAAGCATATTGACTACTTAGAGGCAGAAGGGTGGATTAAGATCAAACGGTCAAAGGGTGGAAACAACAATCAATACACGATACAGGGTAAAAATGTAACGGGTGTAAAATCTACCCCAAATAGGGTAAATAACGACCCTGTTGACAGGGTAAATATAACCCCCCTAAAAACCAATATAAAAACCAATAAAAAATATATAACAAAAAAATCTGTTTTTGATAGATTAACTGATAAAAACTGGTCAGAAGGATTAGTTAAATAAAAGGTTTACTTTAAACTTATAACGCGCAATAATGTATTTATCATTCAATGCAAAGGGAGCATAAAATGTTAAACGACAATCCAGCACGAGTAGCATCTCCAGAGTCACCAGTAGAGTTAGACCTTAAAAAGTTGAAGTACGATTTTTTAGACGTTTATCTAGACAGCGATAATACTGACTCTGCCTTTCACGAAGCCCTAGAAGACCACATATTTGAGCGAGGCTTAATCCACGTTTGGCTGCGTAAGCTATACACTAAGCAGCGCGATGATGTCGAGCTAGATATGCAAGATGTTTTAAACGATTTTGTATCTGACTATATTGAGGCGAAGCTATGAAAACTAAAGAATTAGAAGGCGCGTTAGTTGAAGAATCTATTGGTGACGCTCACTCTCATAAAGAGTGGGAAGGCTGGCTAGAAGCAAACCTAATGTCGATGATGGCTGACTACGCTAGAGAAGCTGACTATCCTAATGTCTATGAGTTCGGTAAAGCGATGGAAGCAATGGCTCTTGAGATATGGGAGCTAATGAACGATAAGCAGCAAGACAACGATGCTTTACCGTTCTAATGGGCAGAGAGAAGGAGTTTAGTCCCGTTGATTTTGAGCATCGCGGGACTGCTTACCAAAAGCATCACGACAGAATGGTAGGTGGCTCAAGAAGGTTTGTATCAGATACGCCTTGCCCTAAATGCGGGGAGTATCTAAGAAGGTGGCGCAAACAAAGAGAAGATCAAAAGACCTCATCTTGTGTTAGCTGCCTGCAAGAAAAGAAAAACAAAACAGCCGATGCGGTTAAATGTGAAAAGCGCAGAGCAATAGAAGCGCATCAAGAAAAAATGGGAGATTACGATGACTATCTTTAAAAAATTAGCAACTGCACGAACTAAGCTGCAAGGAATGCCGCTAAAAAAATCAGGGCATAACAAATTCGCAGGTTACAACTACTTTGAGCTAGGTGACTTCTTACCAGCGTGTAACGATATATTCGCAGAGCTAGGCTTATGCGATGTTATTAGCTTCGGCACTGAGTTAGCTACACTTACTGTCTACGATACA
>Ga0181390_1000759_pt1 | contig 14655 bp, 8 predicted proteins | sample 13SPOviralmetaG_FD_130085 | JGI IMG/M metagenome (GOLD analysis project Ga0181390, IMG submission 130085) | Marine viral communities from the oligotrophic San Pedro Time Series (SPOT) site, San Pedro Channel, CA, USA - 13 SPOT_SRF_2010-07-21 | ecosystem: Environmental > Aquatic > Marine > Strait...
TGACGGATCTGCAGGTGCTGCAGGTACAGATGGAACTTCAGGTTCTTCTGGTTTATCTGGTGTTGACGGTCTTAAAGGTCAGACTGGTGCTGCAGGAGCTGATGGTGTAGATGGCGTTGACGGTGTTGACGGATCTGCAGGTGCTGCAGGTACAGATGGAACTTCAGGTTCTTCTGGTTTATCTGGTGTTGACGGTCTTAAAGGTCAGACTGGTGCTGCAGGAGCTGATGGTGCTGATGGAGCTGATGGTACAGATGGATCTGACGGAGCAGCAGGTACAGATGGAACAAGTGGTTCTTCTGGTTTATCTGGTGTTGACGGTCTTAAAGGTCAGACTGGTGCTGCAGGTGCAGATGGTACTGATGGACTTCCTGGAGCTGATGGTACAGATGGTACTGACGGAGTAGATGGTGTTGACGGATCTGCAGGTGCTGCAGGTACAGATGGAACAAGTGGTTCTTCTGGTTTATCTGGCGTTGACGGTCTTAAAGGTAACGTAGGTGGACAAGGTATACAGGGTGAAAAAGGTGAGATTGGTGAAAAAGGTGAGATTGGTGTCGGTGAAAAAGGTGCCCCTGGAATAGGTATAAAAGGTGATACTGGTTCTGCAGGAACTTCAGGTTCTTCTGGTTTATCTGGCGTAGATGGTCTTAAAGGTAATGTTGGAGTAAAAGGTGAACAAGGTATACAGGGTGAAAAAGGAGCAACACTAGGACTTAATTTCCAAGGTGATGCTGATACTGTAAACGATTTACCTACAACTGATAATACACAAGGTGATGCATATATTGTACAAGCTGACGATTCTTTACATATATGGAACGGAACTCAATGGGTTTCAGGTGGTTCTATACAAGGTGAAAAAGGACTTGGTGGAGAAAGAGGTGATGATGGTAGTGATGGTACTTCTGGTAGTTCTGGAACAAGTGGTTCTTCAGGTCTATCCGGTGTAGATGGCCAAAAAGGTGATGCTGGTACTTCTGGTAGTTCTGGAACAAGTGGTTCTTCAGGAACTTCTGGTAGTTCAGGAACTTCAGGTTCAAGTGGAACATCTGGTAGTTCAGGTAACAGTGGAACATCTGGTTCTTCTGGTTTATCTGGCGTAGATGGCCAAAAAGGTGATGCTGGTACTTCTGGTAGTTCAGGAACTTCTGGTTCTTCAGGAACTTCTGGTAGCTCAGGAACTTCAGGTTCAGATGGAACTTCTGGTTCAAGTGGAACATCTGGTTCTTCAGGAACTTCAGGTTCTTCAGGTCTATCTGGTGTAGATGGTTTAAAAGGTGATGCTGGTACTTCTGGTTCTTCAGGAACATCTGGTTCAAGTGGAACATCTGGTAGTTCAGGTACATCTGGTTCTTCAGGTACATCTGGTTCAAGTGGAACATCTGGTAGTTCAGGTAACAGTGGAACATCTGGTTCTTCTGGTTTATCTGGCGTAGATGGTCTTAAAGGTGCAACTGGTGGTGCAGGTGAAGATGGTACAGATGGTACTTCTGGTTCTTCAGGAACATCTGGTTCTTCAGGAACTTCAGGCTCAAGTGGAACATCTGGTAGTTCAGGAACTTCAGGTTCTTCAGGAACTTCAGGTTCTTCAGGTAACAGTGGAACATCTGGTTCTTCTGGTTTATCTGGCGTAGATGGTCTTAAAGGTTCAACTGGTGATGCAGGTGATCCAGGTGAAGATGGTACAGATGGTACTTCTGGTAGCTCAGGAACATCCGGTTCTTCAGGTAACTCTGGTACTTCTGGTTCAAGTGGAACTTCAGGTTCTTCTGGTAACTCTGGTACTTCTGGTTCAAGTGGAACGTCTGGTTCTTCAGGTAACTCAGGAACGTCTGGTTCTTCAGGTTTATCTGGTGTAGATGGTATTAAAGGTCAAACTGGTGGACAAGGTGATGCAGGTGATCCTGGAACATCTGGTTCAAGCGGAACATCTGGTTCAAGCGGAACATCTGGTAGCTCAGGAACATCTGGTTCAAGCGGAACATCTGGTAGCTCAGGTACAAAAGGTAATACTGGTGCAAAAGGTGCTCCTGGTTCAAAAGGTAGTGGCGGTGGAGTAGGAGCCGATGGTTCTTCAGGATTATCTGGAGTTGACGGTCTTAAAGGTCAAACTGGTGCAACTGGTACTGGCGAAAAAGGAGACGAAGGTGAAAAAGGTGCTCCTGGCGCAAAAGGTGCCCCTGGTGTCGGTACAAAAGGTGCTCCTGGCGCAAAAGGTGAGCCTGGTGTCGGTATAAAAGGAGACACTGGTGCAGCAGCATATCAATATGAACATATATCATTAAACCCTATTGCAAGAAACGAACCATTCGTTGCTGCGAATGTTGATGAAAACTTTGTTTTTGTGCCAACAACGTTTGCTGGTAGTGCTTTGGTTCAAATAGCATGCGCGTTTGGTGTTGCATCAACTCAAAATACAAGCTTTCAATTAGTAAGTATTGATTCAGCTGGTCAAATATTTAATCATACTGCATGGACTCATGTAGCTTCATTAAAACACGCGATCATTACAATAGAAGGAATAACTACACTACATGGTAGAACTGTTTATATTAAATGTACAGAAGGTGGCGCTGGAGCTTCAGGTTATACAGCAACACTAATGTGGGAACAATAAATATATAAACTAATTTACCAATATGGCATTATCGGTTAAAAGATTCATACACGAAAATGACTGCCCAGAACCTTCTGAGCAGATAAATGTAATGTACCATCCAACAGACCCACAAGTATTATGTGACGGTGGAGGTACATTGACGGCTTTATTCGGTGAAGCAGGAGATTTATTTAATCTTTCAATGGGCAGTGATGATGGCCTCGCTGGACAAGGTGACGTATGTGCTGAAGGTATGGATGTTGTATTTGTTGTAGATTATACAGGTTCGATGTCCGGTGCGATAAGCGGCGTTAAAACAGGTATCAGCAATCTAATTAGTACAATTGATACAGAATCAAATAGTAATTATAGACTTGGTCTAGTTTTATTTGATGGTGGTTCATGTAACTATAACACAAGTAATTTCTATAATTCTTTACCTGCTAATCAGAAAATTAACGAGTCATGTGATAAAATTATTACATGTGTAGAAAAAATGAGTACTGTTGGTAATAGTACTTCATTTACAAATGGCCTTAATTCTATTGACACTACAGATATGCCAATGGGAGCTTCTGTAGAATGGGGACTAACCGCAATTAGTGAAGTAGTTAATAATGGATTTGCTGGTTCTTTTAGAAACGGCGTACAAAAACTAATAATTTTAATTACTGATGATGCACCTCAAAAGAATATGAATTATGCTACTGCTTTAAAATCCCAGTTAGATGCTGGAGGTTTTCAAGTAATGTATAATACTAGTAGTGCAGCACATACAAGATACGAGGTTTTATTAGAAACACAACCTGCTGGAGATGGTCATTACAATTTAAACTATAATTCTACATGGACTGATGGACTAGAGTTATCTATTACAAGTTTATGTGAATCTACATTTATATACACATGTGAGCCACCAGCTATTGGTTATTATATGGAACCTGGTGATACTTCAACATGGTGGTATACTGGTTCTAGTTGGAACGGGCCTATAAATTGTGAATATACTGTTAAAGTTAATTTACATACCGCATCAGGAGCTCAAAATTATGAAATAGCTGATATTCCAACGGATCATTATGCATATTTAGATTCTAACACATTTGAATTTACTGGATATGCTGGTCTTGGTTTTAATATAGATCTATGGTTATTAGAAGCTGCAGATGATTGGAGCATAACGGAGATTAATTCTGCACAAGTACAAACTGTATCGGGATCACTAGGTGATTTTACAATATATACAAATCCTGTAGTTACCGGAGCAACATATAATCCATTAATAGAGAGTGATAAGGCTTTTGGCTTTGATGGAACTATTACAGGAGATGCTGAATATAATGTATACATTAGTGCTAAAGTTCAACAAGATATACATGCTTTTTCAATAACTGTAATTTCAGATGAACCGGATGGAACTAATGCAGATGGTGAAGCACAAGATCCAGATGGAACTATTTTATTAGACCCACAAACGCCTGCTACATCATGGCTTAATGTGTCAAGCTCATATCCTTCTAAATTTCAAGCTACTAAATATACATTTTTAAGTAATACTGGTACAACTCATTCATTTGATGTAAATTTCGATCAAAATCCGAGTGATTATGAGTTTACACTTAATAGTGTAGGGCCATCATATAGTCACCCTGCAGCACAAACTGCTCTTCAAAATAATTGGACTGCTAATTCAGATGGTATTACAGGATCATTTGATATGCCACAAGGTGGAGGATCCGCATTTTTTTATCTGGATGCTCAAGTTAATCAACCAGAATACACATTTACATTACAATTATCTGAAAATATTTCAGCAGCTGGTATAATAGGTGGAAACTTCTCACAATCAAGCTGGTATGGATATACTGGAGATACAATCCCATGGATAAGTAATCTTTACTTATTAGGTAACTATGATTCATTTACTATAACAAGTGGTAATATGTCAAGCGGAGTTTCACTTAATACAGGCAGCGGCTCTGGTATTGGAGAAGTAATAACAACTAATACAAATATAGGTGGTAATATAATAATGCCAGCTGGTGGTGGAAGTGGTAGTGGTGTTTTTTCTGGAACAAGTGTTGAATCTCAATATGTCTTTGACTTATCAATTACCGATGATTTTTTCGTAGGTGATTATGGAGCAGATTTTACAGTAACAGGAACAGTGGGACAAGTAATAACCAGAACAAAAACATTACAAGGTGCTAGTGCAGATGTTACCTATGCTATAGACAAAATTACAAGTAGCAGTAGTAGCGTAGCAGTTACTGCAAGTGGTACTACTCTTACTATTAAAGTTACAATGCCATCAGGCGGTGGAAGTGGAGACATATCAGTTGAAGGATCAGAAACATCAAATAATTATTCATATACTGTAACATGGGACGCGGATGATTCAACTAACGGAGAATTATACGGATGGTCTGGCAGTCCTACCGGTAGAACAAGACAAACAACTGTAACAGGTACTGCAGGACAAACATTTACTGTAAAACCACCAGTAGGACTTATTACAATACAAGATTATTTTTCACAAGCAATAGGTAGAGGAACATCACCTCAAGTAACAATACAACCAGGCGCTCCAGAATTAACAAATGCAGGTTATACTACATTAACTCAAACAAGTGGTACTAATTCGATAACTGAAGGTATTCTTCCGGAAGTTGTTTTAACAATGCCATCGGGTGGTGGAAGTGCAACAGTAGGCACATTGTTAGTACCAGCTCAAATGTCATATTCATTTGCAGTATCATTTGCTACTGATAGTACTAATAGTGGCGTTATTGCACATACATGTTCTGGTGGAACTGACTCAGCAGGAGTTTCAAGATCAAGTATTTCTGGAGGTTCTCAGGTAATCTCGTTCGCTGGATTTGCAAATGCAGTATGGACTGGTGTGCAAGTACCGGTAGGTGCAAATGACAACATAAATTATGATAATGAGATAAATTCAATCACTGCCGCATCTGGCTTCTTTAATTTATCTGGAGTTAGTGCTACTGAAGGTAGTAATTACTGTGGAGCTGATAGAGAATTTGCATCGTTTAATTTTAAAATGCCATCTCTAGATCCTAGACATGGTATTAACTATAATGCAAGATCGGTTGTGATAGATGATACAGTAACTGCTAGAACACTTTCGTTTACATTAACATCTGTACATAGTATTTCAAATACAAGTATAACTTATGCAGATATAACACAAACATTTACTGGAGTTGTAGGTAGTCAACATAATTATACTTCTAGGTATTACGCAAATTCTGGATATACATTAAACTTAACAGGAGTAACTGATGATAGTAGTGCTGTTACTTCTTCAGTATCTGGAAATAATGTAACAGGTGTAATTACAATGCCATCTGGTGGTGGTACCGGGCGAATAACTGCTGAGGGTAATACAACATTAGATGAATTTACACATACTGTAACAATAGCAGAAAGTGTAGCTAATGCAACATTATTAAATAACTCTGGAGGAAAAAGAGTAATATCGTTTACAGGCGCCCCTGGATCTACTAAAAGATTTACAGGAGAGGCACTTTCTATCCAATCAGGTTACCATTATACCAGTGGCCCGACTGTTACCGGAAATAGTTCTCTAACTTCCAGCTCTATAAGTGCATCAGGTGCAATGGATATAACAATTACAATTGGCTCAGCGAATATCTCAAGTTCACTTTCAGTAACAGGAACGACTGCAATTACTAGTAAAAGTTTATACATTAATTATAGTGAAAATGTTGCAGGAGCAATTATCACATCTGGAGGTGGTACAGGTTACAATTCATACTCTGGTGAAACTGTTTCAGGGACACCGGGCAGTAGTGGACAACTTACAAGATACCTTTTACCGGAATCCGGATATGTTTCGGCTAGTATTAGCAGTATTTCCGATAATTCAGCAGCAGTTAGTGCAGCTGCCGGAAGTGGTTATGGAGCAGGACAAAAATTCTTTGTTAATTATACAATACCTAGTGTAAGTGCAACAGCTATAGTTACCGTAAATGGTAGTGCGGTTGCTGCAACTCAAGCAACTGCGGCTACAACTAAAGCTACTGCGGCTACAACTAGAGCAACTGCAGCAACTGCGGCTACAACTAGAGCAACTGCAGCAACTGCGGCTACAACTAAAGCAACTAAGCCAACAATTGCTACAACTAAAGCAACAGCGGCTACAACTAAAGCAACAGCGGCTACAACTAAAGCAACTGTGGCAACAACTGAAGCGGATCCATACCAATATTACAGAATTGAGGATTGTAACGGTAATACTTGGAATGCTAAAGCGACATATCATACACCAAGATTTACATATCATGAAGTAGGGCTCGCGCCGATGGGATACGCCGGTAGTACTGCTTTAATAACAGGTCTTTTCTCGAGTAATCCAGGGGGTACATTAGCATGGCTTACTCGAACATCAGCTAATGAATGTGAACCTAGCGGCGGCGGAGATCCATTTGGAGGCGGCGGAGGCACCGGAGGCGGCGGCGGAGGCGGCGATAACGACAACTTTAGAGAAGAACCAGGAGGCCGAGAAAACGTTGATGGTTTAGAGTAAACTTTTTTTAAGGCTTATATATAATTAGTAGAACATTTAAAATCGATTAATTATATGGAAAATACTATTCAAATACCTAAGATTATACATCAAATATGGGTAGGTGAAAAAGAAATGCCTGAACATTGTCAACAGTTCGTTCAGAAAATGAAAGACTTACATCCAGACTGGGATGTAAAACTATGGGGAAATGAAGTTTTTACTGAGCTTTACAAAGAAGATCCATTTTTACAAAATTATATAAAAGATCCAGAATTATATAAATGGGCCTTTATTTCAGATAGAGTACGATTGTTACTTTTAAGAGATTTTGGCGGTGTTTATTGTGATGTGGACGCTATGCCGGTTAGGCCTTTTGATGTAATTTTAAATCAATTAGGTCCCCAACACACTTTCTTTTCAGGTCTAAAACCGTCACAAGGAAATAATACTCTTTATGATTGTACAGTATACGGATCGGCTCCAAATTCAAGAATAATTAATGAGTGTTTATCAGTTTATGATAGAATTAATTGGGCTCATGGTTGTAAAACTTTCTCTGATAAAATCATTCAAAAGATGGGACCAGACGTCGCAGGTTTTGGTTATGAACATTTTTACAATTGGGAAATAAATGATAAAACTATCGTACTTCATGATGTCTTAGAGACTAGATTATTTTCATGGGTAGAGGAAGATCAAAAAGCGTCCGGGGCACTAGAATGGTAGCCACCAGAAGCAATATAAATGACCACTGGCTAGATAACTACTCAATAACGATGATTTATATGCCTAAAAATATCGGTTCCTTAGAACTAATAAAATGACAGACTTAATTTTTGTATGTGCACAGCCAGCTTCTTACTATTATTCATGGCAAGTCGACGCAATGCTGCTCTCTTTTAAGAAAAATGGAAACGTAGATCTTAGTAAGTGTCACATTGTATGTGCAATACAAGGGGGTCGTATAGATCCTTGGTTTCAAAAAGTTGCAGATAAATGGCAGCAAGAAGGTGCAGTATTTTCTTTTTACAAAGATACTAGATCAGTACCAAAATATATCTCGTCTATTAGACCTCATATTTTAGAAAAACACTGGATAGCAAATCCATGGTTAGTTGGAAAATCTATAATGTACCATGATTGTGATATTGCATTGTCTAAACCTTTAAATTTAGAAGGCAAATTAAAGCAAGATAAAATATGTTACTTATCAGATACTAGAACTTATATTGGAGGACATTATTTAGACCAGTTTAAACATGGTTTAACAGAAGCTATGTGTGAAATTGTTGGAATTTCACCAGAAGAAGTAAGAAGAAGAGAATCTGAAGCAGGCGGAGCACAATATTTGATGAAACCAGGTATTGATAAGCATTATTGGCAAGATGTTTATATTCATTCTGAGAGGCTTTTTGAAGAAATTAGCGAAAAAGTTAACAAAATTAAGTCAGAGGAACCAGATTGGCACCCATTACAAATCTGGTGCGCAGATATGTGGGCTGTTTTATGGAATTTATGGAAAAGAGGCTATACAACTCCATGTTCTATCGATTTAGAGTTTACTTGGGCCACTCAATCCGAAGAAATGTGGGATCGTCAAGCAATATTTCATAATGCAGGAATAGTAAAAGCAGAAGAGGGTGGACCTTTTTACAAGGCAATCTATATGACGAAATCTCCAATTACAGCAGAACGCCCGGATGAAAAATGGGCTTCACGCCACTATTACGACCTGGTAAAAGAGTCTTACTTAGAAACAGAAGGAGAAAAGATCGGAAGTGGGTTAGGAAAAGATGATGGCTTAAGTATATTAGTCTTGACATGGAAGAGACCTCATTTATTAGAAGAGGCAATTCAATCATTCTTAGTACAGACAAATGAAAACTGTGAAATGGTGATAATCAATGATGATCCACATGTAAATTATATGTACCATCACCCTAGAGTTAAAATCCATAACGTACCTAAGTTTGAAAAGTTTATGGAAAAGCTTAAGTGGGGATTTGACCAATGTCACTTTACTCACATGTACAGATTAGATGATGACGATTTATTATTTCCAACAGCAGTAGATACAGTATTAAGAGAAATCAATGCAAATCCTGGATATGATCTTTACCAGGCAGAGAAACATTGGTTTATTGGTGTACAGGACACTAGGCATAATGGTCTAGGCAGTGCAGTTAATACCGGTAATACATTTTCGAAAACATTTATTGACTGGTTAGATTGGGATGCTGCACCAGAGCCACCGGGAGAAGACCAGTGGATGTGTTATTATCCAGATATTAAAATCTACGAATTCAAAGAGACTACAATGCTTTATAGATGGGGAATTAGCCCGGCACATCTTACCTATAAAGAAAAAAGCCACTCAATGCAGGAGTTCCATGATGGTGTACGTGAGTGGAAATCCGCGGAAGCAGAAATTACTATTAGAACTTTACAACCACACTTCACTAGAGACTGGTTTGATAAAGACTATTTAGAACTGGGTATACAAGATATAGATTACGTAAATCCAGATCCACTTAATATATGGTTCTATTGGGATGGTAATTGTGTAGGAGAAAGATTACAACAGTTATATGATTCCTTAATTTCTACCAGGTATTTCAATCCACATAGACCAATCTACTTAGTAAGTAATACATTCACACAAGAGCAAATCTTTACTAAGTATAACATTAAAGTAGTGAAGTGGACAGATACAATTTACAGACACATGCCAAACGGAGAAGCATGGAAACCTCTGTACAATGCAGCATCAGCCAGAGACAGATGTGACCTCTTAAGATTCTTATTCTTAAAGGGCTGGGGAGGTTCATATATTGATTCTGATGATATGGCAGTAAGGCCTCTACCACCGGTAGATAGAAAGAATATAGTCTGTAGATCTTACGATCCTCATACTTGTCATTATGATGGTGTTACTGAAGACCAGTGTCTACCTGGCTACTTAAGAGGTAAGCCAGAATTCGATCATATACCGATCTATCCACGTACTGATATTTGGTTAAATCACGAGCCAGATAGCCCGGTAGTTACTGCTCTACTTAATAGACCAGAACACGATCCGGGTAAGGGTATTAACACCATCTATTCACATGCAGAAGGAGGCTCAATAGGCTGGCAAACAATGATCTTAAGAACTTGTAATGCAATGCTCTCAACACACGGTAAAGACTGGCACTTAGACATGACGCTCTTATACTTATTTGAATCTCATATAGCTAATTGTTCTCAATGGGATCAGGGTAAATGGGGTGGAGAAATGCATAGTATTTACCCGCTAGGCCATGGTGAAAGAGGCCACCAGAAGTACTCAAGACAACAGGCAGTAGAATTCTTATATAAGGCATTAGAGCAGTTCCCGAATGCAACACACTTATGGCTACATGATAAGGGAGATAGCATTTCTAAAGAGTGGCACTACGACTTCAATTCAGACTGGGCACTACTCTCTACACACTGGATCCAGCATATTAGAAAGGTAGCCGGCATTCCCAGCATCCATACTAAATAGAGGTCGGCTCCAAAAAAGCCGGCCCAAGCTAAACAAATCTCATAAGACTACCAAGTAAGAGAATAGATAAGCAAGGGCAACCAAACCACATACACCACATAAATGTTAATGGCAATCAAACTCGTCAGTATACTCATCATATTCTATATAGTAATGAATAGGTTCTTACACTGGTTAGATAACAGAAAGTAAACATGGAACACATATACATCATAGGTATAATAAGTCTAATGATAGCACTACATCTATATAAGGACTATAGGGATAACAAGCACAATCTGTAATCTACCCCATTCCTGCCCAGTTAGGTAATATATACCCATACCTGGCAGTCAATGGCCAGTCCAGTTCTCAAGGGCCTAGCCAAGTAAAGTAGATATATACCAACTTTTCTATATCAAAAAGCCACTTTGGGCCAAGATGGGCCCACGTTCAGTCAATTTCAATGTTACCAGCGGTCCAGTCAAATGGGGGCGCGCCAACACACACGCTTGGCGGCCTCGCAGGGGCCCGATCGCGCAGTCACCCACAATACCACATAGCAAGGGGCCTACTGCTGCCACAGTGGCCCCTCTGGGTGTAATTAAAAACAGTGGATTGGGTTACGCCTCCACCTGGGCATTAATCTCTGCGATAGCCTCTTCTTCTGCTACTTGCGCTTCAGTCTTTAGTTCGCCAAAGAGGGCATCGAAGGCACCATCCTCAGACTCTAACTTCTTACGTTCCTCTTCTAGCATAGCCTCGTTAACCAGATCCCTAGAGTATCTAGCCTCGTCAAAGGTAACCCCGTTGTCAAAGTTAAAGTACATCTTCTGACCTACTTGGCCCAGTCTGTTCTTACTAAACTCCATATAACGTTGGGCTGAGTTTTCGCCACCTTTCCAATTCAGTTCCATCATCGCTGTAGTCATGTGCTTTAGCTTGTTAGAACCGACGAAGGTACCACCTTTAGATAACTGTAAGATAGTGACGAACGTAGTGTAGACTTTACGCTTATTCTTACCCTGGTTTTGGGCAATCATCAGGTCCAAGAACCATTTCTCGGTCTTGCTACGGGTTAGGTTACACTCCTCCTTCACTGTGTCATTGACCTCAGTATAAGAGTCCGTTAGAACGAGGTCCCATCCCTGGTTAAGAGTGGACTCGATGACCGCCTGTGGGTTGGCATCTGTATAGTCACTTAAGAAGAGGATAGGTAGTTGACCCCAGTGCGGGAATCGTTTCAGGTAACGGGCCATATCTAGTTGGTTCATTTCCGCAGATATAAACAGTACCTTCTTGTTTGGGTTCTTGGCGTGTACCTTGTGCAGTAGCTCTAGTAGGACCGTAGTCTTACCAACACCCGGGGCTCCAGCCGCCATGATGTTTGAACCCGGCATAAAGCCACCTTCATTAGAGAAGAACTTATCAGCCACTGTGCCGGTTGGCATCGGGATAAAAAGGTCGTCATTAAATTTAAGGTCGTCCAACCGAGTCAGCTTAACCTTCATCTTCTTGGTTGAGGTAGTCTTACTGTAGAGACCCTTGTAATCGGCTGATGAGGTCATCTTACCGTTCGGGAATACGTTGATTACACGGTTGGCCTCTTGTCCGGCTAACCAGTTATATTTTTTGTGGTCCTTTTTGATGACCATAGTTTTACCATCTTGAGACTTTAACTCGAAGCCATTGGCAGTGGGCTTGTATGTGTGTGGTATCTTCATTGTGTATGATTTTAATTACAGTACTAATATACGAATTTTATTTGACATAAAAAAGTCTAGAGGCCAAAAGTTATTAACAATTTGACTTATTTTTTAGAATCGGGCGTAAATGCACCGATCATAAGCATTACCCCTAAAAGACTAGACATTAAAAAGAATCCAGCTGCATTGGCTTCACCAGCAAAAGAGATGTAGTTGTCAATAGTTGAGGTTACAGTCATATAGGCTATAACAAGGGCAATGATACCCGGGATAAAGAATTTAAGATCGATCGTTACTTTCATAAGTGTTAGTTTTTAATTACAGTACTAATATACGAAAAATTACTGACATAAAAAAATCTAGAGGCAACTATTTTGCAAAAAAAATGAGGCTCCGAATGGAACCTCATCTTGGTAGTAGCCGGTCGTAGCCGGTAGTTGAGGGTAGTAAGTGGTTATTAGTTAAGTAAAGCCCCTACTTGCGCAGTAGTATCTAAGTGTGCGTTCTCAGCGAATGGGCTTCGTGTTGCACCTTGTAGATTCCATTGGCGACCAAGTAGATTCCCTGCTTGTACCATTAGTTCGGTAGAATCTTTATCTTGCATATTCATTGCCAACATATCTGGCGCGTGAGTTGCAACGTGAGTCATACCATTTACTACTGACCAGATTGATTGGTTAGTCTTTGCAGCTTTTGGTTCGATAACTGGGATATTAGCCTTAGTATATGCAGACTCATTTTCCATAAGTGGGATCCAAGATTCAGCTCGATCACCTACATGCTTCTTAATTTGGTTATGTGCCCAAGTCATTTCTCGCATAGACGCAGGAGTTTCAATTGCCTGCTTAACACGATCCTGAAAACCAGAAGGGATAAACTTGTTCTTACGTAATTGAGCCATGTGTTCGTGGAACTTCTCCATAGAGTCTCCAGAAAGATTGTTAAGGGCATAAGATTCAGAGGCCATTGCAGTTGTACAACCATTAGCACACCATAGACGATTTACGTATGGCATAATTTGAATACCACCAAGAGGTGAGTTTTTCATGGTAAGACCTGCAGTAAAGACCTCATCGGCCAGACCGCTAACTCCAAACTGTGCAGCCGGGTTAAAAGCGTTAATAGTAACTGAACCGTTATTGGCATCTACTCCCCAATTGGTAATCTCTAGGCCATGTTGGTCAACTAGACGATCTGTAAGGCCAACAAAACGTTCGTGTGATATAAGGTCTGTCGCCTTCTTACTAAATCCAACTACCTTCTTAGTAGTAGGGGAAAGAATGATAGTGATCTCATTTAACTGAGAGGCCATTGCATTCTTCATAGTGTTAATGAATTGTGCTTTAGCTTCCGGGTTAAAGAGGCTTTCAAACTTCTTAGTAAAGGACTGTGACATCCCGATTAACTTAATAAGACCTTTAAAAGCCTCTTTAGTAATCTCTAGACGTTTACCTTGATACTCGATAGTGGTATCGTTAATAATATTGATTTCTCGAACAGCAACCGTTTTACGTATTGACTGTGAGTTAAGTGTTTCCGCTTTACGCGATGTTAGAACTTCTCCTGAAAGGGTTTGAATCTGTGGCATAATCTTGCTTCTTTTTGTATTAGTTATATGGTTAATTAGGCGTTTGTTTCCGCCAATTCTGAATTAATTTTAAGGAACTCCTCAACAGTACCCAATATAGAGGGCTTCTGCCAGATGATCTCATAATCTATATACTTGAACCTCTCAAGGTCAGTATTGTGTGCCTCTACCATCTTACTAAGAATAGCAGTAACATCCTCACAGTACATAAGGAGGTCGGTGTCCATTTCGATCTGGAACTTATGCCCACCTTTGGGCTTCCAGGCTTCTCCACCTTCATAAAAGGCTTTGTTCTCGTAGTATTGGCAGTTGATGTGAACGGTGTTTGTCATGTGTGTTAGTTTTTAATTACAGTACTAATATACGAATTTTATTTGACATAAAAAAGTATTCGTGGACTTATTTTGCTAAAAGTTATTAACAATTACAGAGCGGGTCTAGAGCGGGTAATGAAATATTCCAACTTAGTAGTATAGAATTTGATATTGTGGATTTCAAGGGCATCAACAGCCATTGCTAATTTAGCCTGGTAGTATTCGATTTTACCAGCATAGTTGTCCGATTTACGTGTGTAGTTTTTCATAATGTGTATGGGTTTTAATTACAGTACTAATATACGAATTTTATTTGACATAAAAAAGTCTAGTGGCAATTATTTTTGCTTTTTTTTGTAGATATAGTTAGTGATCCAGTTGCTAGTAA
>Ga0181390_1000765_pt1 | contig 14586 bp, 28 predicted proteins | sample 13SPOviralmetaG_FD_130085 | JGI IMG/M metagenome (GOLD analysis project Ga0181390, IMG submission 130085) | Marine viral communities from the oligotrophic San Pedro Time Series (SPOT) site, San Pedro Channel, CA, USA - 13 SPOT_SRF_2010-07-21 | ecosystem: Environmental > Aquatic > Marine > Strait...
TCCAGCACTTATTAAAGACGGTATGAAGAAAGAAGTTTCGATTTGTTTCTCAGACCTAAGAGGCTTTACACCACTAGGTGAATCATTTGGTGATGATGTTAAAGGCTTAACTAAAATTATGAACAGCTATATGGATGCTATTACACAGCCTGTACTAGATGCAGACGGAATGATTATTAAGTATATTGGCGATGCAAGTATGCACGTACACAACGCACCCATAGAAGATCCACACCATCCTCGTACAGCAGTACAATGTGGATTAGACATGCTGAAAGCAGTGGAGAAGTTTAATGAAAAAATCACTTCAGAAGGCAGGCCACCTGTTGGTATGGGTGCCGGCATTAATACTGGTCTTGGTTATCTTGGCGAAATGGGCAGTACAGCAAGACACAGTTATGACGTCCTCGGAGACTCAGTCAGTACAGCAGCTCGTATTGAAAGCAAGTGTAAGGAATACGGATGTGTATTACTTGTTGGAGAATCAACATACAATGCAACTAAGTCAGACTTCTTCTATCTCAAAGTAGATGATCTGCAAGTTAAAGGAAAAAGTGTTGGATTAAAAATATACACAGTACTTGACGAAAAACGTCCTGCTTGGAGAGTAGCACAACGCAAACATGAACAAATGCACGAAGCATATCTAGCACAAGAGTTTGACGATGCTATAGAATTATGTAATCTTATGCGTGGTCATTTTAATGGAAAGATGGAAGGGTATTACGATATGTGGATTGAACGTTGCGAGTTCCAAAAAACACAAGACTTGCCCGAAGACTGGAATGGTGTGTTTATTGCTACAGGTAAGTAGAAAGACATACACAGGATGCTAATAAACTTAATATTAGCACACCAATACCAATCCCACAAGCAGTATCACTACAGTTCCATATGTAACGGCTAATAGCCTCCAAGGCACTGTCGATCTTTTGCGGTAATAAGTTACTTTTTTGCACGTTTATCCCCAGTAGAATTAAATGATTCATTTTGTAAGTCCGTATACTTGTTCAAAATATCTTCTAATTCTTTTCGCTTCAGTTTATTTAGCTTTGCTTCATTTTCTAAAACCATTGATAACTTCATATTCATACGAATCATATCATTATCAAGCATACGTACACGATCAACTAGTTTAATAAGTGTGCCCATTGTTTGTCCGATTACTGGATCAATTGTTTCGGTAACCCATTTCCATATGAAGAATATAAAATAGCCCATACCAAATGCAGCAATTATTGGAAATCCGTATTCGCTAACTGCGGCTGCTATGTCTATTTCCATTAATCTCTCCTTGCATCGTCCTTGCCTTCATTGGCAGCGATTCTATCTACATTTGGTTTAACACCGATTGCGTGACTTAATAATGCATCTACCTTTACGAGATCATTATTCATAGTTTGGACACGGTTGTCTAATTGTCCGATAATATTTTTTAAAGTAGTTACCGAATCGGTGACGCCTGCTAGGATAAATTTTAAGGTTAAAAAAACAAACCCACCTGCGGCAATCGCTCCTGCTATAGGAAAACCGACTTCGCTAACAATTGTTAGAAAGTCCATAAATTCAAGCCCTCACGCTCTGCTTATAGTTATATTTATGTCAGATAAATATAAAATGAAAAGCATATACATATATTTTATTTTAATCTTTACTTTAACTGGCTGTTTCCATGTTCAGGCAACAGAAAATAACAGAGTTAAAGTTACAAGCGATAACCCTGTAGCAAGTGCAGTACCATACCTAGGCTACTCTGAAAAAACACACCGTAGCGAACTTAAAGAACTATTGGATATAGATCCTGTACGTACAGAATGGTGTGCGGCGTTTGTTAATGCAGTACTTGAAGAAAGCAATATTACAAGTAATAGCAATCACAAGTATCCTTATACTGCAAGGGCATTTTTAGATTGGGGAGAGTCAGTACCTAAAGATGATATTCAACCTGGTGACATTGTAGTATTTCCAAGAGGCAATCAAGGGTGGCAAGGTCATGTAGGATTTTATTTGCGGACAGAAGAAATAAACGGTATTGCGTATTACTGGATATTAGGCGGAAATCAACGCAACAAAGTAAGTGTTGTAAGATATAAGCAATCGTCTGCATTAGGAATTCGCCGATCACAAATTTTGGTTGACAACAGAGACAAAATGTCGTATAATAACAGAGTATTAGGTAACCTACTAAGGAGATAATATTGACTGAGTACGAATTATACGACTGGACTTCTCTCATCGATAGCGAAGCTAGACGCTCTATGATTACTGACATTAATCAAGTAATCGGAGACGGACATTATTGGAAGAACTCACCTCCTTATCAAACTAATATTAATATTTTTGGGTTAACAACAGACTATTGGAATAACCTTAAGATGAGTTTTATTTGGAGTGCCTTTGCTTATATGAAACAAGAACGTCAAATTAAAACTATTAAAAGTTGGGGATACCGTACGAACATAGACACACAGGAAGATAGAGACAATTATTGGCATCAGCATATACGAGATGATAGTATTGTTCTTAGTGGTGTATACTATGTTGAGATACCCGAAGATGCAAATTTACAAACAAGTGGCACAGAACTAGCACATACTACGCCAGAAGGTGATACAACTTATGTTCCGGCCAAAGAAGGACACTGGTTAATCTTTCCAGGCAAAACTTGGCACCGTCCAGGCATACTACAATCAAACAAAAATCGCTACATTGTAGCAGCAGACATGGAGATATAAAATGGCAACAACTGAAGAAAAAGTAGAACTAGTAGAAGCAATCAAAGGTCCACGCTTCTATAATATTCAACTAAATGGTTATGGTGGCGAAAGTGCGTACATGACTGTTTCAAAAGAAGCACACGACTTTTGGCAACCTATTTTGGAAGAACATGGCGACTATGATCTAACCACTTACATGAACAGTGATGGCGAGGAAGAAGACGAGTACGACAACATCGAAAGCGTTCCACCAGAAGCACAGTTCTTGCATGACAAAGACGAAGACAACTACAAGCGTCCTTGGTACGAGTCGCACACAGAGTTTGAACACTCATATGGTGTTGAATGGGGTAGTGCATACATAGTAGTAGACGAAGTTGATTCAATGGAGTATAGTGCAAGTCATGTTGATAGCGTTATTGACGGTGAGAACTTGCAAGACATGCTCAACGAACTTGATGAAGCAAGTGGTTATGAACTTGAACCGGTTGTCATGGGCTGTGAAGATGAAGCACCAGAAGGTACAGACTATATTGCACAGTTATACTCGAGCGAAAAAGGACAGTTCTTTGATGGCGTTATTGAAACTATTGGGGACTTTGACGCTAAGAAACTAAAGGTGTATACAACAGAATACTTGAACGGTGAAGACACTGTTACATCAGTTGAGTATGACGGAGTTGAAATCGACAACAATGGTGGAGATACTAACGGAAAAGGTTACTCTGCAAGTATATGGAAGTATTAGGGAGTAAATATAATATGACTGATAAACCATTAATTTTTAAAGCAGAAGAAATCTTTACAGACATTCCTGGCGATGACAAAAATATCAATATGAAAATACCTGATGAAATAATGGAATCCCAAGGATGGAAGCCTGGTGACACTATTAGAGTAGAGATAGGTGATCAAGGTACTATTATTATAACCAAAGTAGACAAATAATTTATAAGTCATTGATTTGTATAATCATTTAGTTCTTGACAAACTCTCATTTTTAACGTATAATATACATATAAACTTAAAAAAGTAAGGGTATGTTATGAGCAATATTACTATTAAAGGTGGTTCTGCGTCACAGAAAAAACACACAAGAAGCATGATAAAGTTTTGTGTGGCAAAGATGATGCCTAGAATATATAATCTTGATATCGTTGTAAAATTTAGTGACTTAACTAAAGATAACTCTTATGGTTTTTGTGAAGCAGATCCAGAAGGCTCATCAGAGCGATTGGATCGCCCTCGCGAATTTAAGTTAGAAATCCACAGCAAAATGAAATTGCGTAAACTATTATTAACCATTGCACACGAAATGGTACATGTTAAACAGTATGCTCGCGGTGAGCTATATCAAGGAACACGTATAGCTAAACATCGTTGGCAAGGTAAATGGGTAAGCAATAATTTAGACTACTGGGACCAGCCTTGGGAAATTGAAGCAGCTGGTAGAGAAATAGGTTTGTTTGTGCAGTGGGCAGAGAAAAATAAATTAGGCAATCAGAAGTGGACACACGATGAGTAAAATAGTTAGAACTAAGCAATATAGCTTTGTAGGCGATTTGTATGAATATTATGGACAGGATAGAAGTTCCAAGGATCGTACACACAGCGATGTAGGCTGGCGTCTGCGTAGCAAAAAGTACGGACGTATTGCTACATTTGCAAAATTAGATTTAAAATATAATCTAGAAGAACGTCCGTGTCCGTTAACAGAAAAACAAGGCGGAGTGTATATCTTATATGATAGCATTTTTCCTGAAGGCTTTTACATAGGCAAAGGCAAAAAGATGCATGATCGTGTGTGGAAACACGGAGTGAAACTTGAAGGTACAAGTAAATGGAACAAAGGTGTTGATACAACAGCATTGTTTGAAAAATATCGAAAGTTACGTCAAAGTAAAGGACTAACAGATTTATCAGATGTAAAAATTGCATTTTGGTTTACTGATAAGTTTGATGAATTAGAAGATCAGTTACTAGGTGCGTTTACTGCAAAATACAACAGAACTCCTTATTGCAATGACACAGAAGAGGCCATATTCGAAGCCTTTGATATATAGGGGTCATAAATAAAATACCAATGGGAGATAACACATGACAGTACAGGCACAAACAAACAAAATATTAATTGAAAACAAGATAGGACGCAAAATGTGGGTATGGGACTCGGACAGTTTCTATACACAGCGTTTATCAAGTGGACCTTATCAAAAGCAAAACTTACTACATTTACGTAGTCTTTGTCCAACACCAAGAACTGTATTAGATATTGGTATGAATATCGGTATGAACACTTGGGAATATGCAACCTTTGCTAAAACAGTACACGGCTTTGAACCAGTGCCAGAAACTTATAAGGTTGCACTAGATAACATTGCAATGAATCAACAAGACTTTAGAAGCGATGTAGGTTGGTGGAATGAAAAAGATGGAAGTCACGGCAGTTTAGAAATTACAGGTGATATTCATACACACAATATTGCACTTGGTCCTGACGGTGGCCCAAGTACTGTAGAAATGCATATTAAAAAGAATGATGGACATAACCGTGTTGCTAATGACAACGGTGAGTTTAAAACAGTAAGCGGAAAAGATATCAAACGAAACGAAGGATATGCTCGAGTGTCAATTGATCAACGAACACTTGATAGTTACGGATTTGAAGAAGTTGACATTATCAAAATTGATACAGAAGGTTATGAACTACTAGTATTAGAAGGCGCAGATCAAACTATTGCTAATAACCGTCCGATTGTTCAAGTAGAATGTGTGGATATACAACCTAGAGCTTTTGGTAGAACTATACAAGAACTATTTGATTATTTTAACGATAGAGATTATGTGATTACTACAGCAGATGGAGTAGTACGTGGCCCAGAATGGTGCTATGTTAAGAAGATGATGGATCGCTTTATGATACCAAAAGAACGTACTGACTTGTATATAGTACCCGAAGATCAGCCTATAAACAAATTATTTGAAGAAGTTTAAAAAAGTGGTTGACTTCTTAGCAAAAGTATAGTATTATATAAACATAATGAAACTAAGGCTCATGGAGGCACTTATGAAAAGGCAATTAATACTAGCAACAATCGGAGCAATCGCACTTAGTGGTTGTTCATCAATGAATCCTTGGTCTGCCAATAGAATGGTAGAGCTTGATAGAATCGAAGCTGAAGACGGCTTCAAAGTACCAAAATATATTACAGAACCACAAGATGCGGATATTGGTGTAGGCATTGGCAGAGCAACAGATCCTGAAGCAAGCATTAATATGGCAACACACTATGCTGTTGTTGACTTGTGTCGTAAACTTGCTCAAGAAGCAAACAGTAAAACTAGATCTACTGCAACACAAAACTCCAAAGGTGGTAGTAGTTTAACATCAGTTACTGGTGCTATTGTATCTGAAACAACTTGTTCAGCTAGAGTAGGTACACCTAAAGAACTTAATAAAGATATGTTCCAAAAAGGACAAGAGTTTATAACCTTCGTAAGACTTGAATCGTCAGCTGTTGAGGCTAGTATTAATAACCAGTTCACAGCTGGCGATCAAGCAACCGCTGATTCACTGAGAGTAAACTAATGTTTGCTCAAGGCGTTGGCATAGGCTTCTTTGGCGCAATGATTGTTGGGCTAATGATATCACCCTCCACTGAAAAAGTTGTAGAAGTTCTACCAGAAGAATACTACATAGAAACAAATGTACAGGATACCGTATGTATGGGACCGTGGAGTGTTGAAGTAGCTGGTAGTACTGTAAAAAGTAGACGTATCATTGCTCCAACAAATTAATAGCTTTTGGGGCATTGAATCAAAACATGTAACTGGTGATGTATTTACAGGGTACGAAGAAAAGTATTCCTTGTTAGATACATTCACCAGTGATGTATTCGAAAAAGATCCTGAAGGTACTGTAGATAAAGTATTTGATATATACAGATCTGTTAACCTTGTTCCAATAATTTATTTTACTGAAGACGGACTGATACGTTCTATCAAAGAGTTTAAGTCAATGAGCTATAACTCTGTAAAAGACACACGTATTGGATTAGGTAACAATAGAGGTCAGCCATTAAGTAGATTTTTGTTTCCTAATATGATGACTGCTGAACCTAAAGGTAGAGGATCAAACAGTCTAAAAGATAGATTCCTCGATGATACAAAATTAAAAAGAGCAATACGCATATGCTTTGAAATGCGTGAAGGAAACAAATTAGTACATCCTACAGCTCTACGCAGATCATTAGAGCTTGTTACAGGCGAAAACATACAAAACTTTAAACCTCAAAATGCAAGAGCAATAGTAGAACACTTATGTCCTGTTCTTTGGGGCAATGTATATGACTATTCTGCAGGCTATGGCGGAAGGTTGCTAGGCATTAGTAGTAGTAATATGAACTACAATTACACAGCAGTTGATCCAAATACAGAAACTGTAAATTATCTACAGTATTTTAACTCGCTAATAAAGCAAGCAGTTGGAGTTGAAGGCACTATCATACAAAGTGTAAGTGAAGACTATCAACCAGAAGACGTTGACTTAGCATTTAGCAGTCCGCCTTACTTTAACTTAGAAAAGTATTCAGACGAACCTACGCAGTGTATGGTAAACTATACAACATTAGATGAATGGTTTGATGGTTATGTTGCGCCAACTATGACTAACATACACAACGGACTTAATAGTGACGGTGTATTTGCAACTAACATTGCAGACTACAAAACATACGGACAAAAAGAACCAGTCGAAGTGTGCGAACGTTGGATTACTACAGCAGAAAAAATTGGCTTTAAACACACTGGTACAATTAAAATGATGCTGAACACACGACCTGGTGTTGGCAATGACAAATTAGCAGGACGTGAAAAGTTTGAAGGTGTGTATATTTTTAATAAAATAGGTTGACATCTGCCTAAAAGATGTTATTATAGTATTGTAGCTGAAAATAAGAAGTAGGCTTATAGTTGAAAATAAAAGTAAACGGAGAATACAAATGAATACCACACAGCAATTCCTTGCTACCGCACCTGCAACACAACGCAAGTACAACAAGAAACAAGCCATTCGAGAATTTGTTTCAAAATTCAAAATACAATTTGATATGAAAGATGATGCTATTGACTTGCGTACAATGGCAAACAATTATGATAACGGCATTATTCCGTTAGAAGACATTCACCAAGCATTACTTACAGTACTAGGTCCTAACTTTAAACCACAAGCGTTTGATTATGATCCTAGTGAAGGTGTAGAAATTACAATTGGTAACGGCACTGCACTTAATCCTAAATTTGCATATATTAACTGGGACGAAGCATATCTTTGGCCCATCTTCCAACGTGATGTAGCACCTAATCATAGTGGTAAAATTTATGGAGACTTTGATGCTACCTGTGTAATTGTACCGTGTGCTATTAAATTTACAATTAAAGGTAAAGTATATTACTGTATCTGGGACGGACACCATACTATCCAAGTATGTCGTTTAAAAGGCTACAATAAGTTTCCTGTATGGTTTATTGATACAGATATTATTGCTGACGACATTATTGTCAAGGCAGGATTTAATCCTAAAACAGAACGTATCGAATACGGTTGCTGGCTTGCAGGACATAATATGATTCGTATTAACTCTAAGAACAAACGCAAACTATCACCATACGATGAGTTTATGATTAAACTAGAGACACGTGATGCAGACGCTGTTGCAATGATGAATATCTTGCGTAAGAGTAATTGTACACCTAAGCGACATGCAACTATGGCAGGTGCATTTACACAGATTAAAAGTGGACAAGAGTGTTTTGAACTTGCTGATACATATGGTAACAAAGGACAGTATTGGGATCGTGCATTAAACTTTCATCGTACAGTATGGCCTAAGGCTCCATTAGAACTGGAAGTGTTTCGTCCATTAAGCATTTTGTATCACAAAGCAGCAACACAAGGGCTTGCACTTGATGCACAGTTTGATAAAGAACTAGAAGCATTGTTAGTTGATACATACGGTGATCCGTCAACAGTACAAGAAACTATCAAGGAAAGCTACTGGGATGCCTACTACAATAACAAAGGCACAGGACGACCTGCAGAACACGACAAGACTCGTGTTGTAGACGGAATGATCAATTTGTATAATCAAAAAGTCAATCGTGCTACACTTCCGCCAGCAGAATATATTTGGAAAGTATAATGCATTTATTGTATATCTTTCAAGATCCACTAGGATCAAATGATAGTAAAGCAGGTAAAACAAGTCACCCAGATGTACGTCTGGGTGTCTATCAAAACAGTTACTCTGCTCGCAGTCATTTAGCACAATTTGACTATGCATTTTATGGTTCAAAGAAAGCTGTGGACAACTTAGAAAAGGCAATTAAAACAGACTTTGATTGGGATATTGAACAAGACGGACGAGGCTTTTCGGAATGGATCGGACATCATACTAGTGCGCAAGTGCTAGAAAAGGTAGAAGATATTATCGAAGGGTATCGTTCTAAAGTTAAAAAGATACCAGAAAAGTTCTTACCTTTGAATATTAATAACTTAGAATCCTTCAAAGAATGGTTGACAGATACTGAATAGAATGCTATAATAGTAACATAATTAGGCAAACAGAGAGGCACAGACTATGGGATATTATACAATGACTACTGAGTATAAGAAAAAAACAGACTCAGTTCCTTTGAGAACAGTTAGCACACAAGAAGCACTTGCAGTGGCTTGTGCGGCACAACGTATCAATGGTGGCTACGTTAAGGACACTAGACGTTTTTCAGAAGAAGAAAACAAAACACAATTTGCTAACAAAGAGATTGTGAAGTTTGCATATCACGGTGATCCAACTTATTTGCCTATGGACTATGTACGTCCTATTCCAACAGAAGAAGACTATGTTCAAGTAGCAGAAATCCAACAGTGGATGAAGCGTTATATAATGCTTGGTCTAGGAGAAGTAGACGACTTTAAACGTGATATGATTAATGCAGTATCAGCAGATGTTGTACCTGTAAATAATCTAGGCCGTGTTGCATTTATACCTGAGTTTGTAAAACGTGATCAACACGAAACAGGACTCACAAAAGAAATCCGTATTGAATATAGAAACTCCCAATATTTGGGTAAGGAAAAAGATGTTGTTGAAGGAGTTATTAAAATCCTCGATACGCGTTATAGCCAACAATGGGAGTCATTTAACTATGTGGCTGTTATTGCTGGTAATCTTGTATCTTTTATGAACAAGTTTGAACACGCTGTAGGTGATATGAAACGCATCAAAGCAAAGGTCAAAGCACAAGGAACAAACAAATTGTTTAGTGCTAACGAAACTCGACTTAACTATGTAAAACTATATAAGGTATAATACTATGAGCAAGATTGGAAATTGGGTACTAGAAATGCAAGAAGATGCTGCATGGTCAAGTAAAGAAGTGTTTTGCCGTAAGCACGGTGTTTCGCAAGGCGATGTATGGGAAGAAGTCCAACGTCAAATGGACGAAGATTCAGTAGAGCCTGAGGCTTACTGGGGACACTTTGAAATGGAGATGGATGACGGTGCCTAAATTCAAACAAAGCTATTTCAAACCTGACTTTGACTATGCTCGAGACTTGTTTGAAGGATTGGTGTGGAAAGAGCCTAACTCAAAAGGCACAGACACATACGATATCACACTAGAAGCCAAAGGCTTTACTTGTGACTGTCCGGGCTTTACCTTCCGTGGTAAATGCAAACACACTCTAAATGTAAACAATCGAATCAAGGAGGCCATCCATGGCGAAGTCCCCGAATACTACACCCTTTAACGGCAAAGGCTGGAACTACAAGTTTACACAAGACTACCCAGGCTGGGAAAACAACTTTATCAATGCACTGTATAATATAACTACAGATCAACCCAAGCATCCGCCGCTCACAGAAACACAACGGATCGAAACTGAAAATGAGCTTGCTTGGCTTGACTATGTGGAAAGTGAATTTATCAAAGATATGTTGACATATCCTGAAGCTGAAGCTATAATTAATAAAGTAATGAAGCAACAAGGAGACAGCAATGGAACTGTGGATTAATGAACTTTGGCTATTACTAGTAGCAGTAATTTATACTATCGTTGGAATGTGGATGGGTCAACGGAAACAAACTAAAGATATTGCAGAGAATATAATTGATAATCTAATCGAGCAAGGATACTTGATGTCTAAAGGAACAGGCAAAAATTTAGAAATCCTAAAGCATAAAGATTGGTGCAATGATCAAAGTACAAGGTAAGTTACCTCGCGAATTATATATTGCATGTAGTGGCGGTGTAGATTCAATGGCGGCTGTAGACTTTCTCAGTCGCAATCATAACATAACAATTTGTTTTTTTGATCACGGAACAGGTACTAGTAGACAAGCACTAGAATTGGTTAGTTCGCAAACAAAGAAATATAAATGTGGATTTATGTATGGTAAGGTAGAAAGAGAAAGACACCCACGCGAAAGCCAGGAAGAATACTGGCGGAACGAACGATATAAATTTTTACATAGTATTAATGCTCCTATTATTACAGGACACCATTTAGACGATTGCGTAGAAACTTGGGTGTGGAGTAGTATGCATGGTAATAGTAAGATTATTCCTTATGCAAACAAAAATGTAATTCGGCCGTTTAGACTTAACCGTAAAAAAGAATTACAACTTTGGGCAAACTTAAACAATGTGCCCTACATTGAAGATAAAACAAACACAGACACTCGTCATACCCGTAACTACATTAGACACGAAATGATGTCAAACGTACTAAGGGTTAATCCTGGTATTCACAAAACTATTGCTAAGAAGGTAAGAGATAATGAATATTCAACATGACCCACTATTTGACACTGCAAAGGTAGAAGAACTCTATGGACGAAAAGACGGATGTGAAATACGATATGTATGCACTAGCGATCTCAATGCTAGTGACGTTCCTTGTGACATTTTTTACAGGGCCGAGCCTCACCCTGACTTTGGTAATAGGTATTTTGGTTTATATCGGGATTCGGTACGTGACAATTTAATGATTACCAGTGCTGATATTGTAGAGTCTTTTGAGTTCGGTATGATAGAAGTTGACGGTAAATACTATTACAGTCAGTCACACCACGACTATAAAATTGTAGAAGGAAAAATGATTGACGGTGGAAGAGCGTATATCAAAAGTAGTGGTGGCACTACAGTTATGCGTATAACTGACGGCAAATTTTATGCCGTAGACGTTGAAGACTTACTAGAAATACACGAACATAACAAGGAGAAAGATTATGAGTAAAAAAATTACTTTTGAAGAATCCTTAGGCGAAAGTGACTGGGGGCTAATTATAGACAAAAACGGAAATCTTAAAGGACTGTTTATTCCTGACGGATCAAATGAAGACGATGTACCTGATAATATTATACAGTTATGTTGTCAGCAGTTTGGCATTAATCCAAACGAATTCTACAGAGAAGAAGAAAGGCCGTCGGTGTTACACTAATGAAATGGGTATTAGTATTAGTTGTTATTACAAACGGAGAAGCACATTCAAGTTATATTAACGAGTATGATTCAATGATTGATTGCTTCTCCGCACGAGAATATCTTGCAGCAGAATCAGGAGGAATACCTGGGTATTTCCTGAAGGGTATGCAAGGTATTTGTATTCATACAGAGCAAGGGGAGCTAATGTAAATTGGAACAACAGGAATCTAAGTTAATTTTAATAACTGAGTTTATAGAACAAAAACTACGAAAAGAACAAGAACTCGAATTTTATCTAAAAGAACTTACTGAGTTAAATCGTAAAATAGGATTTTTACGAGCTGAAGTAGATTTAACTAATACAATAATTAATATGATTAAGCGTGAACAGGTATATGATATCAAAGAAGAAATGATTGCAAATAATGAAAACAAACTAATTGGCGGTAGTGCTAGTGAGTGATATATTTGAAATTACTAACGAAGCAGTTGCTAACTTAGTTATGCTTGCTAAAGAAGGTGAAGCAATGGATCCTATAAATTGGGGAGACTTAAACATCACTAAAGACCAAGCATACGTAATGATGGCAACACATGTGTTAGAAATGGAAAGAAATCACTTGACAGATGGCGCAATTATTGTTAAACTACTAGTAGAGAACTTTGTATTAAATCTTAAACTAATGGGAAAACAATGAATATAATATATGAAAAGACTGCAATGTTAACTAATACGCAAAGCGATAAAAGCGTGGAATGTGAAGTTGACAACATTCAAGAGAACAAGTCGTTAGATGCATTTATTGCAACTAATAAAATACATATGCGCTGGAACGGTAAAGTGTATGTAGGCAATGCCCATGGCATGGAGTTTACTACGGCTGGTCCAGTACAACGAAAACTTAATAAACAACGAGGTTTTTAATCTTGAAGGTATATTATACTAATGATGAGGCAGTCGTGCAAGATAGCGCCGACGTTAAGCAAGATATGTCAATGGCATATCTTCCGCCTGAGTTATTAGGTAAACATATACCAGATAATATTAAGTTAAGTGATTATGTAAGATGTCCTGCATTTAATACTAAAAATATGTATGCACTTAGATTTCCGTTCGACTTTACAATTAAGATAAACACAAGTAATTGGAATATAGAATCGAACCGACCTGAGTTTGTAAAAACATATCTTACTCCGCCATATGATAATAGTGGAATTATACAGTTACATTTAGGAACACTATTTTTTACAGATAAGTCGTGTATAGCAGAACAAGTACATCCTTATCTACATACAAATAGCTTAACACAAAATGCAAATGTATTACAAGGTGAGTTTGATATTGGAAAATGGTTTCGACCAATAAATCTTGCATTCCGTATTAATTCTACAGATAGAGATGTTGTTATTAAATTTAATCGAGGTGATGTATACAGTTACCTAAGATTACATACTGATGAAAAAATAAAGATGTACGAGTTTGAAAATACCCCAGACATAACTACAATAATGGCTCGTTGTTTGGGTTTTAAAAATGCAAAAACACAGCCATTAAAAGAAATGTATAATAGTTTTTTAAGAAAAAAATACAATAAAAAATTATTAAAATTAATCCAGCAAAATAATATAGGAGAAATATAAATGCCGTTAATTCCAATGGTAGTAGAACAAGAAGCTCGCGGCGAACGCTCTTGGGATATCTATAGCCGCTTAATGAAGGACCGCATTATTATGCTTAATGGTCCTGTAGAAGATTACATGGCTAATGTAGTCGTTGCACAGATGCTTTATTTGGAAAGTGAAAATCCTGACAAAGACATTAACTTATATATTAACTCACCAGGCGGACAAGTGACAGCTGGCTTAGCAATCTATGATACTATGCAGTACATCAAGAGTGATGTGAAAACTATTGTAATGGGACAGGCTTGCTCAATGGGATCATTCCTAGCACAAGCAGGTACAGCAGGCAAGCGTATTGTACTGCCAGAGTCGCGTACAATGATCCACAGAGTGTCTAGCGGCACACGTGGTACAAGCGGTAGTGTACACGTACAAGAGCTACAGTTTGAAGATGCACAACGAGCGTTCGAAGAGTCTAAGAAGGTTAACAAGCGTCTTACAGAGCTGTATGTAAAGCACAACACAGCTGGTAAGAAATATGACGAACTATTTGAAACCATGAAGTTTGATACGTTCCTTACAGCACAAGAAGCTGTAGAACACGGTCTTGCTGATAAGGTTGTAACGGAAAGATAATGGAAATAGCAAATAAAGATCCAGGTAAGTTTCACTTTTATGTAAGCCTTGTAAAAAGTGCTGTACGTATTGCTTCAGGAGCTGCATTTATAGTAGGCGGATACTATTTAGAAGACTGGGGA
>Ga0181390_1000770_pt1 | contig 14549 bp, 26 predicted proteins | sample 13SPOviralmetaG_FD_130085 | JGI IMG/M metagenome (GOLD analysis project Ga0181390, IMG submission 130085) | Marine viral communities from the oligotrophic San Pedro Time Series (SPOT) site, San Pedro Channel, CA, USA - 13 SPOT_SRF_2010-07-21 | ecosystem: Environmental > Aquatic > Marine > Strait...
GAAAGAGAAGAAGAAGTCTTGCTCGTTGGACTCAAGCGATACATTGTCAAGTTCGTCGATGAGTTCTTACAAAAGCAAGCCATTAAAAAGCAATTCGAAGGTTATGCATCACCTACAGTGGTCAGACTACTACAGGAGTCGCCAGAGCTTATTAAGTTGGGCACTAAACGTGAGGTAAGCATAGTGTTCTCAGACTTGCGTGGCTTTACACCATTAGGTGAAAGTTTTGGAGATGACGTACAAGGATTGACAAAAATAATGAATGGCTACATGGACGCTATCACAGAGCCAGTGTTAGAGTCAGATGGAATGATTATTAAGTATATAGGCGATGCTAGTATGCACATACACAATGCGCCTATAGATGATCCTAAACATCCAAAGACAGCAGTACAATGTGGCTTAGATATGTTAAAAGCAGTGGAGAAGTTTAATGAAGATATCATCTTACCTCAAGGAAGACCTGCCGTTGGTATGGGGGCTGGTATTAATACTGGACTTGGATACTTGGGTGAAATGGGCAGTACAAAGAGACACAGCTATGATGTCCTCGGAGACGCTGTCAGTACCGCAGCGAGGGTAGAAAGCAAATGTAAAGAGTATGGATGCTTGTTACTTGTTGGAGAAGCGACATATGAAGCAACAAAAACAGATTTCTTCTACCTCAAAGTAGATGACTTACAAGTTAAAGGCAAAAGTGTAGGATTAGGCATATACACGGTGTTAGATCAAAGACGCCCTGCATGGCGTAGTGCGCAGAAGAAACACGAGCAGATGCATGAAGCATATCGAAATCAAGAGTTTGATGATGCTATAGAATTATGCAAACTAATCTACACAAACTTTGATCACCAAATGGAAAAGTATTACGACATGTGGATTGAACGCTGTGAGTATATGAAAACACAGGACTTACCAGAGGATTGGTCCGGAACTTTTGTAGCTACGTCTAAGTAGAATGTAAATACAGTATGGAAGATGATATTGTATTAGCAGAACTAAACGACGAAGAACTTGTACTTCAAATGGGTGACGATCTATACGATGGGCTCAAAGAAGAAATTGAAGAAGGCACTAACATTCTATTACAGCGTGGATGGGAACCTTACGATGTACTAACCAAATCACTTGTGGCTGGTATGACTATTGTAGGTATAGACTTTCGCGATGGTATATTGTTTGTGCCTGAAGTGCTACTAGCAGCAAACGCAATGAAGGGCGGTATGGCAATACTCAAACCGTTGCTTGCTGAAACAGGCGCACCACAAGTTGGCAAGATGGTTATTGGCACAGTCAAAGGTGATATACACGACATTGGCAAAAACCTAGTAGGTATGATGATGGAAGGCGCAGGCTTTGAAGTTATTGATATAGGCATCAACAATGATGTCAATGCATACCTTGAAGCAATGGAAGAACACGAGCCAGACATATTAGGAATGAGCGCATTGCTTACAACTACTATGCCTTATATGAAAGTTGTTATTGATACAATGACTGAAAAAGGTATTAGAGATGATTATATAGTAATGGTAGGCGGCGCTCCTCTAAACGAAGAGTTTGCTAAGGCTGTTGGTGCTGATGCTTACTGTAGAGATGCTGCCGTTGCAGTGCAAACAGCCAACGACTTTATGACACGAAAACACAATCAGTTATGATAAACTATTTAAGAAACTTGTTTGGTAGTAAAGCTGAATACAAAGGCCAAGACGTTGAGGACATTAATGTAATATGGCTGCACGGCGCAAACCAAACAAGTTTGAGTTTTAGATACTTACAAACAAAGACACAGTTCTCAAAAGAGATTATGATCAACTATAGCAGCATGGATAGGTTTTATGACAACTTAGACATGATTACAGAGCAGTGTCAAAACAGAGGCCCACACTTTGTTGTAGGACACAGCATGGGCGGTTTGTATGCGCTACATCTTACCAAGTACTTGCGTGTAGTAGGTGGCGTTAGTATCAGCACACCGTTCCGTGGCAGTAGCACAGCAGATTGGGCAAAATATGTTGTACCAAGTTATCCACTGTTTAGAGATATAGGCAAGCGCAGTGATCCTATTAAACAAGCAAATGAAATAGAGTTAGATATACCCTGGACACAAATAGTAAGTACAGCTGGTAGTGTTCCTTACCACAACGGTCCTAATGATGGAGTTGTCACTATTGCTTCAATGTCACATAGAACTGACATGGAGTTTGTAGAAGTACCGCACACGCATTACGAAACAATGGTTAGTGATAGTGTTGCTGACTTAATAATGACAAGCTACCAAAGCTGCAATAGTCCATAGCACACCAATGCAAAGTCCGACTCCTATTCCTAATACAAAGTCCGGACAAATTTTAATTTTTCTCTTTTGATTCACAATCACAATCTCCGCAGACGTCATTTACACAATTAGGACAATTATTTTTGTCGCAGTGGCAATTGTGTCCGCATTTTTTACAGTCTCTATCCATCTTTTTTTCCTGTTGTGTTAAAAGGGTCATTTGTTAGATCTGTATATTTTGAAACTATTTCTTCTAGTTCAGCTCTACGGTCTTTATCTAGTTTAGCTTCGTTTTCAAGAACCATGCTTAATTTAGTATTCAAACGTATCATATCGTTGTCTAACATGCGAATACGATCAACAAGTTTGATAAGTGTGCCCATAGTTTCACCTATAACAGGATCAATAGTTTCTGTTACCCAGCGCCAGATAAAGAATATAAAATATCCCATCCCTACAGCAGCAATAATAGGAAATCCGTATTCACTTACTGCTTTGGCTAAATCAAATTCCATTAGTCACGCCTCGCATCTTCTTTACCTTCATTAGCTGCAATACGATCTACGTTAGGTTTTACACCTAATGCATGACTCATTAGTGCATCTATTTTAACCAAGTCGTTGTTCATAGTTTGTACTCTATTATCAAGTTGTCCTATAATATTTTTAAGAGTAGTTACACTACCAGTAACTCCGGCAAGGATAAATTTTAGCGTAAGAAAGACAAAACCACCAGCACCGAAAGCGCCTGCAATAGGAAACCCTACATCACCTACTAAAGATAAAAAATCCATAATATTGCCCTTATTGTATTAAATGTATTTATCATTGTAATAAATACTACCATGAAACTCATAGCCCTTTCTTTAGTAGCCTTTTTCTTTTCTGCCTGCACATTTATTAACCCTAAATCTCAAGCTGAACATAAATTTCCAGATCATATTCAATCTGGACTTGACTATCTAAAATATAATGAATACAGTGAAAGGCAAGAACTTCGAGAGTTATTAGATGTAGATCCTGTAGTTACTGAATGGTGTGCAGCTTTTGTAAATGAAATATTAGCAAAGAATGGTATTCCAGGATCAGACACTGTGAGTGAATATCCTTTAACTGCTAGAAGTTTTTTACAATGGGGAGAACCTGTAGCGACACCTGCGATTGGAGATATTATAGTATTTCCGCGAGGCAATAGCGGCTGGAAAGGCCATGTTGGATTTTATATGGGATCACTTGTTCAAAATGATATAGAATGGTATCTTATATTAGGCGGTAACCAAGATAATGAAGTTAATATGACATATTATAGAGCAAGTAGAGCAATTGGAATAAGAACACAAAAATAGTTCTTGACATTTGTGTATTCTTGTGTATAATTAAGATATGTTAGAATATGAATTTTATAATTGGAATAATCTTATAACAGATGACTCGCGAAAGCGAATGGTCACCGACATTGATAAGATGATCGACAATGGGCAGTATTGGAAAAATAGTCCTCCTTATCAAACTGATGTAAATGTCTTTGGCATACCAACAGCAGATTGGATTAACCTTAAAATGAGTTTTATCTGGAGTGCGTTTGCATATATGCAGCAAGAGCGACAGATTAAAACTGTAAAGAGTTGGGCATATAAAACTAATTTAGATACACAAGAAAATAGAGATATCTACTGGCATCAACATATAAGAGAAAACAATTTAGTTCTTAGCGGAGTGTATTATCTGCAAATGCCCGAGGGTACCGATTTATCAATGAGTGGAACTGAGTTTGCGCCAAACGGAGTTGAAGCAGGCAACTACATACAAGAATCTGCAAAAGTTGGAGAGTGGATAATTTTTCCAGGAAAAACATGGCATCGTCCTGGTGTTTTAGAAAGTAACAACTGGCGATATATTGTCGCCGCAGACATGGAGATATGATGCGACAAATACCTTTGATGTTTCCTATTATTGTAAATAAGTTTGCACAACATAACAATCTTAAAAAAGATATGTTACATGCAATTGAAACACAAGAAGCAGTAGAAAATTTAGTAGGACCTAATAATAATATTTACAAGTGCGATTGGGAATCGGCTAGGTTTGACCCCAACCGCGAATGGTTAAAGATATTCCAACCTAGCTTAAATCAACATCTTATAGATTGGAAAGATAATTTTGGTTATGACAATTTTGTCATACATGAAATTTGGTTTCAGCAATATGATACAAACAGCAAACATACATGGCATGTACATGGTGCTAATTTTACAAATGTTTATTATTTAGATTTGCCGGAAGGTAGTCCAAAAACAGAATATGTAAATCCAGTAACTAAACAACTACATGAGTTTGATGTATCTGAAGGAGACATAATTACATTTCCTAGCTGGCTTATACATAGAGCACCAATAAACTTAGGAAAAGAAATAAAAACAATTATTTCTTGGAATATGGACGTAACACTTACAGACTTTTATGGAGATTAAAATGGCAACAACTGAAGAAAAAACTGAACTAGTGGAAACACTCAAAGGCCCACGTTTCTACAATATCCAACTAAACGGATACGGTGGCGAAAGTGCGTACATGACTGTTTCAAAAGAAGCACACGACTTTTGGCAACCTATCTGTGAAGAACATGGCGACTATGATCTAACTACCTACATGAACAGTGATGGCGAGGAAGAAGACGAGTACGAAAACATCGAAAGCGTTCCACCCGAAGCACAGTTTCTACATGACAAAGACGAAGACAACTACAAGCGTCCTTGGTATGAATCACACACAGAGTTTGAACACTCATATGGTGTTGAATGGAGCAGTGCATACGTAGTAGTAGATGAAGTTGATTCAATGGAGTACGGTGCAAGTCATGTTGCTAGTGTTATCGAAGGTGAGAACTTGCAAGACATGTTAAACGAACTTGATGAAGCAAGTAATTATGAACTCGAACCGGTTGTCATGGGCTGTGAAGACGAAGCACCAGAAGGGACAGACTATATTGCACAGTTATACTCGAGCGAAAAAGGCCAGTTCTTTGACGGTGTTATTGAAACTATTGGTGAATTTGATATTAAGAAACTAAAAGTTTATACTACAGAATACTTGAACGGCGAAGACACTGTTACATCAATTGAGTACGATGGAGTTGAAATTGATAACAATGGTGGTGATACTAACGGAAAAGGTTATTCGGCCAGTATCTGGGAGTATTAATAAAGCTTGACAGAAGGTCTTTAATGTGTTATAAGTAATTAAACATTAAGGAACACGTTTATGATTTATATTAACGGCGGATCACGTAATCAACGCAAGTATGCTCTTAGTATGGCACAATATGTATGCGAAAAGTTTGATATTAATCCTACAGTTGAAATCAATTTTCGACGGATGAGTAACGATGAGAACTATGGATACTGTACTGAACTTGAAGACAGTGAATATGAAGTTGATCTTAAACGCACTCTTAATATGAGATCAATGTTATGCACACTTGCGCACGAAATGGTACATGTAAAACAGTATGAGTTAGGCGAACTAACACAGACTAACGAAGCAGGTATAGATTACTGGGATAAGCCTAGTGAAATTGAAGCTACTGGACGTGAGCCTGGATTGTTTATTCGTTGGTGTGAGAAAGAGCGTCTTTCACATCTAGCTTGGACACAACTTAGTTAAAATATATTGTAGGTTGAGGTTTATTATTAATTGTAGCATCAATAAATTTACTTATAAAAATAAAATGGGTGGAGAGCTGTGAAAACAACTCTCCGTTTAAAGTCTCTGCTACCATGTCATAACTGGTTATACCAATGCCTTGGTAGTAAGATTTATTGAGACCGTGTTTAGACCCGTATGAAGGAAATGCACCCGAAACAAAAAGACAAGTATCGCCCAGCTCTTTTGCTGAATAGCTCGCAGGTCTGCGGAGTTTTAAATATTCTTCGGCAAAACTATGTTCTGGAAGAAAGTCAGGTCGATCCATTTTCTGCGCCAATAGTATTACTACATACGCTTCTATGTTCTCTGGTAACTCTAAGCCGGTACTTGATTTCGTTTCTTTTACAATACCACGAAATGCATCAACGTAAGCATCATTCATATAATTATTTATACTAATAAATACAAAGGATACATCATGAGTAAGATAATAACATATAAAGTAGAAGATATATTTGAAGACATCGAAGGCGATGATAAAAATATGCTTATGAACATTCCTCCAGAAATCCAAGAAAAAATGGGATGGGTCGAAGGCGATGTTCTTAGAATTAATGTGGAGGATGGCCAAATATCAATAGTCAAAGTAGAAAAGGATGCCGATGGCAAAGAGTGACGACACTATAGAAGTAGAAGGGAACATAGTCGAGGTGTTACCGAACCAGATGTTTAAAGTTAAACTCGATAACGATCACATAGTAACATGTTATACAGGCGGCAAGATGCGCCGCTTTAGAATTAGGCTAGTAATGGGTGATAGAGTTAAAATAGAAATGACTCCATATGATTTAGACAAAGGGCGTGTTACGTTTAGATTGTGATTGACAAACTGCCTTTAATGTGTTATATTAAGTTATAGGCAAAACAGGAAGGCACACTATGACACAGTTTAAACAATACCTATCTCAAGTAGAATCACATTGCGAAGCACTTACTGGCAAGACTGTTAAACACAATCGCAAAGCTATCAAAGACTTAACACGCAACTTGACTTTGGCATTATTTGAAAGTGGCAAAACTGTCGATGAATATCTTAATGCTTATACAGCTGATAATATTATAGATCCTTCATTTGTATTTGAAAACGGCATTACATGGCAGGGCTATGTGAAGCAGGATTGGCTTGATTTTTGTACAGTAATGTTTGAACTACGTCCGGTTGGACTTGGCACACCAAATGCAATGGTAGGCGAAGCAGAGTTTATGCTTGTGTTTGGATCGCCACGGGTAGGTATTAGTAAAGTTAAAAACACAGGCGATGTAGTTGTTGATGGTAAAACAGTAGAACTTAAAGGTTCTGAAATGCGTATCATGGGCAATGTCAAAGGCAAAGAAGTGCAAGTACATGCTAAAAAGATTGCTGAAAAATATAACTTTGCACCTAATGATTGTAATCGTAATAGAACAGCATTTGAGCCATGGAGCAAAGAAGAGCATTGGCAACAACAGTTTGCAAATGCAGGCAAAGAACAATCTAAAAACTTTTTGCAAGAAGTATGCTCGTTCTTTATGTCATGCGATGCAGATGACTTCGAAGTATGCTTTGACAATAATATCTTTTCAGCAGATGCATTATTAAAAGTTATGGTAAAAGGCCTATGGGCTAATACTACTAAGTTATGGGATTCATATACTGTAATTGATGGCAGTAAAGTTTCAAGTTTAAGTACTGGAAATAATCAGTTTGACAAATTAGTAAATGAGGGTATAATCAAAGTATGCGGTAACTACTTTAGAAGTTTCCAAGATACTAACATTGGCTTATATGTAACAATTGAGAAGTAAGAATGATTAACTTATACAACGATGACTGTTTTGATATACTAAAAGACTTAGATGATAAGAGTGTCGATATGGTATGTGTAGATCCTCCTTACGGAACTACAACAATTGAATGGGACAAAACATTAGACTTTGATCGTATGTGGAATGAATTAGAAAGAGTCTGCAAGCCAAAAGCAAATATTATTATTTTTGGAAGTCAGCCTTTTACTAGTCTTGTTATCTGTAGTAAGATTAAATGGTTTAGACATGAGCTTGTTTGGAATAAAAACAAATGCGGCTCTCCTGGTTTAAGCAAATATCGTCCGCAAAAAATACATGAAAACATTATGATTTTCTCGCAAGAAAGTGGCACAACATATAATCCAATTATGGAAGAAGGTGAGCCATACAAGCGTGAAGCAAAAGACAAAGAAAAAGGTTATGGCACAGGACGTAATAGTCACGACTATGGCTTTGGAAGTAAAGGTCCTTACTTAGGTGGCGAAAATAAAGGCACACGATATCCTAAAAGTATCTTACATGCAAGTAGAAACTTCAGTGCGCAACAAACCGTGCATCCAACACAAAAACCTACTAATGTACTAAACTGGTTAATTATGACTTATAGTAATCCGGGAGATACTGTATTAGATTTTACTATGGGTAGCGGCGGCACAGGTGTGGCAGCAAAACTAACAGGACGCAATTTTATCGGCGTCGAAAAAGATCCTGAGTATTTTAAAATTGCCAAACATAGGATTACATATGTAGATGGAACAGTTACTCCACAAGACCACCAGCTGACTACACAGATACATCCTGATATGCAAACAACTCCAAAAGAAAAACACGAGTCAAAAATACTTACAGACATGCGTAAAGGTGTGTTTGAAGATCCTACAGAAAATACATTTAACGACATATTTGAGACTTGACATTTATATATTTGATGTTATATTAGTTAAGTAGTAGGCACAAACACACAGAGGCGCACAATGTTCAAAGAAGTTAAAAACGGTTATGTCCATAAAGACGCAGTTCCAATGAAAACTGTAAGCATCACGGAAGCACTTGCTGTCGCATATGCGGCATATCGCATCAACAACAAAACCTACATCAAAGATATTCGTCGCTTTGAAGAAAAGCCCACACAGTTTCCTAACCTATTTCTTGTGCGTTACTACTGGGAGAAGAAAACTAATAGTAGTAATGCACAATATCTTCCTACAGACTTTGAAATGTTTGAGCCCACTGAAGCAGACTATGCTAGCGTACAAGAAGCACTCAAGTGGATGAAGCGTTATGTGATGCTGGGCTTGGGCGAACTAGACGGCTTTAAAGCAGACATGGTTAAAGAATTGTCACAAGATGAAGTAGCTGTTAAGGGCATGGGTCGTATTGCATTTGCTCCAGAGTTCATTAAACGTGACCAGCACGAAAGCGGACTAAAGAAAGAGATTCGTGTTGAGTATCGTGACAGTCAGTATTTGGGTGCAGAGAAGGATAGTGTAGAAGCAGTAATTGCAATCCTTGACAAGCGTTACAGCGCACAGTGGGAGAGCTACAACTACACAGCAGTTACTACAGAAGGTAACCTAGTGAGCTTCATGAACAAGTTCGCATACGATGTAGGTGCTATGCTACGCTGTAAAGCTAAAGTAAAAGCACAAACTAAGAACAAGTTGTTCGAAGCAAACGAAACTCGTCTCAACTACGTTAAACTATACAAGGTATAATACAATGGATTTTATTACAGTAGAACTAGTTTTTGTAGCAATTGCATATGCAGTCGGTACATTATTTGGACGGTACATTGGATTTCGTCGTAACCAAGAAGACTCAATCGAAGCTACTATTGATAGTTTGATTGAGCAGGGCTATATCAAAACTGAAGGTCACGGCAAAAATATGGAAATTATTAAATGGCAGGACTGGTGCAACAAGTATGATTAAACTGCAAGGAAAATTGCCGCAACAGGTTTGGCTGGCGTGCAGTGGTGGTGTTGATAGTATGGCAGCACTGGACTTTCTCTCTCGCAAACACGATGTGCATGTTATCCACTTTGATCATAAGACTGCTCACTCTGCGTTGGCAAAAGAATTTGTCAAGGAGCAGTGTGCAAAGTATAATGTACCGTTGATGATTGGCGAGCCAGATACTAGCGAAGTTGATTGTCCAAATCCCCGCAAGAGCAAAGAAGAAACTTGGCGTGATTGGCGTTATGAGTTTTTTGACAAGTTCTTTACAGTGCCGGTAATCACTTGCCATCATTTAGACGACTGTGTGGAAACTTGGGTAATGAGCAGTATGCACGGCACAGGTAAATGGGTGCCATATCGTCGAAAGCATGTAATCCGTCCGTTTCGCCTTACTCGCAAGCGTGACTTAGAAATGTGGGCAAGATTAAACGGCGTTGATTGGATTGAGGATGACAGCAACACAGATACGTGTTATACTCGTAACTATGTTAGACATGAGATGATGCCGCATGTGTTAAAAGTAAATCCTGGCATCCACAAAACAATTAAAAAGAAGGTATTAGATGATGTCGAATGATTCACACGAAGACCTAATAGGTTTCCAAGATACACTTGGAGATACAGACTACGGATTAATTGTCGATGGCAAGACAGGTAATTTAAAAGGACTATGGATACCTAAAGGTTCAGAGGAAGATTATGTACCTGATAGTATTGTTAGCTTGTGTGTAAATATTTTTGGTGTCGATCCAGAAGAATTTGCAATTGAAGATGACGACATGGGAGATCCGCTTACGGATAGTATTCATTGATGACACCTGCAGAAATATTCGAGTACAAGCAACGTTGGAAGCCGGGCTACACAGTTAGGTTACACAGTGACTTAGCCGACCAAGGCAAATCTTTGGCTAAACGACTTAGCGAAAAGCACCAATGGAGTTGTACAACATGGACAGATAATTATGAACACACGTTTCATTTTGAACAAGAAGAAAGCGCACAGAAGTTCAAAATTGCTATGGGGAGATTTGCAGACCAATGAAAGTTAATATAGGTCCTGTTCCAAACTGGAGATTTTATCACCACTGGTTATACGACTGGTTTGGTTATACTCCAAAGCAAAAAACAAGTATAAAGATTCACAACTACGATACTTGGGGTATGGATCATACACTTGCTCATATCATCTTGCCTATGCTTGTACAATTGAAAGCTACAAAGCATGGTGCTCCTGATGTAGATATGAAAGACGTTCCAAAAAAACTACATGCTACTAAAAAGCAACTAGATGCATACGGTGGCGTAGATCCCAAGCACTTTGACCGCTGGGATTGGATTTTAGATGAAATGATCTGGGCATTCGAACAAAAGTGTCGTGACGATTGGATGGAAGATTACGATTACAACAAGTGGGATAGTGAAGGTGCAAAAGCACACCAAGAGCGTATGACGAATGGTTTCAGATTGTTTGGAAAATATTATGAAAATTTATGGGATTAGAAGATGGAAAAAAGAGATTTAGAAATTAGTGCATTATCAGGACTAGCTAGAGAGCTAGAACAAAAAGAACCAATTGATTGGGGAGTTCTTGCTCTTTCTGAAGAACAGTGTTATAATGACATTGCAACTAGAGTTTATGATCAATTTGCTCAAATTGAAAATGATGAAGAAGCGGCAGTTGTTGCTCTTGCAACAATTGTAAAACTTTTAGTAGAAAACATGGTATATCAGCTTAGAATAAAAGGACACGGAAATGCCGAATAGAATTGTACATGATGATATTTTAGTGTTAGAATGCACAGAAAATGATCAAAGAATCGAAGCAGAAATTTTAGACTATCGCCCAGGACAAATGATAACCTGTAGTGTGAATCGTCAAGTAAAAGTTTTTTTACGTTATAATCAAGGTAGTAAAAATTACACAGGTAATGTAGGAGCACTAGAATTTATCACTACTGGTCCTGCAGAAACTGTAATAAAACAAGGAAGATAATATGCCACTAGTACCAATGGTAGTTGAACAAGAAGCTCGCGGCGAGCGTTCATACGATATTTACAGCCGTTTAATGAAAGACCGCATTGTAATGCTAAACGGTCCAGTAGAAGACAATATGGCTAATTTAATTGTAGCACAACTATTGTTCTTAGAAAGCGAAAACCCAGACAAGGACATTAACTTGTACATCAACTCGCCCGGCGGCGCTGTAACAGCAGGCTTGGCTATCTACGACACCATGCAGTACATCAAAGCAGATGTGCGTACAATTGTAATGGGTCAAGCATGTTCAATGGGCTCGTTCCTAGCACAAGCAGGCACAGCAGGCAAGCGTGTAGTGTTGCCAGAGTCACGTACAATGATTCACAGAGTAAGTTCAGGCACACGAGGCACAAGTGGATCGGTACATGTGCAAGCACTTGAGATGGAGGACAATATCCGTCACTTTGAAGAGTCAAAGAAAATTAACAAGCGTCTTACAGAATTGTATGTCAAGCACAACACAGCAAACAAGACATTCGAAGAACTGTTTGAAACTATGAAGTTTGATACGTTCCTTACAGCACAGGAGGCAGTTGATGCAGGACTCGCAGACAAAGTCGTCGAAAGCCGCTGATACAGTAGCAGCTCTAAAAGGCATTCCTACAAGGGAGGAGTTGTTGGAACTCCTCCAAAAGGAAGTAGCAGTAGTTACTTTTAAGAAACTAAATGGTGACGAACGTACAATGCCTTGTACTCTTATTGAGAACTTTCTTCCTCCGGCAAAAAAAGATGATCCTATGAGCCAAAAGAAAATTCGAGCAATCTCAGACAAGGTTTGTCCAGTGTGGGCTATAGAATCACAAGGTTTTAGAAGCTTTCGGTATGATCGTGTAACAAACGTAGAAGTTATCGATAAAGCAGATTATAAAGTAAGATTTGGAGAATTTTGGAAAGAAAGTTCTTGACAATAGTTAAATATAGTGTTATTGTAATTAAGTAAGCAAAGATGCTTACAACGCTATTTAAAATTAGGTGAGGTGGCTGAGTGGCCGAAAGCGTCGGATTACTAATCCGAAGAACGTGCAAGCGTTCCCTGGGTTCGAATCCCAGTCTCACTGCCAAAGCGGGTATCGTATAATGGTATTATTACAGATTTCCAATCTGAAGACAGGAGTTCGATTCTCCTTACCCGCTCCATAACACAGGATAAGTATTGATATGAATAAATGTCCTGAATGTAAATTTGAATTAGACAGTAACGACTTCTGTCCAATTTGTAGAGTAAAAAGATAACTATACCGCGAGTATGGTGAAATTGGCAGACACGCCAGATTTAGGTTCTGGTGCCGCAAGGCGTGGGGGTTCAAGTCCCTCTACTCGCACCATTTACTGGCAATGGGTTGTAGCATAACGGCAATGCACCGCTTTTTGGTAGCGTAGATTGTAGGTTCGAATCCTACCAACCCAGCCAAACATGTCCCGTTCGTCTATCGGTTAGGACGTCAGGTTTTCAACCTGAAAAGAGGGGTTCGATTCCCCTACGGGATACCATCATAATGCGGGTTCCGTGAAGTTGGAGTGTCACGCTGGTCTCCAAAACCAGTATTAAAGAGTTCGAATCTCTTAACCCGTGCCAATACAAAAGGAAAGACAATGTTTAGTGTAGAATTTGATCACGACGAAGTTTGTATTACAGTAATGGACGATACTGGATATCACGGTGATTTAAAAGTACATGCATTTGATGATATTGTTTATATTACACAAGACGATACTGAATTAGATATGACACATTTGTTAGAAATTAATCCTGCTATGTGGGAAGAACTACTGACTGCTATCCATTCACCAGAAGGCTTCTTTATGCGTACCACTAAATAGTTGTATGTTCAAAGCAGTAAGAGAAACTATTTGGCATCTAACTTGTGGTAAATGTAAGAATTGGTTTACCTATGCAACTATGGAGGACAAGTTATGTATCGAACGACACAGCTTTCATTGTCCGCATTGTGGTACTAAAGCGAGATGTGAAATAAACGAATAAAAAGTGGAGGGTTGGCAGAGTCTGGCTTAATGCAACGGTCTTGCAATCCTTTATCTACCGCCAATTATAATAGTCTAAAATTCAAATTTAATAACACTACATCCTAGTACAGTGTCAAAATCGTTAATGACTATTCCAGCACCTAGTGCTGCGGCACAGCCCTTCCATCTCGAACCTGTATAATGTGAAACTGTTTCGCTTATAATAGCACCTGCGGCAATGTGTTTTATTTTATCGCTATCGCCTCTTATTTTGTAATTATTAGCAGCGGCAAAGGCATGACCAATTGTTATACCTTGATAAAGAATATTATCACTATACCCAAAATCGTGTATCCAATAGTTTATACCTATTCTGCCTAGCATATACAATGCAACCGCTTCACGACTAGGTGTTTCGCCAAGTACAGGATTTAATTCTCGAAAACCGTCCCAGTCTTCTGCTGCAAACATATCTGTGCTATGCCAATCTAGAACAATCCAGTTGGTTGTCCTAGCAAAACTATCACGAGTACTTTGGTCCCAATCTTCCCACGCCCATGCTGTGGAAGGAACGAGTAATAATAATGATAATAATAAACCCCTCATAATGTATTTATAGTTGACAAATCGTATATAATCGTATATAATTGTATATAACAGTTAAGAAGAGGGTACCGACATGATAATAGAACATTTAAATAATGTGCTTTCGAAAGACTTTAATAATAACATTCTCAATGAACTAAGCAATATACAAGGTTGGAGAATCAGTCCTGACGAGCGAGTGGAAACACAAGGCAACTTAGAAGGCAGTGCCTCA
>Ga0181390_1000771_pt1 | contig 14547 bp, 9 predicted proteins | sample 13SPOviralmetaG_FD_130085 | JGI IMG/M metagenome (GOLD analysis project Ga0181390, IMG submission 130085) | Marine viral communities from the oligotrophic San Pedro Time Series (SPOT) site, San Pedro Channel, CA, USA - 13 SPOT_SRF_2010-07-21 | ecosystem: Environmental > Aquatic > Marine > Strait...
AAGAGACAATCTCGTCCTTCACTGTGACCCGCTGCTGTAGGGTCTGAACGATGTCGACAAGTGCGCGATAATGGTGAAAGGCACGCTCTCGAGCGTCCTGGTCTTCCGGCTTGGAATTACAGAACGCCTGGAAAGCTTGGTTCACCAGGTCGTTGACGGTCTTATCAAAGACGTCAGCGCTCAGCAGCGCCTGGGCTTCATCGCCTAGACGCAGCAGCTCATCCTCATTTGGCATGAGGCTCTCCTTCGTAGTTATTTAGTGGTAGTGGTTATTAGCCAGTCGGGCTGGCGATGCCGCGCACATCTGTTGTGCTCCGGCGCAGGACCTCGAGCTCACCCTCGTCAATCATTTGCTTATGACGGAACTGGGCCTCTTTGAGATCCTGGTTATCTGACTGCATCGCATGCTGCGCTTCAGCCTTTGTCTTCTCGAGCTCAAACTTGAGCGCTGCAATCTCAGCGTCAGTCTGTGCTTTGAGCTCAGCGATCTGCGTCTGACGCTCTTGCAGCTCGATCTGTTTAGCTGCCATCTGGACCTGCATCTCCTGAGCTTGGTCAGGCTGAGGTGGCGGCAGCTGGTCTGGTGATGTCAGATAATCGTCGACGTTAAGGATGCCCTGGTTCTCCAGGACAGTCTTCATCATCGCGTATCGGTTAGGCAGCTGATATAGAGCTTGCATCGCTGGGTCCTGGCTAAAGAGCTGGTGCATAGACAGCATCTTCTGTGCCTCACGGTCCTGCTCACCATATCCCAGGTGCAGCTCAACCATCACGTCGCGCTGGTCTTTCCAGCTGCCAGGTGTGACCTGGACATAGCTGCCGGCGATCTCGACGATCTTCTCAGCGTCTTCGTTTTCGACACACAGCCGGTAGACCTCATGGAAAAGCGGTTTCACAAACTGTGTTGCGAAATTACGGGCTATGATCTTTTGACGTTGCTGGGACATAGTCGCCAGCTGCTCGATCATGGCTGCACTGTTCTGCTTGGACACAGCGTCTTTGTTCAAGCCCTGGGAGAGCTTGCTAGTGCCGGTGTTGTCCTCGAGGTCTTCTGACAATGTCTTCAATGTCTGGAAGACAAACGGGTTCAGCGGTGCCTGGGGCAGCGGAGCGACAGCATCAGGCCTGGTTACGTTTACGAGGCCCCCTATGCGATTATCAGCCAGCTCTCTGGGGTTTGTAAGGCCGCCCTTGGTGACCATATAGCGCGGGTTGTTTGTCAGCACCGCGTGATCGAGGATCGACCTGGTCAATACTGTCCTGGCGTTCTGTGTCGAGCACAGCCTGTCAGCGAAGTTGCTGCCGTAAAAGGCGTGAGGTGTTGGCAGTGGGCAGAACGTAACGAACGGACGTCGGTCTACCTGTTCATAATCCAGGAGGACATTGCCGGCCTTTGTCACTTTGTACAGCTCAGCAATACCAGTGCCCTCGATGTCGAGCATGATATAAGCTTCGTGCACCATGACGTGACGCACCTGGTCCTGGTATCCCTGGGCGTTGAAACCACGGTTCTGGTCGACACCTTCGTGCCTAGCTAGGATCTCTGGATCACTTTCGTATTCGACGTCTTCATGGCCGCCGATGTCTTTGATCAGATCTTCGTCATAACCCATGTCCCGCAGCTCAGAGATAGTCATTCTGGTGCGATGGGCACAGAAGTTACTGTCCTCGATGCTTTTGGCCTGGGCTTCGATTATGAAACCCTCAGGCTCGATAGCCTCAATGCAGACTTTGCTGGTATCGCGTTCTATTGAGATCTCGCCGGACAAAAGACCGATGTCGTCAGTCTCGCTATCGACTAGCTCGACACCATCGCCGGCTAGGAGCATGTCCAGCTCGTCCTGGGTCAGACTGTCAAACTGCTGACGCTCAGCCTCGATCATGTCACGCCAGAAAACCTTAGCGACACCTACACGGGCCATCAGGCCGTCGTGGATGACGCTCTGGAATACTGAGAACGCATCGTTCTGCCGGAACATGACGTAGTTTGTGTATGTGCTGCAGATCCTCGACAATTCGACGTCTTCTGGGCCCTGTGGCGCAAACTTGACGATGTTACTGCCGGCGCTGAAGGTCTCGAGCAGCGCAGCCGACATCGACTGGACTGCGGTGTAGACATCCTGGCTGACATACTTGCTATTTCCATCGTGAGCCGGCTTAGGCAATACAGCGTTATAGTATTCGCTAGTCTTCTTGCGTTCCCTGGAAAGCTGGCTGTCATAATAGCCGGTGGACGTGCGGATGTTGTCATCCACCATTTTCACGATATCGCTATCGTCTAGCTTTTCATATTCAGTCATACCATTTCCACGTATAGCTCCTGAGGAGTTTCGACTGGCTCCCATGCACCTTCGTGCACATGGTTAGCCAAAGCGAGTGACATCACGCAGTCGTCGAAGCACGACGGCTCAGCTTCCATCGCTCCTGATTCGGTGACGATGTATGTGAGCATTTCACGGATTGTGTTTTTGTCGTTTAGCTCGATCTCGCCCTCGCGCATCGATGCCCTAAGCTGGTCGATGACCAGGGGTTTAGTCTTTGAGGTTGTCGTGAAGCCTAGCTTGACGGTTTCACGGTCAGTGATCTTGTCTACCTGGACTTCCTGGTAAAAAGACGGATAGGCCATATCCTTAGCCAGGCGGGTGCAAGTAAGAATGCCATGGCTGTTGTTTTCAACGCAGATAAAAGCTTCATTGTAGTACATGCCCAGCTCGTAGAGTATCTCAGCAAAGTAGTCAGGATGAACCTGGCCACGCCAGGTTGCGACTTGCCTTTTCCTGCTGTCGAGTACCTGCGCGACCGAGTAGTCGCCGTTCCTGACACCCATAGCCACATCGGCCCCGATAACATATCCGTGTTCTCCTGGGTCATGTTTGCGATAAGTAGTCAGCTCACCTCGCGGATTGTTCAGCCACTCGCCGGCTTCGAGCGCCAGGCGGTCTTCGACATCCCTGGTTGTGTCCAGGCATTTAGTGAGCTGCTCAGGATTGAACACAGGCCGGCCTGTTGTGAGAAAAGCCTCTTCTGGCTCAGCTGGATATTCCTGCTTGAAAAGATCGATCCCGTTTTGTGCAATCTTACGACGCCGGAACATGAGCTGTTCGTCGTCCAGGCTATGCTTTTCGACTAGCTCATCTTCGTCCGGCGTTCGCTCGAAGTTAGCAGGGACTTCTTCACGGTAGGTTGGGTCTGCGAACCATGGGATAAACACTGGCACGAAACCATTCGTCCCATCCACCGCTCCCCGCCATAGGGTGTGGAAGGTGCCGGTTACACCGTTCGCGGTACTCTCGATGAATACAGCAGTATTCTTTGTATTAGGGACCGCTTGCACAAGACCATTCCAGATGTCCTGGGCAGAAGACTTAGGCCAGAAGGCCAGCTCAGATGCATGCACATGCGTGAGAGTTTCTCCTCTACCGACTGAATCACCGCCGGCAGTTGCGACCACGTAGCTGCTGTCGAGTATGTCAAAAGACAATTCCCTTCTCGAAGAGTACTTCGTATGAGGTTTAAGGATCTCAGGACAGTGCTCATGATAGCGCTTGGTCATGTCGAACAGTGCCCTGGTGCTATCGGCATGGTGCGTGATGACCATAGCCTTACGGGCCTTCTGCTGGCTGACGGCAAAGTAGAGGTAGCCGCCGACATAAGTCGACAGGCCCTGCTGCCTCGCTTTGAGAATGATCACGCGGATCTTACCGTCTGTTTGCAGCTGGTTTCGCACAGCCTCGTCCAGGATCTCCTGGGCGGGGTTTAGTGCCAGCGGTGCGACGTCGCCGGCCTTGGTGCGGATCTTGAGAGAGCTTTTAGCGTAGAAAGGAAAGTCGGAGTATAGACGCTTACGTACTTGCTTTAGCTTCTGATCCACTATCGTCATCCGTCAGCAAAGACGCCAGGAAATCTTCAGCCTTAGAGACTGCAACTTCGCTTTTCGACGCCGGCTTCTGCTTCGTGAAGTCGAGCACAAGACGTGCAGCGGCCAGGCGTTCTCTTGTCTCGCCAGGGACGCGCATGATCTCTACGGCTGTTTTAAGAGCCTCTTGTGCGTGTTCATCTTCAACACCGAACTTTTCAGACATGATCTTAACTATCTCCGTTGCTTCCTTTTGTGCTTGTGCGCGGACAGGCTCGATCTCGTGCTTACGGTAACCGTCAGGCACCCCTCGAGGCCGTCCAGCGTTCTTTCGTGGAGCTCTAGACCACTTGGAACGCAATGCCCTCCCCTCTGGTGTTTCCATCAGGGTGGCAAAGTAGTTCTTCTTTGGAGCTTGCCAGGGCGCAGGACCATTGCCCTTCTTGGGCTTTGACTTCTTGCGAGGCTCTTTAGGTGCGCCCATGTTATGTGCTCCTTATGCTGTTAGTGCTCCTGGCATCATCGACAGTGCGCCAGGGTCTTCTTCTTGTTCTTCTTCGCCTTCTGCAACAAGCATGTTGGCTAGTACCATTGCGACGACTGACGCAAATGGCATCGAGAAGAACTGGATGGTGGGATTGTCGCGGAATGCTATCTGCAGCAGCCGTGCTGTTTTAGGCATCTCTTGTTTTGCGACGTCAGGACTGTGCATATAAATGCCCATGGCGTCTGCAGCCATCTCCCACGGCGTGTGGAAATAGGTTGTTTCACCGCGATCAATAACACTATCCACTTCGCCTTGTGTGTATGCACCTAGTGCAACAAGCTGCCGGCCTCGACCATAGTCCTGCCTAATGCTTTCGCCGCCCACTTTGCCGGCACGTTGCATAGCAACAATCTCTGCAACAATGTCCTGGGCATCCTGCTTAGACATCTGCAAATCTGCTTTACCGCCGCCAGCAACAGCCAAGATCTGACGCATTACATCGCGGAATGTATTTGCGTAAGTGTCACGCTTGGATTTGGCGTCCAAGTCGATGAACTTGCCACGGTTCAAAGAATAGATCTGTTCCTCGACCTTTTTGAGGTCTGTGTCTGTTGTGTTGGCAAACCTGGTCTCGAAGGCGTGACCCAGCTCGTGCAATGCAGTGTAAAGCTGATAGCCAGGAGATGACTGGGACGTATTTATTCCAATCGCCCCACGTGCATAGGCGGGGCCTCTAACATTAGCAACAAAGAACCCCGCAGATCCTTTGGCGTCTGAAGGTCTAACAGCTCCTTTTTTACCGATAGCCTTGCTGGCCCTGCCGGCCACTTTACCTGCAGTATCTGCAACAATAACTGCGACATTGATTGCCTCAGCAATCTTCTTGGCTGCATCGATGTCAGGCACACCGTTCTCAAACTGAGACCCTGGCTTACCTATCTCGAAGGCAGCCTTAACGGTGCGTGATGCTTGTTCTATTTCTGTGGGTGTAGGTTCGCGGCTGCCGGCTACGGGCGAGTCTGCCAGTCCAGGAGCCCTTCCGAGCTGTCCATTATCTCCACTGGCTCCTGATCCGAAGTCGATGGGAGACTGGTAAAGAATTCCGGTAGACTGTCCAGGAGCTCCGGTGTCATCTCCTCGCCTGGATACGCTAGAGCCAGATAGTTCTCCTGCGTTACTGGGAACCCTCGCTTTTGGATCGATTGTACTATCGGATCGTTGGGGTCCGGTTTCCCAGGCTGCGTTGTCAATATTCCCTGCGACATTGAAGATTTCCTCCCGTGCTTGCTCTATAGATATAGTGCCTTCGTCGTATCTTTTCCAGATGCTCTCGACAGCGTCGACGTTGTCTTTCTGACCTTTGAACTGTGGCGAAAACAGGCCTCTCACAGCTTCCCAGGTGATCGATTGCATCTCTCGTGGCAGTATACCTACCTCTGCAGCAGCCTGGCGGTACGCTTCTGCGTAAAGTCCATAAGTGCCCTTTGCACCAGTGATGGCTGACTTGCCGGCAGTGTTAAAGTTGTGACCAACCTCGAGTGCCTTACCAGACAGCGGTTTCAGCATGCCGGCAGCGACAGCGTGGGTGTCGATAGTGACATCACCACGGTCTGACATTGGGTTGAGGATGTTGTTGTAAAAACTGCGAACCTTGTGCATGTCGCCAAGCTGTTCGCTGATGTTCTCGCGGCTGCCGTCCTGGATGATCGAGATGGCTTTCGCTATGTCTCTAAAACCATTCCAGGCTGTGCCTGATTTAGTTCCGTCCTTCTTACGCTGGAAGTCTAACAGATCACCTTCTGGCGACACCACACGATGTCCGCGCTCAGGGTTATTAGCCTGGTCATAAAAACGCACAAAGATTGCTTGATCATCAGTTGGCAAATCTTTGAGCTTTTTGCCTTCAATGTCTTTTAGTGTAGCTGTCAATATTGGCTGTTGGGCATCAGACTGCTTCTTAATCATTGCCCGCATTTGTTTAGCCATCTCAGGTGAGAAAACCTGATCCTGTGCGTTTATAAAGACGTCGATGGTGCGGACGCCCAGGTCGTAGTTCATGTACCAGTCTTTTTGTGGCGATAATGACGCCATGACACCTGATACCTGGGGCAGTGTCAGGTTGTACTTACCAGCTGCGTCGTTCGATAACTTGTTTGCGCCGACATACCACAGCTTAGCTCTGCCCCGATATTCTGGGCTTACGGCATTGTAGAGATGTAGCAGGTTAGACTTAACGTGCTCGATGAACCGCTCCTCAGGTGGCCGGTTCTCACCTTCACGCCGGCTGCCCTGCAAACCCACGTAGCTGTCGACAATACCGCGCACTTTATCGCCAAGGCGTGGCGAGTTTAGAAGCGATGCCGCGTCAATCTGCAGATCTTCAGCTAGTGGATCTTCAGTGGCGTTTGCGCCGGTTGGCTTGCGTGGCGATATACGCATCGGATCGTTGACGTCGCTGAAAGCCGACGCCATTTGGTTGATTTCGGGTTCAGCCGACATGCCCTCAATCGCCGTAGGAGCCTCACTGGTGAGCCTCGCGTTTTGCTGCATGGTTACCCTGTCCACATACGGCGCTATGTACTTGTTGACGACAAGCGGATCAGACATGCGGTTTAATGCGTCATCCATGATTGCCCTGGCTGTCTGCACAGGTGATGACGACAGGTCACGGCGTAGTTTCTCGAGGGCGCTGAGGCCCACTGCGCGGTCTGCCTCGCTGACTGTATTGTCGTCTCGCAGGGCTTGCTGCAGCTGGTCATTGAGTGCCTGGTTGTCACGAATGCCCTGGGCAACGGCTGCGGAGCGCTGTGCTTCTTGGGCTTCATATACCTGGAGCTGACCTGAAATGATCGGGCGATCACGGTTGGCCGGCGGGGTGCCTCTAGACATCTCACGTTGTAGACGTTTGATCAGTAGACCTACGTTCTGCACACGGCCACCGCGTTGCAGTGAACGGATGGCACTACGCGCTGCAGGTCCGTAGGTTGGATCTGTGACCAGGCTTTTTAGTGCACGTATGAGCTGCTGCGGACTGAGGCCCAGCTCGTTAGACATGATCTGCTGTGGGCTGCCTTCTGGATACTCACCGTTATTGTTGAGGATATCCATGTGCATCTGACGCTGACGAACTCGAGCTGCTTCTCTGCGCTGCTCGTCCTGTGCGGCTTGCTGCTCTGCTGCGGCCAGCTCAGCCCTGCGCTCGTCGCGAAGCGATGTTGCGGTAGGGTCGACCTCAATGCCCTGGTTGCCGGCATTGTTTTTAACAAACTGGCGTACATTACTGCGGCGGCCTGTGACTGCATCGATAGCGCGTCCAGCTCCTGCAATGGCGGCCTGGCCGGCTAAAGAAGCACCACCTGTCTGGAGAGCTGCACCACCTGATACCAGCGGACGCAGAAGGCGCTCAGTTGCGATGGCACCACGGTCATAGCCGATGTTCGTACCGAATGGCATGAGCTGGTCTGTGTATTTAGATAGACCGCCCTGATAGCCGCTGTTGTGGAGCTCAGTCAGCTCGTTTGTCTGGCGCATCAGGCGCAGCATGCGCTGACCTTCAGCTGTGTCGCCGGCTAGGCGATCAATGGCGTCAAACTCTTCACGTCCGACTGTGTTTTTCGTCTTGTTACGTGCTTCACGCTGTCCCGCAGCAGCCAGGACTTTATCAATGACAACAGACAGCTCGTCAGTGTCGTTGACGCGAAGTCTTTGTCGAAGATCGCCGGATATCTGTTTTAGTTCTTCGGCTAGCTGGACGTGTGCTTTGTCGACAGCCTCACGGGCACCCTTGGTCGACGTTTTGTCGATGTCAGACAGGTTCAATTCGTTAGCGGTTGCGATGCGCTGGAGACGCTGTGCGAGATCTGCTGCTGCTTCTGGATCTGATGGCGTGTTGTCGCCGCCTGTAAAGATCCTGATGGGCGCTGTGGCTGCTTCGGTAGCTACTGTGACACCGCCGGCTGATGTACCGCCGATGATGCCTTCGCCTATAGCCTGGCGTGGATCGACTGACAGACCTGCATCAGTCTCTGCTGTAGATCCTACCTGCTCGACAACTGACTGAGTTCCTTCTGTGACACCCTCACGTATTGTGCGGTTGAGAATCCTGTTGAAGAACTTGGCTCCTGTACCGCCGCCGACACCAACTGAGTTAAGTGCACCGGATACGCCGGCTGCTGCAGCTGCGCCCGTCCAGTCGTCCCATTCTGGTTCTTCGCGGCCATTGTTTCTGGCGCGTTCCAGGGCGATAGGGCCAAGCTGCTGAACAAACTCGAATAAGGCAGGGCCGGCAAGAGCACCGCCTACAGCGCCTGTGGCTGCACCAGCTGGGCCGCCTACCGCAAAGCCACCAGCTGCGCCCAGGCCAGCACCGCCAACCCGTGACGCCATCGAGCCGATGAATTGACCGGCTTGCTCGACTGCTGTGCGAGGTAGGTATTCGATACCAAAGCTGCCAAGAGTTCTATCCCCCTCTTGTGGGTTCATAAAGCGGTCTGTCGCACTCTCGTAGTTTACTGGAGCGTCTGTTGCGCCGCTGAGGGCGTCAGCAGTGCCTTCCATACCGAGAGCCCTGGCTGTCGTGGCCATGTTCTCAAAAGGCTGGTCAATGCCTTGCTGGAAAGCTGAGCCGAAGCTTGTGTCTGGCTGTGACTGGCCGCCTGTGAGCTGCTCGAGGATCGCTTGCACTTGGTCTGGTGGCGTGTTGTCAGGGATCTCAAAAGTTTGAGGGCCGACCTGATACGTTGCCATTAGTTGACCCTAGTCACAGATACGCCGTTGATCGTTTGTGTCGACCCGACTGACATGTTGTTTACAGCTGAGCCGCTGACTGCTCCAGTCGATGACTGCTGCTGGGAGTAATTGCCAGTCTGGTAAGCATTAGTCTGGCGGTTGATAGCGTCGACAGCGCCCTGGTAATGCTTCTGGACCTTCTTAAGGTTACGCATAAACTCTACTTGGGTCTGCGACTGGCGAAGGCTGCCCAACGATGACTTCAACAGTGTCAATTCCATTTCTGAGACCTGGCCAAGTGCACCGCCTGTCGGTGATGCGTCACGCATAGCCTGGAGCCGATCAAAACCGATAGCTGCCTCGATGGTGTCAATCTGCATAGCGACGTTGTGTGAAGGAGTACCAGGTACGTATGAAAGTGCGGCTCCGATTGGGCCGGTCACGTCGTTAAACGGCCAGAATGAACTGCCCTGGTCGTTGACATACTTTTCGATGGTGTTGATGGCATCGAGCGCTGCAGTGGCATATGGCAGGTTCTCCGCGCCTGTACCGCTGCCCTTCTTACCTTTCGTACCTTTAGCTAGAGCAGCGTTGTACTTGGCGACCATATCGTTCTGGTCTTTGTAATAGTCTGTGTATGCGTCACCCATAGCGGCGAAGCTCTCCAGACCACTAGTTGCAGCACCTCTCGCGCCGGCAGATCCCATGCGGATAAGGAGATCGTTGATGTTGCCTATGCGCGGGGCAGCCATGGACATTGGTGACTGGTCGCGGCGGTTGGTAGGCGGCTGCTGTCGATTGACCATGTACTCAGACGAAGGCTGGATACCAATCCTGATCGGACCACCTTCTTGTACTGGCCCACTCAGTGCTCCTGTTTCTGGGTTACTGGCTGCTGCAATATCGTTATCTGTAAGAACTGGCGGGGGAGCGTTAGGGTCTACGGTTGTGAAGGTGTCGGCTGCGTTTGCAGATGTTGTGAGGATACCGCTACCGTTAGCATCTATGTCAGAAGGGAGAGAAGGATATGTTAAAGCTGGAGATGATGAATTGCTTCCAGGCAAGTTCTCCATTTGCTTCAAGGCTAGCTGCGCCATTTTGTTTCCGTTGGCAGCCATTTCCTGCAGAACTATCGCCTGTTCCTGATCGAAAGGCATGCCAAGGAACGTCGTCGGCTGCTGATTGTTCATTGGCTGATCTCCAGTGGTGCTTGCGGCGGTGTTAGTAGCGGCGGTGTTTTCTGCATTTAAGAAGGCTGCGGCGCGTTTGATGTAGTCTTGTGTTTCTTTAGGCAGCTGATTGACGTCGCCGCCACTAGCCATCCAGGCTGATGCTTTTGTCGGACCCAGGTTGTAGGCGACGAGCTGCTCGAGCGGGGATGTCATGCCGTGATAGTCGGAATAGCCGGTGATATACTGGCCGGCCAGGTCACGGGCTTTCGTTGGGTCAAGGACATCAGACAGAGGAATGTTCTGGGGCATCCTGTAACCCATGTCGTGCAGATTACCTGGCATGAACTGATACATGCCTCGCGCACCCTTGCGGCTTGTTGCTGTATAGCGCTCAGGGCCGCTCAGATGGCCTGTCTCAGCGTGGGCGACAGCGTCTAGCAGCATCGGCAAAGGCATGCCGGCCTGGTAGAGTACACCTAATGACATGGATCTAGTAGTATCCGGCTGAACCCATAGTAGGACGGTTCATTGTAAACATATTGGAACCACCAGAATTGTTGTAGCCGCTGAAACCTGGGTTGAAGCCGCCCATGCCGCCACCGAAGATATTTCCTCCATAACCTGCGCCGGCAAGCGCACCAGATAGTGCAGCCATACGTGGGTTGGCTGAGCTGCCGGTAACAGATCCGAACGCGGAGCCGCCTGGCATTCTGCCGAGGATGTTTGCGCCGTAGTTTCCGTACTGATTCATCGCGAAATCGCGCTGCTCCTCGAAGCGACGGCGATCATCATCTAGACGTGCCTGGTCATAGGCCTCTTGGCCCTGCCCTGCGCCCATCATGGCAGCTGCGCCTGTGCCAGCCATGTTCATGGCGTTGCCGTAGACGTTGCCCATAGCCTGGTTGGCAGACATCATGTTGCCAAGCTGGTTTTGCTGTGAGGTAAGACTGCGACCCATCAGGTTATCCATTAGACTTGAGCGCATATCGCTCTCGCGGTCTGCATAGCCACGCTCGAGGATTGCTTCGCGGACGCCGGCACGGCTGGAGTTAGCGTTGCCTGTACCGGCTGCAGCCAGGCCGACGCCTGGGAGTTGGTTTTCTTCGAGATTACGCCGGCTATCGCGCATTGCAGCTGTCAGCAGCGGCTCGACGTTGTTTGTGGCATACGTTGCTGCGTTGCCGAGCATGTCCTGGCCGGCACGGTTATAGATATCAGCTGCATTACCTGCGAAACCGCGTGTCGCGTCCATCATCGCATTGGCGTCGGTGACTGCGGTGTTGCCAGTGTTGTACATGGCGTCCAGGCCCTGGCCTGTGCGTGGGTCCATGCCGGCGAGATTAGGACCAGTGTATGCGCCGGTGTTCAAACCGGTGTTAAATGCGTCCGTTGAGCCACTGTAGAAGTCTTTAAAGTAATCGCGGACGTCCAGATAGGGCATCATACGCATGCGGTCAGCTGCTGCTGATGCTTTGATCTGATCTTTGGCGTTCTTACGGTTAACTAAGCCGCCAATTGCCGCACCTACGATCTGTCCGAACATTTTATATACCTCTTGTGTGCTTAAACTGCTGCCCAGGCGTTGCCGTTATAGACAACAAGGCCGCTGAAGCCGTTGCTAAGCGGGTCCCACGGGCTGACGGCATAGCGAACCATGCCTTTGACTGGGTTGTCTGGCGGCGCATCAGCGACCTGGATCGCTGCATTGGCCAGGGAGCTGGTAGCCACCTCGATGCGCTGCAGCTCGTCGGTGATGTACCTGCGGATGCCGTCCTCGAGCTCAGGAAACTGACGCCTGATGTACTTCTGGACTAGCAGATTGACCTTGTCGCTGAGGGCCATTACCTGGCACCTGTCTGAGATACATCGATGTCAAAGCCTGAGAGCTCGAAGTCTTTGTAGTCCGTGTTAGCCAGGGTCATTTTGTAGCTGAGATACCGCCCAGCTGCCCTGGCATCGATCTTGTGATCACTGCTGATGTCAAAAGTGACAGACGACGCATAGGTGGGCGTCGTGCGGGGAATGTCAGACGCACCAAACTGAAAGGTCATGGTGGTGTCTGAGGTGTTCAAGGTGTCAGCCTGGGGGAATAACCTGGTGACGACAGTGTAGTTGGCCGCTGCGGAGCCCATCTCATCGAGGTCCAGGCCTGTGCGCTCTAATAGCGGCGGCTTGGTGGCCTCAGCGTCGAGCTGGAAGGTAAGCTTGCCTTCGTCGGCTAGGTCGATAGCGTAAAGCTTGTCACTGGTGATGCCGTCAGTGCTGTTGTCTTCGCCGACCATGAGTGTGTGCCGGTCAAAGTTATCTTCCTGGTCAAAGTATGAGCCACCGACCAGCGCATAGGTTAACCCTGTCGCTGTCGCGTATGTATTGATGCTGTTTACGTTCGCTGTAGTACCCGCAGATGTGTTGGGCAAATCGTAAAACGACCATGTGTTGTTCCTGTAATTGTATACAGCAGCTCGATTGCATCTGTCTGAGTTGCTGAAGGTGACATGGTCGTCAGCTGACGAATAACAGAAGTAGATCTCGTTGAGATTGGTGTTGTGCTGCACGAAGCAGACGTTGGACCGTGCATTGTTCAAGCCTTGGTATATGAAGTTCTTCACGCGCTCGTCGCATATCGACTGCTTGGTGGTCCCGTCATGGACATAGATGTCAGCTGGTCCAAAGCAGTAATGCTTGCCCTCAACCTCGACGACACAATTCTGATTGATCAGGCCGGCGTCGGTGAAGAGCTTGCGAAAGTTAAAGATGAACGCACCGCCGACAAACTCCATCAAGAAGATTGATTCGGAGGAATAGATAACGAAGTTGGAACCAAGAACAGCGCCGTCGACGATGGCTGTCTTCATCTCCACCAGGTCATTGGTGCCGGCTGACTTGGTTGTGTCAGTCTCATCCCAGCTGTCGGGGATGCTGTTGGCTGTTACCAGGTTCGAGAAGCGGACACGGTTAGGGAAGTTGGTGCTGCCTTCGACGGTGTTAAGAGCGACCAGGAAGTCACCGAAGCCCCGCAGGGATGCTGCGCGGTATGTGCTAGGCCAGTTGGTGAGATCTGCGAAGTTGGTGCCGGCTGGTGCACGGAAGACAGGCACCCTGTCTGGCCTGTTGATATAGACAACATCGGCTAGCTGGGTGATTGTGAATGAGCGGGGATCTGAGCTGGCTGAGATGGAACCTGAGCGATCTGAGATTGTGCCGGCGTTGTACTCTTTGATGACATAGGCGTCGTCTACCATGATGACTGTGTCATAACCCGTGGCTGGCACGACACCAAAGCTTGCCCTGGGGGTAAATCCCAGGCTGTCTTTTACTTTGCGGAAGATCGGTGCACGACGCACTTTGCCTTCATCAAAGCGGACATTGGTGGCGATGGTGTATCCGTTGATCGGTAGGTTATAGGCTGCAACGTCTGTAATAACGCCAACGGAACCTAAATCACGTACTGGGAGAACGGCCATATCGTATGCAGAGCTCCTATGTGTTTGTGGTGCCGTAGAAGTCAGCCAGACTGACTGAACCGCTGGTCGGGACGCCCGAGTTCACAGTGACGTTGATGTCGTCGTTGTTTGTAGAGCTCCCGCCGATTGTCACGCTGCTGTTGCCCCACCCGACAGACGGCCAGGAGCACGTGATGCGGATGGTGCTGCCGGCACTAGCTGAGAATGTACCTGTGGCACTCGAGCTGCTGTTGCCAGCTGTAAGGCTTTCAGATGCGACCTGGGTGCCGTCGACAAACAAGGTGTGAGTGCTGGTTCTGGTTGCGTTCTGTACGTAATAGCTGAACTGATAGCTATAGGTCCCAGCCAGGTTAACTGTGAAAGACACATCTCCTGTACCTGTGAAACCGTTGTCAGCCCAGCAGCTGTGTTTGTACAGGACACCGCCTGAGTTGATGACTGGGTTCGTTGAGTAAGGTGCGCCGCGCCCGTCGTACACGCTGCCACTGAGGCTGGCTGCATCGGCGTCTCTGGACACTGATGATGGGACCTCAGCATTCCTGTAGTACTCAGACAGGCTGTGCGGGGTCGAACCACCGAACTCCGAGGCCAGGCTCGAGAACGAGATCGCACCAGACGATGTGACTGCCATGTGACCTAGATACCTGAGAATGCGGTGATGTCGTCTTCGACGTCCAGGGCACCCGCTGCCGTCATGCGGATCTTGGTGTCACCGGAGTATTTGAAGAGCAGGTTGTTGCTGCCGTCGACCTCGATAGTCCAGTTACCGAATGCGATAGAGTTGCCGTTGGTGTCGAGCTGACCACCCAGCTGCGGACTGGTGTCAGACACAAGATCGGT
>Ga0181390_1000774_pt1 | contig 14529 bp, 6 predicted proteins | sample 13SPOviralmetaG_FD_130085 | JGI IMG/M metagenome (GOLD analysis project Ga0181390, IMG submission 130085) | Marine viral communities from the oligotrophic San Pedro Time Series (SPOT) site, San Pedro Channel, CA, USA - 13 SPOT_SRF_2010-07-21 | ecosystem: Environmental > Aquatic > Marine > Strait...
AATGGAACTTCAGGTGCACAAGGCCCTCAAGGTCCAGCAGGAACTTCAGGTATAAATGGAACTTCAGGTATAAATGGAACTTCAGGTATAAATGGAACTTCGGGTGCTCAAGGCCCTCAAGGTGCTCCAGGTACTTCGGGTGCTCAAGGTGCTCCAGGTACTTCAGGTGCTCAAGGTATAAATGGAACTTCTGGTTCTTCAGGTATAAATGGTATTCAAGGTGTTCCAGGCCCTCAAGGACCAATAGGTACTTCAGGTACTTCAGGTATAAATGGAACTTCAGGTGTTTCTGGGACTTCAGGTGTTTCTGGGACTTCAGGTATAAATGGAACTTCTGGTGCACAAGGTCCTCAAGGGCCAGTAGGTGGTTCAGGTACTTCAGGTGCTCAAGGCCCTCAAGGTGCTCCAGGTACTTCAGGTGCTCAAGGCCCTCAAGGTGCTCCAGGTACTTCAGGTGCTCAAGGTGCTCCAGGTACTTCAGGTGCTCAAGGCCCTCAAGGTGCTCCAGGTACTTCAGGTACTTCGGGTGCTCAAGGTGCTTCAGGTACTTCAGGTGCTTCAGGTACTTCAGGTATAAATGGAACTTCAGGTACAAATGGTACAGATGGAACTTCAGGTACAAATGGTACAGATGGTTCTTCTGGTTCTTCTGGTTCTTCGGGTTCTTCTGGTTCTTCAGGTACAAGTGGTACTTCAGGTATAAATGGTACTTCTGGTACAAATGGTACAGATGGCTCTTCAGGTACTAATGGTACAGATGGCTCTTCAGGTACGAACGGTACGGATGGTACAGATGGTTCTTCGGGTACAGATGGAACAGATGGCTCTTCAGGTACAAGTGGCACTTCGGGTACAAATGGTACTTCGGGTACAAATGGTACTTCAGGTACAAATGGTACTTCAGGTACGAACGGTACGGATGGTACAGACGGCTCTTCAGGTACTAATGGTACAGATGGCTCTTCAGGTACTAACGGTACGGATGGTACAGATGGTACAGATGGTTCTTCGGGTACAGATGGAACAGATGGAACTTCAGGTACAGATGGAACTTCAGGTACAAATGGTACTTCAGGTACGAACGGTACGGATGGTACAGATGGCTCTTCAGGTACAGATGGTACAGATGGCTCTTCAGGTACAAATGGTACAGATGGTTCTTCGGGTTCTTCGGGTACTTCAGGTGCACAAGGTCCTCAAGGTGGCGTAGGCCCAGGTATTACGCTTATAGGTAACGTACCGACTACTGCTCAATTACCTGCTAGTGGTAATACACAGGGTGATGCGTTTATTGTACAAGCAGATGATTCGATGCATATCTGGAATGGAAGCACATGGATTGATGGTGGTCCAATTCAAGGACCTGCAGGAACTTCAGGTACAAATGGAACTTCAGGTACAAATGGTACTTCAGGTACAAATGGTACAGATGGAACTTCAGGAACGAATGGTACAGATGGAACTTCAGGCGTTTCTGGTACGGATGGTACAGATGGTACAGATGGTAGCTCAGGTACGAATGGTACAGATGGCTCTTCTGGCACAAATGGTACAGATGGTAGCTCAGGTACGGATGGAACTTCAGGTGCACAAGGTCCTCAAGGTATTCCAGGAACAAGTGGTACAAATGGTACAGATGGCTCTTCTGGCACAAATGGTACAGATGGTAGCTCAGGTACGGATGGAACTTCAGGTTCACAAGGTCCTCAAGGTATTCCAGGAACAAGCGGTACAAATGGTACAGATGGAACTTCAGGAACTTCAGGTGTTGATGGTCAAGATGGATCAGGCGTGCCAGCAGGTGGTTCAACAGGTCAAGCACTTGTTAAAGCTAACAATACAGACTACAACGTAACATGGGGTGACGCTGTTGGAGGTGGAGGTACACTCTACTTCGTAAGACTTGAGTACACTTCTACTTCGACTGTAGGAGGTGCAGAATTCTTAGACCCTTCTGGAAACGGTGATTTTAAAACAAGTGGCGCTGCAATCGGTACTATCTCAGGTGATAATGTAGACTTTACGTTCGGTGAAGCTACTCCACCAAAAGATATTATTGTATATGCATATCAAGCTAACAGTTCAAGATATATTATTACTCAACTAGATGGTGGTGGTAATAGTGATGCATTCTATGCACTTGGTGCAACAGAAAGTGGTCATACATCCAACTTTAGTATTGGTAACCAAGTTACAACAGATATATTCACAAACTTTAGCAACGCTAAACTAACTTTAGATTTAAGTATGGATAATACTAAAGCGATTAGAGAACCAGGTGGATTCGTTCCTCAAAAAGAGTCTCACGCATTTATCGTATTTAGATTCTAAAAATAATTAAAATCAGGGTGGCTTCGGCCACCCTATAATAATAAAAAGTAAAATATGTCAACATTATTTACACCAATTACACTTACAGGTTCTATAAGTTCTATTGCAAATGGATTAACTTATGGAGAGAATGATGGTACAGGAATGGCATCTCAATATCAAACGTATGATATGACAATAGCTGTCAATCCTCAATCTACTGGTGATGGTTCAACTAGAAGGGCTAATCAATATAATGGTATTGATGTTGCAGTTGGGATGTGGATTTCAGATGCTGCAGGTAACGCTATTTTAAGAATCAAATCAATTTCTAGTAAGACTACAACTACGCTAAGTTTAGTAGCTGAAGACGCAAACATGCTTTCTTATAGACTAAATGGGAATAACACAATGGCTGATGGTGCAGCTATTATATTATTCGCTCAAAATTCAGAAGGTGAAGCTATTATCACAGATACTAGTGGCTTTGCTGCAGGTGGTTTAGATAAAGTTCAAAGTAGATTTGTTGTAAATGAAGCTGACGATAGAGTTAAGTTTTCGCATGATGTTGCTCCTTCAGTTGATAAAGGAGATGTTGTTACAGTTAACTCAAGTGGTGACTTAGTAAAATACGGAACTGTAGGCGGTTCTGACATTAAAGTAGGTACAGTATTAGATAAGATTAGAGGTGGTAAAGACGTATTTGTTAAACCATTTAATGATATTATTAGAGACTACAAAGACCCTGAATCTTTAACAGCAAATCCTAGTGGAATTTATTATACAGATACTAATAATGCTGGTGAAATTACTACAGTGGCTGGTGGTAAAGCTACTTATATGCACTTAAATACTGCAATAGCTTCTAGCCAAGTTGCAGGTACAGCACTTCCAGGTGCAACTGACGTAGTAGAAATTAATGGTGTTACTATATTCGACGGACCTAATGGAGATTCAGTAGCAGATATTAATGCATTTAGAACTTTAATTAATAATAACTCTACGTCTACGAATGTTACTGCAACTTCTGCAGCAACTCCAGTAAGTATTCAAGGTGGTGATGAGATTCCTAATTTCGAGGAGCAAGATTATTACTCAGGAAGTGATTCTTATATTGTAACAGGTCTTCAGGGTGATCCTCCGGCTATTGGTCAAATTACAATTGGTGATGGTGTTAATGCTCCAGTAACTATTGATTTTGATAATCCAGACGACACTTTATCTTTAGGAGCTAACGTTTATGACGTTATTTCTCCTTCAGCAATGTTAACTAAATTTCAAGATGCTATTACTAGTGGAAGTTTAGATTTAACTGCAGAATTAATAGATATGGCCGCTTACGATGGTCAAACTGTAAAGATTTCTACAACAGGTTCTGCGACTCAAGTTGTTTTAACTAATAATGCTCCCGCTGCATTTGGAAATAATGTTGTAGGCACTAACTCTTGGACTGGTATTGGTATGAGTGCAACTGTTGGTTCTCCAGTATTAACATTAACTAGAGCTGCAGGTGGACCAATCAACATTACTGGTTCTCCAATTTCTGGTGGTTGGATTAATACAGGTGGAGCTGTATCTTCAAATTCAGGTAGAGTACCTTATTTACTTTTGATTGAAAGCGAAGGTGGTGGAGGTCTAGCCGAAACTGGTGTTTCATTTAAAGATGAATTTAATCCTAGTGTAACAACCAGCGATGAAGATACTACAGGAGGTACAATTACATATACTCCTTTTAGTGACGGACATGTAGATATTAGAGTAAATGGTTTTGGAGTAGATGTTGGAGACGGCGCTAAAGACGAAGCATTATATTTTTCTGTAGATGGAGGTACGACTGCTAGAGCAATTGCAGATATTACAGCAGGGGATACTTTATATTGGATGGGATCTATTGCAGGTTTTGAATTAGAGGTAGATGATGAAATTACAATTAGGTATCAAAAATCTTCAAACGATTAATTTAATAAAAATTTAATTTAACTTAAAGGCCACAATATTGTGGCCTTTTTTATTAAACAAAAAATAATATATTTAATTTTAACATTATTCGTTATTTCTAGCTTTATTTAAGCTAAACATAAATATATAAGTATGAGGAGATAATAACATCTCTTTAGGCCTAAATAAACAACAAATAAATATGGCAAGATTAAAAGTAAAACAAATTAGCGACTTTACAACAGCGGTTAATGATTTAATTAGCAATGGTCAAGTTAATGTAGATTCATCTATTGATTCTTTAGAGTCTCAGCTTTCTGAAGGTTTAGATTCTTTAGGAGTTATTGATTCAGCAGTTTCTAACGCTTTAAGCGATGAGATTGCAGCTACTGATACAGCGATAGGTTCATTAGAAGTTATTGATTCAGCAGTTTCTAATGCTTTAAGCACTGAGATTGCAGCTACTGACACTGAAATTGGTTCATTAGAAGTTATTGATTCAGCAGTTTCTAACGCTTTATCTACTTTAGATGATTCAGTTGGTAACATTAACATCGGTTCATTAGAAGTTATTGATTCAGCTATTTCTGACGCAGTTGCGGGTATTTTAGCAGGTGCTGATGTAAATATGGACAACTTCTCTGAAGTAGTTTCTTACATTAACTCTGTAGATGATGCATCTGATTTAGATTTAGTAAATGAAATGGCGTCTGTTGATACAGCAATTGGTTCATTAGAAGTTATTGATTCAGCAGTTTCTAACGCTTTATCTACTTTAGATGATTCAGTTGGTAACATTAACATCGGTTCATTAGAAGTTATTGATTCAGCTATTTCTAACGCTTTAAGCGATGAAATTGCAGCTACTGATACAGCAGTTGGTTCATTAGAAGTTATTGATTCAGCTATTTCTAACGCTTTAAGTGATGAAATTGCAGCTACTGATACAGCGATAGGTTCATTAGAAGTTATTGATTCAGCTATTTCTAACGCTTTATCTACTTTAGATGATTCAGTTGGTAACATTAACATCGGTTCATTAGAAGTTATTGATTCAGCTATTTCTAACGCTTTAAGCGATGAAATTGCAGCTACTGATACTGAAATCACAGCTTTACAAGCTAACGTTGGTTCGATAGATACTAGATTTGATTCTGTATCCAAAGAACCTTATGTTCACGGAGTTGTGTCTGACATCGTTACAGGTGGCGGATTAACTGTTCCAGTATTAGATAATGCAGGAACCCCTAACGCTGATAGCGTAACTGATGGTGGTGCAGGTAATTCTGTTGCTATCTTTGACTTAGCTGTTGCAATTGAAGGTGGTAGTGCAGTCGAACATGAAGCTAACTTCGTTAAATTTACAATTAACGGATTAGAAATCGGACACGATGCATTAACATTCGGAACACCGCTTCAGGTAACGTTAGATTACGCTGCATTAGGTTACAACTTAGAAGCAACTGACGTTATTGAGTATAAGTATATTCAAGACTAAGTTATCTATTAAGTTAAGCTAATTTATAGCAAACTAAAGGGTCCCATTTTTGGGACCCTTTTTTTATTGTATGATATATAGATTATACTAAATTAAATTACAGATATGACAATAGGAATTACTTTAGGCCTTATGCAAGATAATGAAAGTATGTGGATTAATGGTATTAAATTAAATGCCATTTTTTTAGCTAATATGTTTCAAAAATTAGGCCATGATGTTTACTTGCTAGATACACATGGAAAGGTAAGCGCCAATCCAATCACTGGTAAATTAAACGCAGATAAAATAGTATGGGATATTAATGAGTTTCCTATTTATCAATTTTTAAAGAAATGGGAAGATGTTGATGTGCTTATTACATTAGGTACTGCAATGGATGATACCATTTTAAAAAAATTTAAAGCACAAGGTAAACATAAGCGCGTAATCAAATATATGTGTGGAAATAATTTTGTATTAGATATGGAACGTATATTATTTCACGAAGATACAGACCAAGTACCCACTCTTCAAAATGAATTAGATGAAATATGGTATGTACCTCAACAAGAAAAACAAAACCATGACTACTATAGAATATTACATAGATTAGATGATGATAAAGTAAAACCAGTCCCCTTTATTTGGGACCCAATGTTTATCGATAAAACAGAAAATAGGTATGGCGGTAAATTAGAAGATGGTACTGATATAGAAGTTGCCGTACCGATTTATCAACCGAAGCCTATTGAAAAAATGAGATTAACATGTATGGAACCTAATATGAATGTGGTTAAGTATCATATGATTCCAATGTTAATTGCAGAAGAAACTTTTAGAAGGGGTATTAATTTTAAAGAATTTAATATTATTAGTGCATCAAGACTTATGAAAAGTAAGTATTGGAAAACTATTTTAGGTAAATTATCAATATTCAATCCGGATGATAATCGGGTTTTTGTGCACCATAGATACCCAGTCCATAGTATTCTTGCTAAAATGACTGATATTGTTATTTCACACCAATGGGATAACCCATTAAACTATGCATATTTAGATGCAATGTACTTACAATATCCATTAGTACATAATGCCCCAATGATTCAAGATGCTGGATATTATTATCCAGACTTTAATGTTAGGGAGGGTGTAAAACAATTAGAATATGTTTTTAAACACCATAATGATAACATAGACTCATATAACGAAAGGAACGAAGAAGTCCTAACAAGATATACAGTTTACAATGAAGATATGTTAGAAACTTACCAAAAGCTTTTAGATAATCTAGTAGATAAAAAAAATACACATGGTTTATCATATAAATATAACTGGAAAACAAACTTATATAAATAATGGCTATAATTAGAGATAATATCGGTATTCAAAATAATCCTCAAAATAAAAATGCAATCATTGTCTATATTGATAATAAAGAAAAATGTGTTGAAGAATTTTCATGGTTATGGAAGTCATGGTTAATGTGGAATATTAATAAAGAATGGGATTTGGTTGCTTTTACAAATCCTGCTATAATAGAAACTATAGAAAAAAGATTTAAACATAATAATTTAAGTCTTTTACCTATGGATTCACATGCAATAAAAGGTACTGAATGGGAGAATTACGGTTTCGTTAATTCTTTTTCTATGTTTGATAATCCAGTACATAACAAGTTAATAAACGAAAAATATGACTATATTTTAAAAACAGACTGTGACACATTTTTAACAAAAAACTTTAAGACCATTAAATTAGATACCACAAAGGTACATTTTGGGACAGGGTTATATTATCCTGACCAAGGTATTGATTTAATAAATATGGTTAGAGAAAAAATTATAGCTACATCTAAAGCTATGGGTTTAAAATATAGAAACATAACACATGTTGGTGCTAGTATGTTAGGACCTACAAATACAATATCTAGTATATGTATATTACAGAAAAAAATAACATCTATTTTATTAAAATATGGTTGGCAAAATGGAGATGTAGGTAAATGGCCGGGTTGGTGGAAAGGCACTGCATCTATGTACGCTGGAGAAATAGCGGTTAATCATTTATTAAAGCCTATGAATACCGTATTAGGTAATATTGATGTTTATTGTACCATAAATAAAATAACATCAACGGATTTACATATTCATGCATGGCAAGTAGAAGATTCAGAAATTTTATTTAATAAACGTTTATTCCATAAGGGTAAATTGCCTAAATTAAAAACAAACCATAGGATAGAATCTGCCGGTGAATACTGTTCTATGATTGCTACTCATGATTTAGCAGAGTTAAAAATATTTGCTTCTAAGCTTAATTTTTACTAATTTTTAGTAACCACCTTAAAATTAAATTGATATATACAATAACGCGATAACAAAAAATAGTGCACCTATTAAATGTCTAGACTTAGAATAAAACAAATTAAAGAATTTTTATTAAATAATATCCAAAACGGAGATTATTTAACATACGATTCATCAACTGGCCAGTTTGTAAATACATCTGCTCTTCAAAACTCTTCTGGTAGTTCCGGAACAGATGGTACATCCGGTGATACTGGTATAGATGGAACAGACGGTACTTCAGGTACAAATGGTACAGATGGCTCCTCAGGTACGAATGGTACAGATGGCTCTTCAGGTACGAATGGTACAGATGGCTCTTCAGGTACGAATGGTACAGATGGCTCTTCAGGTACGAATGGTACAGATGGCTCTTCAGGTACAAATGGTACGAATGGTACAGATGGCTCTTCAGGTACAGACGGTACAGATGGCTCTTCAGGTACAAATGGTACGGATGGCTCTTCAGGTACAGATGGTCAAGATGGTCAAGACGGTACAGATGGTCAAGACGGTACAGATGGTACAGATGGTTCTTCAGGTACAGACGGTACAGATGGCTCTTCAGGTACAAATGGTACGAATGGTACTGATGGCTCTTCAGGCACAAATGGTACAGATGGTAGTTCTGGTACAAATGGTGTAGATGGTTTACAAGGTCCTCAGGGACAAGATGGTACAGATGGTACGAATGGTACAGACGGTAGTTCTGGTACGAATGGTACAGACGGTAGTTCTGGTACGAATGGTACAGACGGTAGTTCTGGTACGAATGGTACAGATGGTACAGATGGTACAGACGGTAGTTCGGGTACGAATGGTACAGACGGCTCTTCAGGTACGAATGGTACTGACGGTTCTTCTGGTACAGATGGTACGGATGGCTCTTCAGGTACAAATGGTACGGATGGTAGTTCTGGTACAAACGGTACAGACGGTAGTTCTGGTACGAATGGTACAGATGGTAGTTCTGGTACGAATGGTACAAATGGTACAGATGGCAGTTCTGGTACAAATGGTACTGACGGTTCTTCTGGTACAAATGGTACTGACGGTTCTTCTGGTACAAATGGTACAGATGGTACAGATGGTACAGATGGTTCTTCAGGTACAAATGGTACGGATGGTAGTTCAGGTACGGATGGTACGGATGGCTCTTCTGGTACAAACGGTACAGATGGTACAGATGGCTCTTCTGGTACAAACGGTACAGATGGTAGTTCTGGTGTAGATGGTCAAGACGGTACAGATGGTACAGATGGTAGTTCTGGTACAAATGGTACAGATGGTTCTTCAGGCACAAATGGTACGGATGGCTCTTCTGGTACGAATGGAACAGATGGTACAGATGGCTCTTCAGGTACAAATGGTACGGATGGTAGTTCTGGTACGAATGGTACAGATGGTACAGATGGCTCTTCAGGTACAAATGGTACAGATGGCTCTTCAGGTACGAATGGTACAAACGGTACAGATGGTTCTTCTGGTACAAACGGTACAGATGGTTCTTCTGGTACAAATGGTACTGACGGTTCTTCTGGTACAGATGGTACTGACGGTTCTTCTGGTACAAATGGTACGGATGGCTCTTCAGGTACGAACGGTACAGATGGTACAGATGGTAGTTCTGGTACAAATGGTACAGATGGTAGTTCTGGTACAAACGGTACGGATGGCTCTTCTGGTACAAACGGAACAGATGGTAGTTCAGGCACGAATGGTACAGACGGTACAGATGGCTCTTCAGGTACAAATGGTACGGATGGCTCTTCAGGTACAGATGGTACAGATGGCTCTTCTGGTACGAATGGTACGGATGGTTCTTCAGGTACGAATGGTACAGATGGCTCTTCTGGTGTAGATGGAGCTACAGGTCCCCAGGGACCAAAAGGAGATACTGGTAACTTTGGTGGTGCTTCTTTTGATTATACATTAAATACACAATCTATTGGTAATCCAACAGGTGGTATGTCAGATGGTAGAGTAAGATTTAATAATACTACACAAAATAGTTCTACTATAGTATACATGTCACAGGATGACGATAATAATAATGAAATAACTTCATTCTTAAATACTATCGACTCTTCTTCATCTGCTATTAAAGGACATCTTAGGGTTTCTAAAAAAGAAGATTCTTCTGCATATATTATATTTGGTATTACAGATTTAACAGATTCCGGTAATTATTTTACATTAAACGTAACTCAAGTAGCTAGCTCTGCCACATCTCCATTTACAAATAATGAAGATGTAATATTATCTTTTGTTGTAACAGGTAATAAAGGTGACTCGGGCGCGGATGGTACGGATGGTAGTTCTGGTACAAACGGTACGGATGGCTCTTCTGGTACAAACGGTACAGATGGCTCTTCTGGTACAAATGGTACAGACGGCTCTTCTGGTACGAATGGTACAGACGGCTCTTCTGGTACAAATGGTACAGATGGTAGTTCTGGTACAAACGGTACGGATGGTACAGATGGTAGCTCAGGTACAAATGGTACAGACGGCTCTTCTGGTACGAATGGTACGGATGGTTCTTCAGGTACAAACGGTACGGATGGTACAGATGGTAGCTCAGGTACGAATGGTACAGACGGTAGTTCTGGTACAAACGGTACGGATGGTAGTTCGGGTACGAATGGTACAGACGGCTCTTCAGGTACAAATGGTACAGATGGTACAGATGGTAGCTCAGGTACGAATGGTACAGATGGTTCTTCTGGTACAAACGGTACAGACGGCTCTTCAGGTACAAATGGTACTGACGGTTCTTCTGGTACAAATGGTACAGATGGCTCTTCAGGTACGAATGGTACAGATGGCTCTTCAGGTACGAATGGTACAGATGGATCTTCAGGTACAAATGGTACAAATGGTACAGATGGCTCTTCAGGTACGAATGGTACAGATGGCTCTTCAGGTACGAATGGTACAGATGGATCTTCAGGTACAAATGGTACAGATGGTACAGATGGCTCTTCAGGTACGAATGGTACTGACGGTAGTTCGGGTACAAATGGTACAGATGGCAGCTCAGGTACAAATGGTACAGACGGTTCTTCTGGTACAAATGGTACGAACGGTACAGATGGTAGCTCAGGTACGAACGGTACTGACGGTAGTTCTGGTACAAACGGTACAGATGGTAGCTCAGGTACGAACGGTACAGACGGTTCTTCTGGTACAAATGGTACAGATGGTACAGATGGTACAGATGGCTCTTCTGGTACGAATGGTACTGACGGTAGTTCTGGTACAAACGGTACAGATGGCTCTTCAGGTACAAATGGTACAGATGGCTCTTCTGGTACAAACGGTACGGATGGCTCTTCAGGTACGAATGGTACAGATGGTTCTTCAGGTACAAATGGTACAGATGGCTCTTCAGGTGTAGATGGTGTTGATGCTGATGTTTCAACAATTTCAAATACTAACGTTAATAACAGAGTTGTTACTATGACGGGTTCATCACCTGTATTCAATGGTGAATCAAACCTTACATTTGATGGATCCTCTTTAGTAGGTCCAACTCAATTTGCGGCGGTATCTGGAAACAATGCTTCTAAATACAGAATGTGGGGTAACTCTTCAACGTATGGTATTGGTATGGTATCAAGTCAAACATTTGGTTATTTGAACGATTATGCCATGGTATTCCAAATGAGTAATACAGCTTCTAGGGGTTGGAAATGGCAGTATGATGGACAGGCGGCTTCAACTGGAGCTATGTCGTTAACTACAGAGGGTAAACTTTACGTTAATGACTTGGTAACCGCAAAAGAATATACATTTATTGACGGTGGCGAAATTCAAAGCGATGGTAACACAATGAGGTTTATACTTTAAAAATAAATAAGATTATTATCTATGGACATTTTTAGAGAATTTAAAAGTACTTTTTCTGATAACTTTGGTATCGCGGGCGATCCTACATCAACATATATTGCAGTACAGTCTACTGTAGGTACTAGTGCTACGGCATATATTGATTATATAAATAATAATGGTGTAAAAGCTACATATACTGCATCTCAAATTGGAAGTTCAGCAGGTTGGTTTATTGTTATCTGGGAATGGAATGTATCTGTAGCCGGATTTCCTCTTGCTAGTATTTTAGATGAGGATGATGGTTTATCGGCTGCAGATTTATCAGATTATTTAGGAGATATTCAAAATGGTGTTTATGGTACATGTATGTTTGCAATCGGTTCTAAAGGTTGGATTAATAGCGATCAACAACTTTATGATCAGATGGTAGAACTGAGATCAGGTATGTTTCAAAAATTGGTTGGCACTTCAGGGAATACTGTAAGTAATTCGTATGCAGCAATAGGATACTATAATGAACAATTTGCAATTGCACAGCTTTTAACTGAAGATTTTCAAAGAGGCGGTAGTTTTACTATGGCATATACACAATTTCACCCAGAGACTATTGATTCAAATAATATAGGATATATTGGTTATTTAAGAGATATGTTAATTGGAAGGGGTATAAGAGAAATGGAAGGAAATGGAACATTATTTCAAAATGCATTTAACCCAAAAACTAATACATCACAATTATCTTTTTTAAGAGTTAGCCCTGGTGAATATGTTAGATTATCAGCCACTGCTATCCTAACAAATGACTCCCAAATATACGGTAGTTATATACAATTTAAAATAGAAGAGAAATCTTCAGGTACTTCTGTAGGTTCATCAACTCTTACATTTAGAAATAATAACTGGACGGATGTAGAGTTATATTATCAATTACAAAATGCTAACTCAGATGAAATAGAAGTTACAGCAATTGTTGGTGGAGTAACTAATAATTGCGAGACTCAACATTATGGTATTACTTCCTCTGGTAGAGTAAGAAATATGGAATTATATAAATGTGGCTTTACAGATCCTGAGCCTACTGAGGAACTTAGAGTTACAGAACATACAGTTACTGCTGGAGATTTAATTACATCTCCTGGTTTTTGGAATCCTATGAATGCATCAAGCTTTGCTGATACTGCCACTACTGGAAAATGGTATTTGACAGATCAAAACTTACATACAAACGGTAACCAATTAAGGAATTGGTATTCTGATATTATAGGATATTCATGGCCTAAAACGTTTGGAACAGGTGCAACTGGAGATTATTTAGATTCCGCTTGTAATTCGGCAGATTTTAGAATTGGTACACCTTATGGAAATACGCATTTCGCAGGTTCAATGTGGCCATATGATAGTGGTAAATTTAGAAGAGAACATAGGAATTATGGCCAAGATTCTGTAATCGAAGATTATCAAATCGGAGATTCAATAAATTCTATAAATGAAGGACCTGGTGGAAAAGGTTCAGGTTCACATGCACAATATGGTAATAAAGTTAGAATAGATCCTAGTAAACATTATATATTAGGATGGTGGGTACAAGTAAATGATTGGGAATCTAATAATAATGTTACTGCCTATAATAGAATTAGTATGATTGCAAGGGGCTTTGAAAAGGGCACTGCAGCGGGCGAGGATGGGTTTGATTCTACCCCTGTAAAATTATTAGATCAAACAGGAACACCAATTCCAGATAATGAATTAGCTACGATGTCAGTATCTGCAGATTTTTATCAAGCTAATCCAAAATACTTTGGAGATTGGAAATTATATTATGCAATGTTTTTACCATATGAATCTACTCAAACATATAGAGATAAATGGGTGGATGCATTTTGGGGTACTTGGTCTGGATTACAAGAAATAGGCGAGGGTAGTACCGACGGTATGATGACTGGTTTTCCAGGTACTGCTAATGAATTGGCAACATGTAGAGCTGGTTATATTGCAGAAATGACAGAAACAACAACGTATATTGCTGCTAATCTAAGAATAGAATGGCATAAAGATACTAACGGCATGATTACTGGATTTCAACCATTTGCAATGGAAATAGACCCTTTAAATTTTAAGAAAGATGCTAATGGTAATCATATAGTAGCTTGGAATTATAGAACAGTTTAAAAAATGAATATATACATTATATCAGCATAAAAAGAAAAATAAGAGAATGGCGAATTTAAAAGCAGGAGCTACCATTAATGGTTTCACAATATTACACGCAGGTAACTTTGACCCTGTAAATTATACCAGCCTTAAAGGCGATAAGGGTGATACTGGATCTAACGGACCGCAGGGTGATAAAGGCCCTAAAGGAGATACAGGTCTAGTAGGACCTCCGGGTGTTGATGGCTCAGATGGTGGAGTTGGTGCTCCAGGTGCTAATGGTGTAGATGGTACTCCAGGTCAGAAAGGTGATACAGGTACTCCAGGAGCTGATGGCTCAGATGGTGCAGTTGGTGCTCCAGGTGCAGATGGTGTAGATGGTACTCCAGGTCAGAAAGGTGATACAGGTACTCCAGGAGCTGATGGCTCAGATGGTGGAGTTGGTGCTCCAGGTGCAGATGGTGTAGATGG
>Ga0181390_1000777_pt1 | contig 14513 bp, 16 predicted proteins | sample 13SPOviralmetaG_FD_130085 | JGI IMG/M metagenome (GOLD analysis project Ga0181390, IMG submission 130085) | Marine viral communities from the oligotrophic San Pedro Time Series (SPOT) site, San Pedro Channel, CA, USA - 13 SPOT_SRF_2010-07-21 | ecosystem: Environmental > Aquatic > Marine > Strait...
ATAAGCTACGCTTCCATACATCTACAGGTGGCGGCGGATTAGTGTCGCTATCAAACACAAAGTCAGGATCAAAGTCTTTGCTTTCTACAAATCTATCTACCTGTTTGTGCCAATCAGGAGTATTAGGTATCTTGTCCCAAATATCTTCTAAACGTCTGTAGTAAATCTCGCCATCTAATTTACTGTGAAGTAAATTTTCTATCAACATATCTTTGTGTGGCCTGTATGTAAGAGTTTGACAATGATACAACTGATTAGGAGCATGTGCTACTTCCTTGTATTGTTGCCATCCTAAGAATTGATCAAACTCAGGCCAAGGTTTATGGAAAGTTATTTCGTTATGTCTTGGATGTATAATATTACAATGATACACTAGTCTATTGCTTGTATATAATTCGTGTAGTATTTCACGTTCTTCGTCGTCACGCAAAATCATATATCGTATAAAATCATAAGCAACACCTTCTTCGCTCCAACCAATAACATGTAATTTATCAAATTTTTTATTCTTGAGACTTTTGATATCGATATCTAAACGTACTGTAGGCTCAAAAATTGTACTAGTGACTAAATCCATCCGGTTTCTTTCTTTTTTGCAAGCGGTGCAATACAATGTGTTTTTGTACTCTCAGGACATAGTTCGCATTGTGGCATAGGCTTGTGTAGTGTTTCAAAAAACTCAGAGAGATCGTCGTCAGGATGAGCTGGCTTGTACTGTTGCAATAAATCTATTGCATGATCTTCTAAAGGAAACTGTTTGATTAAGTCTGCACTTACGCTAGTCAAGTGGCACTGGTACATAAGTCCTTTATTAAAGTGTGTACAAGGCGGTTCTCCTCCTAAACACACTTTGTGTGCTAATGTACTATTACTTCTATGAAACTGCCATTTATTGTTTAAAACGCCTTTTTTTGCACTGCTTATAAAATCAGTAGTTTGATACAATATAAAGTATGGACGATTGCTATTATGTGCTACATATCGTATCTCATCCTCAAAATTTACAATTTTATAAGGTTTTTCATTTAAAACCTCTTTTATGCTGTTTTCGATGTCTTTTGTTAAATTAGTATCGTGTATACTTACATCAATATACCAACCTAAATCTAACAGTTGTTTTGCAGTTTCGATATGATTTTTTAACAAGCTACCATTAGTACTAACATAATGTTTATTTGCATTAGGCCACAAATGTTTTAATCCAGCAGCCCAGTTTACAATATCAGGATTAGTAAAAGGTTCACCACCATGTAATGTAATTACATTTATACTTACTATTTCACTCCAACGTTTGTATAAGTCTTTGTAATCGTCAAAACGAAAATGATTGCGAAAGTTAAAATTGTTAAAACTTTCGCAACCACTGCAAGTTAAATTACAAACATTGGTGATGTTGAATGCACCATCGAAAATGCGATACATTAGGCTTCGGTGTCATATCCTGTAGTAGCAACAATAGTTTCAAGATCTTCAAATTCATCTTGCACTCTGCTCCAATCACGTTTTTGTGCAACTTTAATTGCTTTGTTGATTAGGCTTGCTTTTACATTAAGTTCTTCTGCAACTGCTTTAACAGTTTCTTTTAGTCCGCCTTGCAAATCTTCAATTTCTTGTAGTACTGTGACGCCTTCTTTAACTAGACGTTCTAGTTTTGCTTTTTCTTCTTGGCCGTAGACTCTATCGCTCATGCATTACTCCTTTAATTATATAGCTAATTATATACGATTATATACGATTAGTCAAACCTAATTTAGGTTTATCGTAAATTTTTTTGTTTAACGTCCATGCACTCTTAGTAGGACATAAAGCACACTGTGGTATACTTTTATTTAATTTTTCTATTTGTTCGTAGACATCAACTGCACTATGCTGTATAGGAACATATGCATTTATCAAGTCTTTGTTGCTTTCTTTTACAGTATATGTTTTTACAAATTCTTGTGCGCCTACTATGAGTCCGCATTTGTAAAGTTTGCCCTGATATATGTAATGTGCATCTTTGATACTACATATCATATGTGCTGCTATAGGATTGTTGTCAAACATTTCCCATTGATTATTTTTATATGTATTGACTCCCATTGTTTTAAATTCATACGGCGCTGCTAACGCTGCAAATACTTTATTATCTATTACGTAGAATATATCAAAGTCGTCATTGTAGTAGTCGGGATAACCTACAGGAGGTGTATTTTGTTTTTTATAATCTGTTTTCAGTATATTTTCGATATCTTGTTGTGCTTGATTAAAGTGTTCAGTGCTATGCGAATGTACTTCTAATACTACGCCCAAATTGTGCCAGTGTGGAATATTGTTTTTATGTTTGTTTATGAATACGCCGTTAGTGCATACTTTAAAATCTTTGCAGTTAGGAAATAGATTTCTTATACCTATAACCCAATTATGAACATCAGGATTGCTCAACGGTTCCCCACCTATAATACTCATATCATCGGGTTGTAGTAGCTGACTCCATTGTTTTGCATCGTCGCTATAATCTTCAAACTTGTCATGTCCTTTAATAGCAAAGTTGTTATAACTTAAACAATTATCACAAGCAAGATTACATGTATGACTAATATAAAATTGGACTGTTTCGAGTTTAATCTTGTTCTTCATCAAGTGTTTTATACTGCCATTCGTCAGTATGTCCTACGCTCCATTTAGGTTCTGTTTCTACTTTGTAATTTTGTGTACAAACTTTAAAATCGGGTGTTAATAAGTTTTCTGGGGTTAATGAGCTATCACGCCAGATAACTCTATTGTTTGGTTGAGCAGCGAATTGACCGTTGTCTAATTTTATTACGTTGAAAGTTTTATGTTCAGGGTCGTGTTCACTAAAATTACTGTCAAGATAATTTTTATCTCTATGTGCATTGTCTATTGTAAAACAATATTCTCCTGGATGCATGTTTCTGTCCTTGCCAAAAAATTCACAGCGTGACAGTATCGGCTTTTGTATAACAGTGATGTCGTAATCAAAACAATCCCAAAGCTGTAGCACATCAAGTGGAAGTAGTTCGCCGTGATCTGTTTTCCATACAAATGCACTAATAGGTAGTTTGTCATACAAAGCACCGTAGTCAGTTAGCAATGTTTCAAAATACAATGCCTTTGCTTCGGTGCTTTTTACACTTATCCAGATACCCGGTGTAAACTCTCCGTGTCCACTTTCGTGATCGTACAAAAACTCTTTACGTACATACACACTTTGAAGCGGTAAATTATGTACTAAAAATGCCATCCATACCTCTTTCTATTATTTCATAACCTTGTAGTTCTTCTTTGTACTTATCAGGATCTCCTAGTATAAAATATTTAAATCCTTGCGATTTGTAATAAGCACATTCACTACGTATTGATTTATAACCTAGTTTTAATTTCGGATTAGAATAATTCCATGCAAATTGATCTGCTATTACTGTTTGTTTACTTGGAAATTTATAAGTCAAACTCCATGCAACAAGATCATCGTTATCATAATATCCTATAACGTCTGCATTGTATTTGGCTTCAGTATTCCATTCTTCTTCAAATACAGGATGCGGATTTTCTATATCATTGTGTTCTATATATTGCTTGTATATCTCTTCGCACTTAGGAAAGTCTTGTAAACCAAGTAGCACAAAATCAATTTGTTTGTATTTTATTTTTGTTAAATCTATTCTACAGATCATCAACTACTTCTTTATAATACTCTTCGGTCCAGTATTTATAGTAGTCTTGTTTTTGTAAAATTTTTCTTGCCCGTTGTAATTTATCTATAGGCTGTAGTAATGCTAATGCATATTTTCCTTGGTTAACACATGTATCTAAAATCATTTCGGGTTCATCTGGATGATCTTCTAGTGCAATATAACCTCTTTGTTTTAAAAATCTATGATTCGCTGTTTCAACGGCAAGAGATAATTCTTCGGAACTAATAAAATCTGGCTTACATCCAATAACAATAACTTCTTTATTTTTAGGCCAGTGGTATGAATAATTTTCTAATTCTGCAATAAAATAGTCATGCACACTTATACGCTCTTCTGGAGTAATTTCTCTACATAATATTTTATTGTCGATCATTGCTTGTTTTGCAAATGGACATGGAGGAAGATTATTAAAAGCAGAATTGTTTATACTTAAAAAGTTTTCAATCCAGTTGTTTATTTGTTCTACGAAAACCATGTCTGTTTTGCAGTGTTATAAAGAGCCGACCAGTCTTCATACCTATTACGGTTTCTTCTGCCATCTCTATCACTAAGCACTCTTTGTAATTCAACATCCATTGCTTCGAGTATATCAAACCATATTTCTTTTTGATCATCGTCATACATTGCACCATTGGCAACTTCTTCGAAAAACTTATAAACAGTTTCAACTTTATCAGAATTGATTAAGGTGTCGGGTTCGCCATCGTTGACATCTACAAAATAATTATTTTTAGGACGTTCAAAAATGTCTTTGATTTTTTCAAGTTTTGCTGTGCTTTGATCAGTGCCTAATTCTGTTAATTCTCTTAACAAACCAGGATCTAAATCAGCAGTTGCTAACTCACTGCCACGTATACCTAATATTGCTTTCAAACGATTGATTTCATCGGTTTCTCCAAATATAGTTAAATATTCACTGTCGATGTCATCAATTAAATCGCCATTACCTAGTGCTTTATAATATTCATTTATAAGCGTATAGTCTTCTGGATCTGATATCATAGATACTAATTTTTGTATTTTTTCTTCGTCGGTGCCTATCCATGCAGTCCACCAAGGGCCTAACATTGCTTCTTCGAATATTTTTGCCATTGTAAGTGGTGCTGCTTTTGATGCTCCTAAATCTGACATTATAAGAGCAAAGCCTTCGTCGTTTATTGGAGTACCATTCATTACAAATTCAGTTAATTGATCTGTTTTCTTTTCAAATATTCTTTGATCAATAGTTTCGCCATGTTCTTGTTTAAACAAGCGATATATTCTTTCATATCTAGATGCTAGATCGTTGGTATTTGCAAGTTCTGCAAATGCATCCATACGTGTTTCTTCTCTATGAATACGATCTAATAATGCTTTTTCTTCATCGGTTGCAGCATCAATATCATCTAATATATTACCATAAGCAGCAAGACCTAAACTTCCTTCGTCTTCTGCCCATTTTTTGTCAAAGTGAACAGCCTTTGTATCAACTAACCAGTCTGCATCTTCTTTAATTTCTCCGCCGCACCAATCAAAAATAGAAGGTTCTTTTAATCCATTTGCTACAAGTTGTGCAGCCTTCTCTGATAGCCCTCTTAATCTATTAACACCCATTTGCGGATTTGTTGATTCATCAAACGGTGTTGCTTTAACATAGTACGGAACCATCCATGGTGCAAATTCTTGTATTGCAGCAATAAGAATTGTATTTGCTAATTCTATTGACTCAGGACTTGTATCAACATTAAAGTCTGGAACACTGCCGCCAGTTTCTTCAATAGCTATTCTAAGTAAATCGTCAATTAATACTGCATTTTTTATTTGTTTGCTGCCTTTTTTAACAATTACTTTATTTGCTTCGCGAGCTTTCATAATTGTAAATGTATCATTTTCGTACTCAACATTTAAACTATCAGTTGATAATCCAAATACAATACTAGAATGTAGCAAATTGTGATTTATTCTGCCTATACTTGCTAAAGGTCTAAAAACAATTGATTCATAATCTTCATCGGTTAAGGCATCTGCTAGTCTCTGTGCTAAATCTTCGTTTACAAGGTCTTGATATCTTGCACTACCGTTATTCCAATCATCTGGTGTTTTTAATTGGTTCATAAGGTCTTTTACACTTGTTTCATCAATGCCGTCAACGCCAGGAATGAAACTTATCCATCCTTCGGCTAATGCATTTTTCATTTCGATGGCCCAAACATTAACTTGTTGTTCACTTAAATTATTAACAACTTCTGGTTCCCCTTCACCGGCTGCTCTAGCTTGATTTGCTTGTGCATTAGCTTCATATTTACGCAGCAATCCATTGCCTAGCTCTTTAAAGTATGCATACAATTTTTGAGATAGTTCTTTTCTACCGCCTAGATTTACTTGTACTCCGCCGTGTAGTGGATGAAAGTATTTTTCGTTTCCGTTGGCAAATGTAGCTTTGAGTCTTTCGCCGTCATTTTGTAAAATGTCGTCTTCCCAACTTTGCAGCCAGATACGAGGATGTGCATTTTGATATGCATACATCTCTTTTTCTAGTCTAGCAATTTTTTGTACATTAGCACTTTGTAGTATTGACCCTTTTTTATTTAATAATTCGTCTAAGATCACAGCCCAGCCGTTAAAACTAATTGCGGCTAACATATCTCTTGTTGTTTCAATATTACCAACAGGTGTGTCAATAACAAAACTTAGATCAAGTGTTCTACCTGTCCAAGTTGGCAAAGGATCATTAGTTCCTGCCTGTCCTCCGTCCATAATAAGCAATCCTTCGTTAGGACTACCTGGGCCGTACAATCTACTATTTAATAAAATCTGTATTTCTTGTGGACTAAATTCTGGTGTACGTACATCTACTCTAGCATTTGGATCTTGACGTAGTATACTTGTTTTCCACTGTATAACAGCATCAGTAAGTGCTTGCGACCACTCGTCTGACATATCGCCGATCCATGCTTTTTGTTGCGGGTTAGGCGGCTGATTATCGAATTCTAATTGAAATTTCTGCAACTGTCTTTTTAGTTCAGCAACTGTTCCGGGAGCACCTGGGTTATTAGGACCAAGCCTCGACTGTGCTGCACCAGAAGCAAAACTTCTCAAATTATTTTCAATTAGTAATTCAGTTAATTTCATTAATCACTCATTTTTTTGTTTAATGCAGCATACAATTGATCTTTAATACTGTCAACACTAGATTCGTTTTTTGCATTTTTTGTTGCAGTAGCATACATAACTGCTTCGGCATCGTCGCCATAACGATCTTTAAAATCGCTTTTGTTTTTCTTCATACCTTTGACATATTTTTCTTTAGTTTTTTCTTCGTCTTTGGTAAGTTCACGCTCTTGCAGCATCGATTCTAGTGCTTCAACTCTGCGTTCTAGTGCTGCAATACGATCGTCTTTGTCGCTTTCGCCTACTAGTCTATCTTGGAATGGGTGTTTAGTACGTCCTGGTTCGGCCTTGGGCATTGGCTCACTTCCACGCACTTTATCTGCGTGTTTTTGCTTACCTTCGGTGACAACACCTGCTAATGCAGCAAAGTCATTGACACTATAGTTTCTATCCATTTGTAATGAACCTTCTGGAACATTTGCACTTTCTGTGATATAGTCAACTTCTGCCGCAGGTGCTGGAGCATTACCACCTGCTTGTGCTCTAAGTTTTGCTATATCTTCTGCAGGATCCGTAGGATCCATTTCAAATAGTTTATGTTGTAGTGCGTTAAAGTCCATTACTTGATCCTTTTTAACAGTTGCAGTTGTCGCCGCAGTTGCAGTTTTCGCATTTACAATTTGGATTATTACAATTCATTATTTTGATCCTTTCTTACGGCAAGAACCTTTTTCGCCACGTTTCTTACCTGGTACTTTTTCATAACCTTTCCAGCATTTATCGTACTCACTGCTGTTGCCGTGTGCTTCATCTAATTCTTCTTCTGATAGCGTAGTATAACTTGGTTTGCCGCAGTCTGAGCATAGCCCACTTGCTTCTGCTAATCGACTTGCTAAACTACCTTTATAAGATTTTACTTCGCTAGTGCTTAGAGATTTAACATGTCTCTTTGGTTTTGCATCTTCTGCTACTTTTACACTTTCAAATTTTGTGTCATAATCCAATGCATGGTACACACTACTGATATAGTCTGCTGCTTTGGTAATTTTAGCTTGTTGCCATCCCTCAATACCTTCTGCTTCACTTACGTTTTTCAACATCTCGTGTAGTTTAATAGAATATTTTGCAAGTTTGTACAAATCGCTACGTGCCATTTGTACTTCGTGATCTCGTTCTGCTACATCAGCTAAATCTGCGAGACCTTCGTTTGTTTTTTTAGTCATTATAATGCTCCGAATTAGTATACTAATATATTTATCACTTCTTAGATTTGCGTGATTTGTTTTTACCGTTGCTTAATATGTTATCACTATCTAATGCATTTTTAGCAGTACCGTCTGCATTTTTACGCTGTCGTGATTGCATACCGCCTATTGGTGCTGCTACTGCTGCTACTGAACCTGCACTAGTAGTTTCACCCATTTGAGATTTTGCAAATGCATCTGCTTTTGTAGCACTGCCATAATCATCATCGGTGTCGTTGGTATCATCTAATCCGCCATCTGTATGATCTTTTTTGAGTGAATTTGTTTCACTTTGTACTTTCTTAGCAAATGACATTAGTTTTTTGATAACTGGCATCGATATGCCGCTTTTCTTTTCAACATCTTTGGCGTTCTTTGGACCAAATGTTGCACCAAAACTTGTGAGTTCGTCTCCAACTCTTGCCATAGCATTACTAAGTGCATCGTCTTTTACTGTTGCTGCTTGTGTTTTTAGTATGTGACCTAATGCTACAATTTCACGTTGTTGCGGAGTTAGATCAAAGTTGTCTGTAGAATCAACTGCTTCGGCTGTTTTTTTATTCTTTTCAGCTTTGCTGTACTTGTCTTTCAAACGTCCTAGCTCTTCTTGACTAGCGCCTTCACGACCTGCTTGTGCAGCTTTGTCCATGTACTCTTTACCGTGCTTTTTAACACCGGTATGATACTGTAAGCCCGAACCTTCCATTACATCTAAGTTTTTTATTAAATCATTCATTTTCATTGTATTTTCTCCAATATGCATTGCGTTCGTTTGTACTTGCTCTACGTGCTTCGTGTTCTTTATATTTAGTTATGTAGTGTGCAAGTTCTTCTTTTGTCATTTCTTCTTCTTCTTACCGCTTTTCATGTTTGCGCACCAGTGATACATTTTAGCTTTCTCACCACTTGCTTTTTTAGCACGTTTGCGTAAATCTGTGACACTACCATTACAACTAGCACCTGACTTTTTTACTCTGCCAGGTCTACTTTTGCCTTTTTTCTTACCATCAGCAAAGTTTTCTAATGCTGTAAATATTCTGCCAGGTTGTTTTGGTTGAGATTTATTTTCGTATAAATCATCTATATCATGCCCACCTTCTATGCAAGCCTGTTCCATAGCTGTAAAACGTTTTTCTTCAGTTTGTAATACATCTCGTGCTGTGCGTATTGCCCTATTACCTTGTGGATGGTTAGGATTAATACCTACTACTTCCCCATTCATAAGTTCACTTATGTTAGCAGCCTTGCCTACACGGTCTAGCACTTGATGTAGTTTGTCTTTTGCATCGTAGCCGCCAGTTTCATAGCCTTTTTTACCACGTACTTCAATACGTTGCTTGTCATTAGTATCCATGATATGTAATACATCTATATTCTTATCACGTTCTAAACGCAACTTTATACCTTCGGTTAACCCTAAGTTAAAAAGAACATTTGTGCTATTACCTTTTACTTTACTACTAAGTGTAGGAGGACGTCCATCTTTATCTACTTTGTTGCCAAACTTTGCTGCTTCAATACGTGTTTGATCCACACCAACATCTGATGTAGTATTAACACCTTTTACAATGCGTCCAACACCCTCGTCTATGTGTTCAATCCTCAACTGGCTTCTCTCCTGTTAGGTGTGGCTGACTAAACCATAGTTTGAACCATTCGTCTGTGCCGGGTCGTATTTTTTTCTTGCGTTGAATCTTAGCCTTCTCGGTACCTGTTATACTCATATTTTCAGGAACATACGGAGTAAACCCTGTAAACTTATTGCGTATACCAGCTAAATGTTGAAGGTCCGCAATATCCATTATGCTGCCGCTTTCCTTGCTTGAGTAATTGCTCTTGCCAAATCTGCAGGTGCTGCTTTAGGAAATTCCTTTTTTAACATACCTAGCAAAGTTTTATCAGATACTTGTAGTCGTTTTTTTGCATATGACATATAATTATTAAAAGGGTCTTTTTTGCCATGCATTACATAATTACCAACCTTTTTAGCAAAGTCCATTACGCCTTCTTCTAGGTCTTCCATTTCGTCAGCAATGATAGTTCTTACTAAATCTTGTATATCACCTTCGCCCATCATTTCTTCAACGGGATTTTCAATTTGAAACTTATTACAATATTGTCCTAGTCCACGCTTTACCATATTTTCCAATGGAGCAGTATCTTTTGTATTTTCTTTATACTCGTCTATAGCAGGAAAAAAGTTTTTACGATAAAACATAGGATCATTGCGCATAAAGATCAACAAGTCTGATGCTACATCGTAATCAGGTTTTGGAATGATTTCTTGTGGGATATCCATATCGTGAAATTCGTTTATTTTTACCATTTTCTGCAACTCCAATAACGTGCCTTATGACGTGGCCCAGGATTAGAACAGTTGTGTCTTGCACGGAAACTTCTTCTACGTGCTGCATTGTCTTTTTTAATCCTTGCGCCTTTTTGTCCAAAGTTAACTTTAACTACGTTGCCCTTTGGATTCTTAACATATACTTTGAACTTTTTAGTGTCACCTGCCATTGGCTTACCAAGTTTGACTTTGCGTCCTTGGTATTCAGCTTCGTCTAACGCTTCGTCTTCATTATACCACATAATACCATATGTTTCAAAAAACTTGTCATCGTCTTCAAAAGTTTCTTCTAATGATTCTAAACCTTCTGAGATATTTTGTCTTTTACGGCTGCCATCTATGTTGTGTGTTGCACTGTATTTTGAAATCCACTCGTTGCGTTCACGGAACATAAATGCACCTTTAGGACGAGGTCCTGCACTTTCGTATTGACTACGAGGTGGAATTTCTATTCCTAGTCTACGTAGTTCAGGTGCTACAAATCTATTAAAATCTCTATCGTTCATTTCGTCATAGAAGTCTGCAAATAAATCTGTACCGTTTTCTTGCTGATATGCTTCTGCTGCTGCACGGAAAGTATTTGCATCTTCTAATCTTTTAAGTTGACTACGGATTTGTCTTTCATCTGTACCTATTCCAGTGCCACCTTTCATCGCTTGATAAAAGACACCTGCTACAGCTTGTCCAACTGCTGGATCAACACTTGGCGCTGCTTGACTAGGACTAGTGCTATCTACATCTGGCACGGTTTCGCCTCCGCCAAATGCTGGTGCTGCTGGTGCTTGACGATTTACTTCAGGGTCATCTGCTGTATTAATAGTAGGTGCTGCATCTGTACCTACTGGTTCGTCTGGTTGTACTACTGATGTTTGAGCATTTGGCTCTGGTGCTGCTCTCGGCGGCGTATTTCTTCCAAGTGTTGCTCTATCTGCTGCAATTGCATCTAGTGCATTTGTTTCGTCGCCTGGACGTACATTTGGAGACGGTTCGCCTTGTGGTCTAGCACTCGACATTCTGCCAACTGGTTGTACTGGTGCATCAGATTGTCCTGTACTTACTTGTTCTGGTTCTGGTGCAACAACTGGCTGCGACATAACTTGATCATCATCTGCGGCATTTCTAGCTCGACGAGCTTGATCATCTGATTGTTGGGCCATACGATCTATTCTGTCATTTTGAAATTGATCATTCCTTCTGCGATCTTGTCTCTGACGTAATTGACTTGGACCACCGGTTGTTGTTCCGGTAGCAATTCCTCCGTCTATCGGTGGTGATGTTTGTGGTGCTGCACCTGCTCCTGCATCTCTTTCAACATCAGTCATTCCGCCTGTATTTGGTCTTGCTTGAGGACGTGGTGATGTTTGTGGTGCAGCTGATTGTGCTTGTGAAGGTGCTTGTGCAGCTGATTGTGCTTGTGAAGGTGCTTGTGTAGTGCTGCCTACACCAGGTTGAAAAGGCGTTGTTGATGCACGAGGAGCACCTGCATTTCTTGGACCACCGCCTGCTGCTAATGCCGCTTGTGTTTGTCCACCTGCGATACCATCTACTTGAATGCCTGCACGTTGTTGAAATGCTCTTACTGCTGCTTCTGTGTTTGGACCGTAAATGCCGTCTACTGCAACACCTAATTTCTGTTGTAATGCTTCTACTTCGGCACCTCTACTACCACGTCTAAGTGTTGCTTCAGTAAGTTCTATTTCAAACTTTTTTAAACCAAACTCAAATAATCTCATTGCTAACTCCTGCGCCGTTTCTTCAACGTTTTCTATTGCTTCGGGTAAAGGCATTCTAATAGTTTTTACATTGCCTACTTTACCTGTGTAAAATTCTAAAGCATCTTCGTTTAAAATTCGATTACTAGATGCAAGGCATTCTGCTAGATACTTTTCATCCACAGATCCGCTATAATTAATACTAATAAAATGTTCCATACAGTATTTATCTAAGACGGAGCATACACTAATTTATCTACACGTTGTATATTATCACCGACTAGCATTTGGGCAATCATCATTGTTTTATAATCTCTTACATAAAAATAATATCCTTTGACCCAGCCACCAACAAGACATTCTTGTTTAGCTATGTCGCCCATTTTTCCTAGTTTAGGATTTGCATCAATCCATTTTGCAAGACTAGGTTGTCCAGCTTTTTTACCTAAAGTAATTTTGTACTCATAATCAGGCTTAGTTTTACTTACAATTATATTTTCATCTGATTGTAATACTGCTACATTTTGCGGGTTTGGTTCCCATAGTTCTACATAGGGCTGTCTTAGTTTGTTTCCTAAGTCTACTAACATTTTTCTGTCATTGCTATATAAAAATAAAATATTTCTTTCGCAGCGTACCTTGTAATCTGTTGCTCTTTTTAGATGCCTGTAAATATATATTGCATCGTTAAAATGCTCAACAGGAATTGTATCTCTAAAGCCTAAGGGCACTTCGATAATATTTTTGCTTGGTTTATAAAAAGAATGAACTTCGTCTAAACGCTTTTGGCACCATTTTAAATCGCCCTTAGGCTGAAACTCTGTTCGAAAATAGGATGCACAAGTATTTACTATGGCAAGTTTATAAAGGTACTTGCCATAGTGTAATTTATTGCTTTCATACAGTCTCATGTTCTTCGATTTCGCAATCTAATTTCAGTTCATCTTGTCTGTAATCGATTGTGACACTACCACCGTTTTTCAAAGAACCAAACAACATTAGTTTACTCAACGGACGTTTAATGTCATTGTCAATTACACGTTGTAAAGGACGAGCACCCATTTTAGGATCAAATCCTTTGTCTACAAGATAATCAAGAGCATCGTCTGTGATATTGATAGCAATGTCTTTTTTCTCTACTTGTGTTTTTAGTTCAACAAGGAACTTGCCAACAATTTTCATCATTACTTCTTTGCTTAGTTTACCAAATGTAATAACGCCGTCTAGTCTATTTCTAAACTCTGGAGTAAAGAATTTTTTCAAACTAGTATCTTCGTAGTCTTTTTCAAAACTATCACCAAATCCAATAGCGTTCTTTTCAGCATCTTGCGCACCCAAGTTTGTAGTAAGAATAAGTGTACAATTACGTGCATCTGCTTCTTTACCATTTGAACCAGTGATAGTACCATTGTCCATAATTTGCAACAAAATACTACTAACGTCTGGATGTGCTTTTTCGATTTCATCTAGTAGCAACACACAGTTTGGATTTTCCTGAAGTTTATCAATAAGAATACCTCCGGCGCCATCTTCGTATCCTACATAACCTGGAGGAGACCCTATCAACTTACTTACACTATGTTTTTCTTGATATTCACTCATATCAAAGCGTACAAGTTTTACACCCATCTGACTGCTCAACTGTTTTGCAAGTTCTGTTTTACCTACACCTGTTGGGCCCATAAACACAAACGAGCCAATTGGTTTGTTTTCGCTTTTAAGTCCGGCTTGTGCAACTAAGATTTTGTCTACAATATCTTCGATAGCGTTATCTTGACCGTATACTACTTTTTTCAAGTTATCTTCCAAGTGTGCTAGGTTTTCGCTTTCACGCTCTTTAACTTGATCTTCTGGCAGTTTAATCATTTTAGCAAGCTCGTATTGAATGCTATCTTTAGTGACAATTTTATTTTCAGTAATATCACGTACTTTAAATCTTGCACATGCAACATCAATTAAGTCAATTGCTTTGTCTGGCAACTTTTTATCTGTCTGATATTTTACACTTAAATCAATTGCTGATTGCAGAGCATCGTCGTCAATTTTTACATTGTGAAATTCTTCATAATACTTGCGAATACCTTGTAAAATTTTCAATGTAGTATCTACACTTGGTTCGTCTACTGTGACACGCTGGAATCTGCGCATTAATGCACGATCCTTTTCAAAGTACTTACGATACTCTTCCCAAGTAGTTGAAGCAACAACACTAATGTTGCCTTTTGCTAATGCTGGTTTAAGCATGTTAGCAAGATCATTTGCACTATTGCCGCCACCTGCGCCTGCACCACTAATCATGTGTGCTTCGTCGATAAACATAATAGTTTTGCCTTTGCCTTTGAGGCCTTGCAATACCATTTTAAAGCGTTCTTCAAAGTCTCCGCGATACTTACTACCAGCAAGCATTGCACCAATGTCTAAA
>Ga0181390_1000778_pt1 | contig 14508 bp, 14 predicted proteins | sample 13SPOviralmetaG_FD_130085 | JGI IMG/M metagenome (GOLD analysis project Ga0181390, IMG submission 130085) | Marine viral communities from the oligotrophic San Pedro Time Series (SPOT) site, San Pedro Channel, CA, USA - 13 SPOT_SRF_2010-07-21 | ecosystem: Environmental > Aquatic > Marine > Strait...
CTAGCACAGGTATAAAAATTGGAACAGGAGATAGCCCAGTTGATGGCGATGCCAATGATCTAGTTGTAATGAATACAAGTGGGGGTAGTGGTATAACTATATCTTCTGCATCTAACTCTGTAAGTTCTTTAAGATTTGGGGATGCTGACTTAGCTAGGTCAGGAATGTTTTACTATAACCATAATGATAATTCTTTAAGAATAGATACAGCAGGAAGTTCAAGAATGTTTATTTACAGCAATGGGATGACAACCATTGATGCTAGTTCAGGTTCTTCTATAGGTAATTTAAGGGTTAAAGGAACAAGTGGACATTCTTATATTGGTGTAAGTAGAGCAGCCGAGTCGCAAGGAGAAGTTGGTTATACATGGAATAATAATGTTTCTAATGTTTGGTGGAACTATCTAGCAGCTAACAGTAGTATTTTGACATGGTACTCTACTACTGGCACAAAAATGACTTTGAACAATAGTTCAGGGGATTTAGGTCTATCATCAGGAAATTTAGTTGTATCTAATGGAAAGGGCATAGACTTTAGTTCTACCGGTGGGCCTACAAATGGTTCAGGTGGTTCAGAACTACTTGACGATTATGAAGAAGGTACTTTTACTCCAACTATTACCCCTAATTCTGGTAATTACACACTTAATTCTGCCTACAACAAACTAGGGTACACAAAAATTGGTAGAGTGGTAACTGTAACAGGGCAGATTGTAATATCTGCTTCTAATAGTCCAACTGGAACAGTAACGATAGCTAATTTACCATTTGAAATGGCGAATGATACAGTAAGATCATCGCAAACAAGACCAAGTATTCATCTGTACGCTAGTGGTGGTGGTGCTCCTAGTGCTGCTTACTATCCAGCCTTTATTGCTTTTAATGAAGGTTTATATAGTGGAACGATTATCATAACATACAACGCTACTCACAATTCTACACCAGCAGATTGGTTATCTGGTGGCTCAGATTTATTTATAAACTTTTCATATCATACAAACGCATGATTTTGAATTTATACCTAGTGGATTCTAGGTACGGACATAGGAGAAAAAAATGGCATTAAATAAAATTATAAAAGAAGACAAAATTGAAATTGTCGGAGACTATAAAACAGTTCAAGTTAGGACTGCTACTGTGATTGAAGAAGATGGTGTTGAACTATCAAGATCTTTTCAGCGTCATGTAGTACACCCAGGAGATGATCTTTCAGAGCAAAGTGCTGAAGTACAAACAATTTGTAATACAGTTCATACCCCTGAAATAATTGCTGCTTGGGAAGCCCATCAACAAGAACTACAAGCAAACATTGCAAGTTCTGATGAGACTAATTCAGGAGAATAATTAAAAATGACTAAAGCAAGAAGTTTATCAGATTTTATAGAGTCAGATGGCTCAGTTACGCTTGTCGATAATCAGAAGATTAAAGTCGGTACAGGTAATGATCTTGAGATCTATCATGATGGTTCTAATAGTTATATTACTGAGTCTAATGCTACAGGCAATTTATTTATCAAAGGCACTCACATTTATCTTCAAAATTCATCAGGACAAGATGCCCTTAATTTAATTAATGGAAATGTTTTTTTAAAAAGTGGAGGAGCTACTAAACTCCAAACAACCTCAACAGGCGTATCTGTTACAGGTACTATAACAGCTAGTGGGTTAGTTTATCCGTCATCAGATGGCACAAACGGACAAGTGCTTACTACTGATGGATCTGGTAATTTATCTTTTAGTACAATAAGTGGTTATACAGATAGTGATGTAGAAACTTATATCAGTAATGGAACAGCAACCCCTGTATTTAGTAATACAGAGATTAGTGGAACAATTAAACTTGATGGTAATTATCCAACTGGTACAGAAAATGTAGCTTTAGGTAATGGTGCTTTAAGTAACTTAACAAGTGGTGTGAGAAATACTGCTATAGGTGAAATAGCAGGACAGAACATTACTGAAGCAGGAGAAGCTACTTTAGTAGGCAGACAAGCTGGTGCAAATTTAACTACAGGAAATAGTAATACTTTTATAGGTGGCAGAGCAGGTCTTACAGCTACAACTGGAACAGAAAATACAGCAGTAGGTCAGGCTTCTTTATTTAGTATGACAACAGGCTCTAGTAATACTGCACTTGGTAGAGGTGCTTTGCTTTCAAACACAAGTGCTTCAAATAATACAGCAGTTGGTAGAAATAGCTTAAATGCAAACACTACAGGTGCTTCTAATACAGCAGTAGGTGAATCAGCTTTAGTATCAAACACCACAGCTAGTAATAATGCAGCTTTTGGACAAGATGCACTTACAAAAAACACAGTAGGTCATTCTAATACAGGCATAGGGTTAGCAGCATTAGAAGAAAATACAACTGCTGATGCAAATACAGGTATTGGATTTAAAGCATTAAATAAAAATACCACAGCAGATTACAACACAGCAGTTGGTTATTCAGCTTTAAAAGTAAACACTACAGGTACTCAAAACACTGTAGTAGGTGCACTAGCAGGTGATTCTATTACCACTGGTGGTAACAATACAATTATGGGATTCAATGCTGGTGGACAGTTTGATACAGGTTCAGGTAATACTTGTTTCGGTAAGGAAGCTGGTATGTCTATAGCTGGTTCCAATGGTCAAAACAATACTGCTGTTGGGGTAAATGCTTTAAGAAGTAGCCACGCTTTCTTTTCTAATACTGCTGTTGGTGAAAATTGTTTAACCGCTTCTACTACTCATGGTGCAACAGCTTATGGTTCAAATACTTGTTCAGCTAATACTACTGGTGAAAATAACAATGGATTTGGTTACTTTACTTTAAATACTGTAACAACAGGTAGTAATAATGTAGCTTTTGGTACTGTTGCTGGTAGATATATTACCACAGGTGCTAATAATGTATGTGTTGGTGTAGGCAGTGCAAATAGTCTGACAACTGGTAGCAATAATATTATTATTGGAAATGGTGCTGATTCTGATGGTTCATCATTGAGTGGTCAAATATTACTCAGTTGTGCTTCAGGTAATACTAAAGGAACAAATACTGGTTTTATACAACCAGCAGGAAGTGGTGGAGTTTATCAAGGCAATAACTCATCATCTTGGTTAACAACCTCTGATGAAAGAATTAAAAAGAATATAGAAGATAATACAACAGGTCTTGATGTTATAAATCAAATAAGAGTTAGAAACTTTGAATATAGAACAGAAGATGAAATAACAGAAGTACCTACTAGTGCAGCTATTAAAAAAGAAGGATTACAACTTGGAGTTATAGCTCAAGAAATAGAAACAATTTTACCTGAAGTTATTAAACAAGAATCAACAGGAGTTAAATCTGTAAACCCTGATAATCTTACTTGGTATCTTGTAAATGCAGTGAAGGAACTTTCATCACAGGTAGATGAATTAAAACAAGAAATACAAATTTTAAAAGGAGAATAATATGAATATAGAACCTAATACAGTAACATCAATTTTAACAGCAGCAACAGATAGCGTAACTATTATTAACGAAGTAAACGCTGGAACTTGGAATGTTGAAGGCATGGAGCAATCAGAAATCAACGATATGATACAAAGAAATGTAGATCATTTAGAAATCGTTTTAGCCTATGCACCTGTTGATGAAGATGATGAAACACCTGATGTGGTTGGCAGCGATGAAGATAAAACATCTTATACAACTGCGATCTCAACTGGTAAATCATACCTTGCAGCCTAGATTTTAATTGAGCTTAAACAGTAAATACTGTATAATTAAGGGAGATAGATACTAGCAATGATGTAGAGTACACATAGGATACCTACTCATTATGCCTTCCGAACACAAACAAACCTATGATGCTTTTGTAGTAGATGGATTAAAGTTATTTAGTTTATCTGACAATCATAAGAATTATACACTAAGGGAGTTCACAAACTATTTTTTGTACCCCTTAAATCATAGAAAGATTCGATTTTTTTATGAGGATAGTCAACCTAGAGGTTTAGTAACCTGGTGCTTTCTCTCACATGAAAAATCAGAAGCCTTCTTCAAAGATGATTACATTGTTCAAGAAGAAGATTATGTAGCTGATGAGGGAGATCAGCTTTGGTGCATAGAATTTATTGCTCCATATAGTAACACTCTCAAAGTCGCTAGAGGGATGCAACAGCATTTCCGAAACCTTTACCCAAAAGGACATAAAACAAGTTGGAAACGATTTGGAAGAATGGACTACAAAGGCAGAGGATATTTTTAATTAGGAAATTATTATGGGATCTAAAAAGAAAACAACAGTCGTAAACGAAACTGGGATCGGAGATGACCAATTTGCTACTCTTTCAGCAGGGCAAGAAGGTATTAGTGGTCAAGTAACTGATCTTGGAACAAGTTTAGACACTAGAGCCGATAGCATAGATGATAGCATTGGTACTGGCTTTGATAATATGGGGGGTCGTTTAGATACAGTAGACAGCTCTCTCGACACACTAGGCACAGATATGTCTACAGGGTTTGGGAATGTCCAATCCGATATATCAGGTCTGGGTACAGATATAAATAAAGGGTTTGAAGGCCAAGCTGAAACAATAGGCACAGGCTTCGATACTCTAGGAACTCAAGTAGGAGAAGGCGTAGATGCAATTACATCTAATGTAGACACTCGTACAGGAGAACTAGGAGATCAAATAGGTACAGGTTTTGATACTCTAGGCACTAACATGGGTACAGGTTTTACAGATCTTACTGATGTAGTTAATACAGGTAATACAGCTCTAGGAGCACAGGTTACTGCAACAGGCGATGCTTTAGGTCAACAAGCAGAAGCTGGATTTGACGCTACTAAAACAAATATTGATGAAACAAAAGCTGCAATCGTAGCTGGTCAAGGAGACATGACTACTCTAATACAAGAGTATGGTGGTAATCTTGATGCGTATGCTACTGCATTACTTGAAGGTCAAGCTGCTGCTCAAGAACAAGTAGGAACTCTACAGGGTGGTTTAGATACTTTTGCTGAACAGTATGGACAAGATTATGCTCTTGCTGCTCAACAAAGAAATGAAATGACTTCAGGTATTCAGGGTGGTTTCCAACAAGCAGCAGAACAAGCTGGTAATATAGCTAATTCAGCAGCAACTGAAAGAATGAATTTATCTCAAGGTTTAACTGACTTAGGTGCAGGACAGGCTGGTTTAGGCGATGCTCTAGGATCAGGTTTCACAGGCATGGGTAAATTAGTTAGGGATGAAGCTGGTAATGTTATCGGACAAACAGTACAAAGTGCTGCTGATGTAGATACTGCTATCAGAGACTCAGCAGGTAATATAATTTCTAAAACAGCAAACTATGTTCAAGATTCCGAAGGAAACATTGTAGGAGTTCAAAATAAAACTTTTGCAAGGATAGCTAAAGAAATGGCTGTAGGATTTAATGATGGTTCAGTCGAAGCTAAAGCTGCTCAAACTGACTTTAGTAATAGATTGAGTGCCATTGATAATATTCTTAATGTTCAAGGAGATCAGCTAAATGATAGCGTAAGGGATTCTTACACTAAGCTATCTAGTTCTTTTGATGAACAGGGTAAACTTATAGCTAACTCAACTGACCAATTTGGTAATAGGATTTCAAGAGCTTTAGATGCTCAAGGAAATTTACTTATAGCTACATTTAATGAGTCAGGTAATAAACTAGATCAACAGTCTCTAAGCATTAATCAGATGATGGGGCAGATGGAACAGTTTGGCTATCGCCCAGGATCTAATAACAACATGGGGACTTTAGCTCCAGCAAGTAGACGAGTTCAACCTGCTTATGTTCAGTCTGGAAGAGGTCTCATGACTCCTTTCACTCAAACGAGGGAAGTAGCATAGAGACATGGCAGAAGGAGAAAATAGACTTCATCGAATTGAGTTAAAGCTCGATAAACTAGCAGAAGCAGTAGTTCAACTAGCAAGAATGGAAGAACGATTGGTTACTTTATTTAATCGTATGGATAGCTGGGAAACAAGACAAATAAAACTTGAATCCAGGGTAGATGATTTAAAATCAGAAGTACGAACTAATAAGAGTGCTGTTATGTTCGGAGAGAGATTGTTTTGGGTAGTTCTAACAGGATTAGTCGGAACTTTATTTTGGATTTTTAGAACATAATATTAAGGAGTTTATTTTATGGAGAATCGTAAGATTTCTCCTTCAGGCATTAATTTAATTAAGCAGTTTGAAGGGCTACATAAACAAACAGTCGAGGGCGATGTCAGAGCCTATAGATGTGTAGCAGGTCGTTGGACTTTAGGTTGGGGCCATACTCAGGGAGTAAGGTCAGGTATGAGAGCTACTATAGAGCAATGTGAAGAATACTTATTAGAAGATCTAAGAGAAGTAGGACAGTACATTAATGCACTTGTAGAAGTACCTATTAACCAAGCACAGTTTGACGCTCTTAGTTGTTTTATATTTAATTTAGGTGGTGGCAACTTTAAGAAAAGTACACTCCTTAAAAAGTTAAATAAAGGCGAATATGACGAAGTTCCTGCTCAGTTAATGAGATGGAACAAAGCTAGAGTAGATGGAGTGCTAACTGCCCTTCCTGGATTAACAAGAAGGAGAACAGCAGAAGCTGCCTTATTTAGTATGGGTACTCCTCTCGCTTCTGAAGAAAATGGCGAACCAATGCCACAGAAGATAGAAGAAGAAAAAAAGAAAAGTTTATTTGGGAGATGGTTTAAAAAATGATTGAAAAGCTCATAGAACCTGTAAGTGATATAGTAGGAAAGTTTGTAAAAGATAAAGACTTACAAGCTAAACTAGATCATGAATTACAGACTCTTTTCCATCAAGCTAATTTAGCTCAAATAGAAATATTAAAAGAAGATGCTAAATCAACTAATTGGTTTCAAAATTCTTGGAGACCTTTCGTGGGATGGACTTGTGGTGTTGCGATGGCATACCACTTCATACTACAACCTCTTCTTCACACAGTTTTAACAGCATCAGGAGTCCAAGTAGATCTTCCTGATTTTGAGTTTTCTCAATTATCTACAATCTTAATGGCGATGCTAGGAATGTCTGGACTTAGGTCGTATGAAAAGACAAAGAATGTGCATGGCAAATAATGGTAAAAGAAGCATTAAATGAACAATCTAATCTAACAGTTAGTTTAAGCTACTTAGCTCAAATAATATGTGCCATTGGAGCTGTAATTTACACTTATGTAACTTTAACAGCAGAGATTACGCAATTAGAAAACCAAGTTGCGTTAATGAAAGATGATTTAAAAGAAGTTCAAACATGGACTAGAGATTGGGAGTCAGGGGGAATATTACCACTTGATGTATCACAAAATGAACAGATTAAATACTTAGAAAAAGAATTAGATCGGCTTCATAAACAAATGTATGGAAATTAAAAACTATGGCAGAGCAACAACAACAAAATCCTAATAGTAACGCAGTTGTAGGTAACGCAGATGCTTTACCAGAAGGTTCTAATCCTGTAAAAATGGGCGAGGAAGCTAACCCTCAAGAGGAGCAGCTTTTTATTGAAAACACTTCTACTTCTAGTGAAAATATTACTGGAGCAGGAACAACTATTACACCAGCACAAACTACAGGAAATCAAGTTGTAGGTAATTCAGGTATAGACCCAACTAGACTAGCAGGAGAGCTTGTAGGAGACCCTAGTCAGTTTATGGGTAATGATATGACCCTTGCCACTCAAGTAGAAGGAGTAGATCCTAATACTGTAGGAACAAATATAGATGGGTCAGATCCTAATTATGCTATGGATACTGATGCTCTAAATGTAGTAGGAACTACAGGAGTAGTTAATCAATCTACAGGAGTAACAGAACAAGACTCTAGGACTTATACTGCTGAGACTGCTGCTGATAGAGTAGCTGGTCAAGATATGGATGCTGCTACAGGCGAACTTAAAGATGAAGCCTTAGTAGATGCTGAAGGCTTTGTTATTGATGTAGATGATGTAGAATCCAGAGTAAGTGGGTTTGCTAGTCAAGATATATCTAAAGTAATTGATACTTCTACTATTGCAGGAAAACTTTTAGCTGAACAATTAGGAGAAGGTAACTATACTGATTCTAAAGCTACAGTTAAAGGACAGATGGATATTCTGTCAAAAGAGTTTGTAGATTCAAATGGCAATCCTAAAATACCTACCTGGTGTGCAGGACTAGCTAGACAAGTATCTCGTACAATGGCGTTTAAAGGTATTACAGGAACAGCAGGTGTAGCTGCAATGGCTCAAGCCTGTATGGAAGCATCTTTACCTATAGCTCAACAAGACGCTAAATTTTATCAAACTGTTACTTTAGAAAACCTAAGTAATAAACAAGAATCAACAATCAATACAGCTAACATTATATCTAAGATGGAGATGGTTAATTTAGATGCAAGAGAAAATGCTGCTGTTGTAAACTCTAAAAACTTTATGGCTATTGATTTAGCTAACTTAGATAATGAACAACAAGCTAATGTTATTAATAATCAAAACAGAGTCCAATCAATTCTTGAAGATCAAAAAGTAATTAATACACAAAGACTATTTACTGCTGAAAGTCAAAATGACTTTGCTAAGTTTTATGATAATTTATCAGCTAACATTAATATGTTTAATACTGAACAACTTAATGGAATGGAGCAGTTTAATGTAAGCGAACTAAATTCTATATATCAATTTAATTCACAATTAGAGAATGGTAGAGAACAATTCTATAAAGATATGCAATATAATATAGATGTCTCTAATACTAAATGGAGACAGTCTATTGCTCTACAAGAGAATGAGCAGTTATTTGAAGCTAATGCTAGAGATGTTCAGAATAAGTTTAACTTGTCTACTGAACAGTTAAATAGAATATGGGACAGACAAGACTCTCTTATGGACTGGGCGTGGAAGTCTAGTGAGAATGAAAAAGATAGAGAGAGTAAAATGGCTCTAGCTAAGATGGAACTAGAGTGGCAAAAATATTCAGCTAAGAAACAAGCACAGGGGTCTACCTTTAGTGCTCTTGGAACTGTGGCTGCTGCTGCTATACAATTTTGGTAGGATTAAATTATGGATTATAACAAACAAACTTTTGACCATGTTATTCGTCAGTCTATTAAGAAATTTAAGACTGGGGATGTAGCTGAAGAAACTTTTAAATTAATTTCTGAGGATGGGAGAGAAGTAAAATACACCCCTGAATATTTCGATGAGCTAGAAAAAGAACTTTTATCGAATAAAGAAAAAGAAGATAAAAAAGAATCTAAGAAATCTAAAAATAAGAAAAAAGAAATGTCTGATGGGGGTACTGCTATGGCTATTGCAGGAGCTAATAGTATTAGTGCTGCTGGAGAAGGATATGCTAAAGCATATAAAGATGCTGCGGAAAATACAGATAAATCTAAATTTGTAACCCCAGAACCACCAAGGAGAAGGTAAATAATATTATGGTAGATACAGTTAAAAACTTTGATGCTCCGATACCAGGAGAGAATTTTACCTCGGATACAAAAAACTATCCTTGGCATAGACCCCCAGAAATCGTGGACTATGATGAAGCTATAGATAACACTTTAAAAATGCTTAGTGGAGAACCTCAGATTAAGTCTGTTATGGCTTTACTAGGAGCAGAGGTTAGTCTGCCTACTATTGTAGACATGGTTCTTACAGGACAGATAGTAAATGGAAAAATAGCTATAGACTTAGCTATATTAATTGCTGGGCCTGTAGCTCGTTTTATTGAGATTATGGCTAAGATGTACGACATTGAATACACAATGGGTAAAGATGATGAGCCTACACCACCTACTGCAGCTTATCTTAAAAAAGTTATTAATCAGAATATGGAAGATGTTGATGAAGATGAAACAGAAGTTGTTTCTGAAGCATTGACTACTGCTGTCCAAGGTAATCCTGAAGGATTAATGGGAGCACCCAATGAAATAGAACAGGATAGGATGCTTGGTCGTATAGGATCTATTGAAGAGTTTGAAGAAGAAGAAATAACAGAGGAAGAAGTATAATGAGTGCATGGGGTGCAGGACAAGGTTTTGCTCAAGGCTTTGCAACACAGTTTGCGAAAGGCTTAGAGGTTAAATATAAAGAAGAACAAGATGAAGCTAGAGTAGCTGCTGATCGTTATAAGATGGATAAAGATGCTTTCCTTGCATCTGAAAAAGAAGACGAAGAAAAAGTAAATCAAGCTGAACAGCTAATAGAATCCTTGTACCCAAAAGCTGACAAACGAAATAAAAATGCTAGAACAATAGATGCTCTAAATATGTTGAGGGCTAATATTTCCTATGAACAAGTTAAGAAAGACATGGAAGCAAGAGTCTATGAAGACCTTAAAGAAGAACAAAAAACAGAAAGAAAAGATAATGTAGTATCTTCTGACATTAATGACCAGACTAATGAATTAATAGCAAACGCAGATAAAGCCCTTAATAACACAGGGTTTGAAGGAGAAGCTAAAGATACATCTGGAGACACAGAGTTTAAAGAAGAAGAAAAAGATGAATCCGGAGATAATATATTCCAAAAAGTAGGTGGATTATTTACTAAAGAAGGTAGGGCTGAACGAAGAGATAATCGACTAGATAAAAGAATCGAAGGTCTTACAGGAGTTGATGCTGAAGAAAGAGCTAGATATAGTGCAGGATTTACTCCTTCTAAATACTTAGAACCATCTAATACTACATTTAGTCGTAAGCCAGATAAAACAAATATGCCTAAAAGCCTTAGTGCTTTAGCTGTAGAAAATTTAATTAATTCTAAAGAGTTCCAAGCTACTAAACCAGGCTCTTCTGAAAGGGCTGCCTTAATAAAAGCAGCAGAGAAAAAAGATTCTCCCCCAGGAAGTTTAAATGCGTTGGCAACTGATAATGTAATTAATTCTAAAGAGTATCAAGACGCTCCTGTTGGTTCAGACACTAGAATGAATTTAATTATAGAAGCAAACGACTCTCTAAGATCTAAAGATGATGTTATAGGGCTTTCTGATCTTGTAATACAACTGCAAAACTTAGACCCCAAAGACGCTGGGTATGAAGATAAAAAGAAAGATTTAGAGGGTAGAATAGAAGCAGCTTCTAAAGTTGAAATTTATCAAGACAGGCTTGAAACATCATTTGGAGAAAAACCAACTAGGATTATAAATAAAAAGAATCCAGGAACAATAGAGTATGTTCGTATAACTCCTAAAATAGATGGAACAGAGGTTTATCTAAATCCTAACAATAACCAACAGATAGATATGACTGATTATGTGGTTATTACTGAAGAGATGGATACCGAAGCTAATAACATCAAGAAAAGACAAGATGTTAATTTCGATAAATACAATGAAAAAGTAGTTGATACTGTCGATGCTATAAGAATGACAGGACAGGTTATAGATCTCATAGATGCTAACCCATTAATGTTAACTACAACAGGTGGAACAATACCTGCTGGATTAAAAGGTGCTGGTCTTGTAGTTATAGGTCTATTAGATACAGTCGATAAACTGTCTAAGAGTATGAAAGAAGGGGAAAAAATATCCCTAGCAGAATTTGAAACTCAGGCAGGGCTTACTAATTTAGGTTTAGCTGATATAGATAAAATGTTAACCGATGCTTTAGGACAAGGTATCGTAGATCAAGCTACAGCTAAATCTTTATATAACGCTAAAATTCTTTTAATGGCATTTAGGTTAGGTGGACTAGAGGGACAATCTGGTAACGCCCTATCTAACAAAGACTTTGAAAGACTACAGATGATTCTTAACCCTTCTAGGGACACAGCAGTAGCTAAGTCAGCCCTAAGAGATTACATGGTTACAATGATAAGAGAGCAAGATACTAGGGCTGGAATATTAAATAATAGCCCAGATATAATTGATTTTAAAAACAAGTATGGCGTAGGTGTGTATATGTCTCTAGGAGACAACCCTGTTATTACTTTAGATGAAATGTCTAAAAGCGATAAATACATAAATGACGAAGGCTTCCAGAATGGTTGGCAGTATGTAGTTGACTACGAGCCTGGAGAAAAACTACCTAGGTCTGGGGAAATAAAAGAACAAAAAGATGCCCCTATAACTGTTTTAAACCAAAATAGCTTAGATGCCGATTATGAGAAGCTAGAATCAGGTTCAAAATATTCTTATATAGACGATAATGGAAATGTTATCGTAATGACAAAACCTTAATTTAGGAAAAATACATGGCAGAAGAACAAGCAGTAGATAGATTTGGAAATCCTATAGAGTCTAGTACAAAGTCTACAGATAGATTTGGTAATACTATAGAAAAAACAATAGAAACCGAAAAAGACAACCCTACCTCGGATGAAGTAAACACTATGTTAAATGAGGTTGCAACTCAAGGGTATGCAAGTCCTAACTCGAATGAAGGCCCTCAGATGAGTGCTTCTATTGAGTATGATCCAGACTTAGTAGGAGATAATGTCCCAGGCGTTAATAAACCTACATCATACCCAACAATAAATCTTTCCCTGTTTAATCGTCTAGGAGACTTAGCAAAATCTATGTCAGACGAAGATTTTTCTGTTCTTAATTTACCCCCACCAAATTCAAAAATGTATGAAGGTTTAGACTTCTCTGAAGCTGATGCTTTGTATAGAAAGTATTTAATACACCCTAATACTTCAGGTATGGGATATAACTATACTAATCCAAAGACAGGAGAAAAAACTAAAAACTTTATCCCAGAGCCTAAACAAGATCTTCCTTTTATGGGAACAATCCCCACTACAATACCTTTTGAAACAAAAGCAGATGTAGGGCTTGGAGACATTGTTACACTAGGTATAACCAACGCAGTAGGTAATATAGCAGAGACTGCAGGTATGCTAATTGATTGGGGTTCTTTAGTTATTGGTAATGACGAATGGGAAAAAGAAAACCCAGAAGGGCTTGGTATAAATAAATATATTAAAGAAAAATATCCCTATTTAAAAACAGAGGGAATAGACTCTTTATATGCAGACACCATACCTTTAATAACCGGTGGTGTAATAGGAAAGAAAACAATAGATGGCGTACTTGAGTATGGCCCTAAACTTCCAGGGTTGGTTCAGAATACACTTAGATTCGCAGGGTTTGATGCTGGTGTATCAGCTTCTGTGGATGAAGACTTAGGTGGTCTTTTAATAGGATCTGACCCTAAACAAAAACTTATTAATTTAGATTCTTGGACTGGTGGATTAACTAAGGGTATAGAAGTAGATCCTAGTTCTCCAGAGTGGGAACAGGCTATGGCTAAAAGAACAAATATATTTCTTGATGGTCTAATTGCTTCAGGTCTTGCACAAAAAGGAATAGAGGGTGTAGGGGGTGTTAGTAAATTATTTTATGGGTTTGCTATCAGACCTATGGTTACTCCTTTTAGTAAACAATCTAAAGAAGATGCTATCGTAGCTACTATGATGGATAATATTTTACAGGTTATAGGTAAATCATCAGATGATGCAGAAGCTGTAGCAGGAATTTCTAGGCTTATAAATGATAATAAATAAGCCTTCTCAACTATATTAAAAAGCCTAGACAATAAAGAAGTAGAAATAGGTCTTTCTACTATGGATGCTTTAGACCAAGGGCTTCGTAATATTGATCTTACTAAGTACCCAGAATTAAACATAAATGCTTCAGATGTAAGAAGATTACAAAGTAATGCCCAGGGAGTTAATAAAGCTGGGGAACAATTTACAGGTGGTAAACTTTCAGATGTTAGAGCAGGGCCTACTAGAGAAATAGAAGAAATTACTGATTTAATTGAAGATGCTGCTAGTGGTAGTACCTCAGTTAAGTCTGGTTTTGAAGCTATCCAAGATGCTGGTACTTTAGAAATACAAACAGTTAGAAATAATGTAGATGACCTTACTAAAAGATTAGAAGTAGCTAAAGGCGATATAGAATTACTAATTAAAAATGACCCAGAACTAGGCCCTAAATTAAAAGCCTTATCTGAATTAGAAGAGTTTAACTTTAGTCAATTACCGAGACAATCAGCAGAAGAATTAGAAACTTACATTCGTACATCTTTTGATGAGATGACTGCTAAGAAAGATGAGTTATATAAAGCTGTCTCTGGTGGGGAAGTAGATTCCCAGGGTCTTATAGATGTATTACAAGAACTAAGTGGACAAAAACTAGATATAGGTCTCGTAGGATTAAACAGAGCTAGTCCTATAGCAGAACTTTTAAACTTATCTACTAAAAAAATGGTTAAGCCTAAAGGATGGAAGACAGGAGATGATCTAGTAGAAGAAACAGATGATGAAATATTTGCAAGAGTTTCTGATTTCTTAGAAGATGTAGATTATGGAGATCTTTATAGTTTTAGAGGAGACTTAGCTAGAATTAAAAATGACCTGTTTAAAAGTACTGACGCTGTTCAAATTGCTACAGCAAGAGATCTTAATAATATTATCAAATACATTGATGAAGATGCTCTTGATTATGCAGCAAGACAAAACCCTACTCTCCAAGGATCAGTAGATGATGCTAAATCTTTCTACAA
>Ga0181390_1000783_pt1 | contig 14487 bp, 18 predicted proteins | sample 13SPOviralmetaG_FD_130085 | JGI IMG/M metagenome (GOLD analysis project Ga0181390, IMG submission 130085) | Marine viral communities from the oligotrophic San Pedro Time Series (SPOT) site, San Pedro Channel, CA, USA - 13 SPOT_SRF_2010-07-21 | ecosystem: Environmental > Aquatic > Marine > Strait...
AAAAGCAAAAAACAGAACTTCTTAAACAAAAACAAATGGACGAAGCTAAATCAAAAGCTGAAATAGAAAAGTTAATGAAAGAGAGAATAGCAGAAAAAGATAGTGAAATCTCTAAATATAAAACAGAAGTTAAAAAAGAAAAGATTGATAATTCTATCTTATCTGTTGCATCAAAGAATAATGCAATTAATCCTCAACAAGTCGTACAGTTAATTGAAAGAGAAGTTAAATTAAATGATGATGGAAGAATAGAGGTACTTGATAATAATTCTAATGTAAGATATAACCCAAAAGGTGAACTCTTAACAATAGAAGATAGAGTTAAAGAGTTCTTAGATACGAACCCACACTTCCGTAATGCAACAACACAAGGTTCAGGAAGTAAAGCAAGTATCGGTGGTAATACTGTAAAACCCTTTAAAATTCAGGACTTAGATATGAGCAAGGCAGAAGATCGTAAGCGATATGCAGAATATCGTAAAGAACGAGATTCTAAACCAGTTCAAATTAACTTAAACAATAAACAATAAATAATAAAGGAAACAAAAAATGTCAGCAGAAACAACAAGTTCTACACTATCGGAACTATACACGGAGATAGTGGCAGAAGCATTATTTGTAGCAAGTGAGAGATCAATTATGAGACCTCTTGTGAAAAATTATGCTATAACAGGTGGTGGAAAGTCAGTTGAAGTTCCAGTATATGGAACAGTAAGTGCTTCAGCAGTAGCAGAAGCATCTGATTTATCTAACACAGCAATCAATCCTACTTCAGTTACTATATCAGCATCTGAAAATGGGATTATGACTACACTTACAGATTTAGCAAGAAACTCAGCACCAAGAAATGTTGCTGGAGATATTGGTAAATTGTTTGGTGAAGCGATTGCAAAAAAAATAGACACAGACCTAACAGCATTATTTGGTGGTTTTTCAAATACTGTTGGTGGAAATACTACAGTTATGTCAGCTGGATTAATTTTCAATGCAGTAGCAAAATTAAGAGCAACAGGTGTACCAAGTGATAATCTTGCTTGTATATTACACCCAAATATAGCTTTTGATTTGAAATCAGGTTTATCAAACACATTCGCTAATCCGAATGCTGGTGTTGGTAACGAAGCATTGAGAACTGGTTTTGCTGGTCAAATCGCTGGTGTTAGTATTTACGAAACATCAAACATGGCAGATGCGTCAGGTAATAATCCGGGAACTACTGGAGATTACAAAGGTGCAACTTTCCATTCTGATGCTTTAGGTTTAGCAATGATGCAAGACCTGAAAATTGAAACTCAAAGAGATGCTTCTCTTAGAGCAGACGAAATCGTAGCAACAGCAGTTTATGGTGTTGGTGAACTACAAGACTCATATGGTTGTGAGATTGAAGCAGATTCATCTATACAAGACGCATAGTTATAATTTTATCAGGGCAAGAAATTGCCCTGATAATTAACAGGAGAATTTATGAATATAAAATTGACTAACGGAAAAAAGACAATAATAAGACCATTAGAGACATACGAATTAAATATAAATCATTTCAAAATGAGAGGATTTACACCTCTTGAAGAAGAAAAAAAACCAATTAAAAAAGCGACTACAAAAGATATTTCTGATAAAGTAGTGCAATTAAAACCTAAAAGAAAAACAAGGAAGAAGAAATGAAACATTTAGAAAAATACATAACATTAGCAAAACAACACCCTAAGATAGCTTGTGGTATTGCAGTAGCTTTAGTTATAATAATTTGGGCTATATAATATGGCTAACTATACAGGTGCGAATGTAATTGTTGCTGGAGATGTAACTAAGTATCAACCTGATGCTTTTGGTTTTGGTATTGGTGCAACAGATACAGAAGCAGTTAATTTTTTTGCACAAACTACAAATGATATTTTAAGACAATTAAGAATAGAGTGGTTTCCTGTATATAAAACAAATGTCTATACAGATATTACAGTTCTCGGCACAAATGAAATGGTAAATACAAAAGTTAATTTAGATCAGTTTGAGAGGGCTGGTGTTTATTTATTTTTAGGTAGATTTCTTTGCCCAGCTTTATCAAAATTTAGACCTGAAACAGAAAAAGATAGATTTGAAAGAATGGCAGAACATTATATTTCAGAATATAACAAAGAAATGACTTCTATTTTAGAAGATGGTGTAGAATATGATAGTTCAGGAGATGGTACTATTGTTAAGAATGAAAGAGAACCTTTACACGGAACAAGAAGATTAGTTAGATAATGGCTTTATCTGTTAAGATAAAAACTAATTCTAAAGCTATTGAAAGAAGATACAAAAGATTAAAAAGTAAATTTCCAAGCATTATAGATAAAGGAATATTACAAGCTGGTTTTCAATTATTAGATATTATCAGAACTAAAACTGCAAAAGGGATTGATATAAATTCAAGTAAATTTGCACCTTATAGTTCAAGCTATTTAAAAAAATTAAATAGAGAGGGTAAGAAATTAGCAGTTGATTTATTTTATACTGGTAGAATGTTAGGTGCTTTAACACCAAGTGGTAAAACTGTAAGAAAAACAGGTAAGCATAAAATATCACTAGGTTTCTCTAATGCACAAATGAGACAAAGGGCTTTATTTAACCAAGTATTAAACGAACCTAAAAGAGTATTTTTTGGCTTTAATAAAAGAACAGAAGATATTATAAGTAAAACGTTTAATAAATTTATAGCAAAAGAATTTAAAAAGATGAAAATATGAGTGTAAGAGAAAACATAGCATCAAATCTATTATCAACTATCTCAGGTATTAGTAGCCCAATAACAATTAAAAAAGCTACTAGACAACCTTTTCCTATTGATGAACTATCAGAACAACAATATCCAGCAGTAATAGTTCAAACATCAGAAGAAACTAGAGATGATTCGGAATTAGGAAGTGGTGCAAGAACAAGACACGGAACTATTGATTTTATAATATCAGGGTTTGTTAAAGGTGCAGAATCTAATATAGACACATTAAGAAATCAATTAATCACAGCTATTGAAACTGCCGTTGAATCTGATATTACTAGAAGTAGTAACGCATTAGATACAATGGTTGTATCTTGTGAAACTGATGAGGGTTCTTTATTTCCTGTTGGTGGTATAAGAATGACAATCAGATGTATGTATGAATATCAATCAGGAACACCATAAGGAGAAATAAATGGATAAAATTATAAACAAAATTCAAAAGAAAATAGATGCAATAGAAAAATTACACGATAAAGAGAGTCTTATGTGTGAAGAAGTCAAAGACTTACTTGAAGAATTAAGAGAAAATCAAGAAGAAGATAATGTTAATGAGGAAGATTTTGAGGAAGATTTTGACGAAGAAGAAATTGACGAGGAAGAAGATAAGTAGTAAAAGGATTTATTATGGCTAAAGATATTAAACTATATAAAGATGGGAATGAAGTTACAATTAACGAAACTCAGCTTGATAATTTTTTAGATTTAGGTTGGAAGCAAGATCAAGACAAACAAATAAAAACAAAAAAGGAAAATAAAAAATGGCAACACACTTCGGAAAAGAGGGAGTAGTAACTGCTGGTGGCACAGGTATTGGCGAACTAACAGGTTACACACTTGAAACAACTGCTGATGTTGTAGAAGATACACAACTATCAGATGCTGGTAAAACATTTGTAGCTGGAAGAACATCATTTTCAGGAACTCTTGAAATGAGTTATGATGAAACTGATTCTCCACAACAAACATTAACTGCTGGTACAGAAATAGCTTTTATATTAGCACCTGAGGGTAATGCTTCAGGAGATGAAACTTTTACAGGTTCAGGTATTGTTACAGGAATGAGTGTTAATGTTACGTTAGATGGAATAACTACAAGATCAGTTACTTTTCAAGGAACAGGTACACTTACAAGAGGAACTGCTTAATATTAATATATGTCAGTTATAGATAGAGTAAAAAGTCATTTTGAGACTCTACAAACTATTACTATTGAAGTTCCTGAGTGGAAAGACGAGCAAGGTAATCCATCTGTTTTTTATTCAGAACCTTTAACATTAGAGCAAAAAAATGTTATTTTTAAAAAATCAAGTAACTTTCAAGATTTGACAGTTCTTGTTGATTTATTAATGATGAAACTTTTGGTCAAAAATGACAAAGGCGATTTAGTAAAAGCTTTTGAACCATTTGATAAACTTGCTTTACAAAAAAAAGCAGACTCAAATATTATTGCAACAATAGCCAATAAAATATTAGTAGATACATCACTAGAAGAATCTTTAAAAAAGTAAATAGCGACCCTGACACACAATCTTTGTTAGTGGTTGCTGATAGACTTAAATTAACAATCCAAGAGGTATTAGATATGCCTTTAAGCCATTATAATCTTTGGATAGCTTACTTGAAAAAAGAACAAGATGAGTATAAAACAAGAACATCACTAGCTGAAGCAAAAAGGTATAAAAGATAATGGCACAAAGACTTAATATAGACATAGTAGCAAAAGATAAATCTAAACAGGCATTAAGTAGAGTACAAGGCAGTTTAGCAAAAGTAAAAGGTGCTGTTTTTAATTTAAAAAATGCTTTTATTGGTCTTGGTGCTGGATTAGTTTTAAGATCAATAGTTAAAACAGGTAGTCAAATAGAAAACTTAGGTGTTCAACTTAAAGCATTATTTGGTTCTGCAAAAGAGGGTCGTAAAGCATTAGAAATTGTAACTAAATTTGCAAAAACTACACCATTTGAATTAGAAAATATCCAACAAGGTATTACAGCTTTGGCAACTGTAAGAAAACAAGCAGAACAAGCTGGAGTTTCTTTTGAAGAACTTTTAAAAATTACAGGTAATACAGCAACAGTATTAGGTGGAGATTTTGCTTTAGCTTCTTTACAGATACAAAGATCATTTAGTGCTGGTATTGCTAGTGCAGAACTATTTAGAGAACGAGGTGTTACTGCAATGGCTGGGTTCACACAAGGTGTTAGGACAAACGTACAAGAGTCAATTAAAGGATTAGCAAAAGCATTTGGAACAGGTGGAGAATTTGGTAATTTAATTGAAGAATTATCAAGAACTTTATCAGGAACAATATCAAACTTAAAAGATACTTTATTTATGTTTCAAGTTTCTATTACAAGAGGTTTCTTTTTTGAACTTAAAGAACAACTTGGAGATTTAAAAGCATTTACAGAAGATAATGCTGAAGCATTAGAACATTTAGGAGTATCAATAGGTGAAAAATTTGCTGTTGCAATAATTAAAACTTCAGAAGCAATAAAAGCACTTGTTCAAAATTTTAGACAATTACAAGCTATTTTAGGATTATTGTTAATTGCTTTTGGTGGAATGTTCCAAAAGATTGCTGGTGGTCTTTTAATTTTTGATGATTTAAATAGAAGAATAAAAAAATTAGTAGGAGATGTAGAAGTTGAATTTCAAAAAATTAAAAAGTTTGAACACGAATTATCAATTCCTATTGAAAACATAACTGAAGAATTAGGTTTTACTTTACAGAAAATAAAAGAATTTGAACACGAACTATCTGTTAATGTTCCAACTAATACACAAAAAGTTATATCTAAATTTAAAGAATTGAATAATGATGCTATTAACAAATTAAAAAATGAACTGCACAACATAAGCACTACGATTGCTGAGGGTATTAATTCAGGTATTACTAAAGTTTCAGAAAGTTTATCAAGATCAATAATATTAGGAGAGAAATTATCAGACACATTTAAGAAAATGGCACAGGATATTTTATTGAGAGTTTTAAGTGGTTTTATTGAAATGGGTATTAGATTAGCAATTAATTTAGCTTTAGAACAAAAACAAGTAAAAGCTTTAATTACAAAATTAGGTATAGAAAAACTTATCACTAGAGAAAAAAATGCACAAGCACAAGCAAGTTCATCATCATCAATGGGAAGTACATTCAGTAGTCTTTTATCTTTTGGAAGTAAATTTTTTGATAAAGGTGGTGCAGTATCAAAAGGACAACCTGTTGTAGTTGGAGAAAGAGGTGCTGAAATGTTTATACCAAATCAAACAGGACAGATAACACAATCAGCTAGGGGAACAGGTGGTGGTCCTGTAAATGTTAATTTTTCAATAACAACTTTAGATGCAACAGGATTTCAAGATATGTTAGTACAAAATAGAGCAACAATATCTAATATAATAAACCAAGCTGTTAATGAGAGAGGTGGAAATAATTTAGTATAATGAGTGGTGCTTTTCCTATATCTAATTCTAAATTCTCAACAATGGGCATTAAGTCTATTCAAAAGACTTTAATATCTAAATCAGATAGTGGTAAAAAATTAGCAAGGCAAATAGATGGTCAAAGATTTGCTTTTACAGCAGAAATCATAACAGCAAAAAGATCAGATGTTTATGGAGAACTTATGGGATTTATTATTAAACAAAGATCAGGTAAAGAAAATTTTACAATTATCCCACCTGAAATTGAAGATGCTAGAGGTTCTGAAACAGGAACAGTTCTAGTCAATGGAGTTCACGCAGTTGGTGATACAACAATAGCAATGGACGCATTTGCTGGTGATGGTGCAGGTAGATTTAAGACGGGAGACTTTATTAAATTTGCCTCGCACAACAAAGTATATATGGTTGTTGCAGATGTAACTTCAAGTTCTAGTGCTTCAACTGTAACTATTGAACCACCTCTTATAACAGCATTAGCAGATGACTCAGTTGTAACTTATGACAATGTTCCTTTTACAGTTTATTTAACATCAGATATTCAAGAGTTTGGTGTAGTGGGTTCTGATAAAGATGGTAATTTACTATATAGTTTTCAATTTGATGTTGAGGAAGCTTTATAGTGAAATATTTAGTAAGACATTGGATTACTGTTGATATGATAGCTGAAGAAGTTATAGATGGAGATGGTGTTAATTTAAAAACAAATAATATAGGAAAACACGAAGAACCATCTGATAAAGCAACTTATATCGTATCAGATTATGTAAAAGTAAAAAGGAGAACAATAGAAGATTATGACGAGAAGTTTAACGACAGCAGTAAAGAACGAACTAGCAACAAATGATATTAGACCAGTACATCTTATCTCAATCGGTTTTAGTAGTCCTGTTAATATTACTGATTGTTCATTTTCACTAACAAGTTCTGTTTCAGGTTCAAGTGTAACTTATACTGCTTCTGATTTCATAATGGGTCTTTCAAATTTCACAGAAGAAACAGATGTAACTAAAACATCTTTAACATTATCTTTATCAGGTGCAGATTTAACTTTTATATCTACTGTTCTTAATGAAAATGTGGTGAACGATAGTGTAGATATTTTTAGAGGTTTTTTAGATGATAACAATGCTCTTATAGCTGACCCTTTTTTATTGTACTCAGGAACAATAGATGCTTTTACAATAGGAGAAAATAAAAATTCTAGCAATCTTAATTTGCAAATTGTTTCCCATTGGGCAGATTTTGATAAAACAAATGGTCGTAAAACAAATAACACATCTCAACAAAGATTTTTTAGTTCAGACGTTGGTATGAATTTTTCGTCAGAGACAGTACAAGATATTAAGTGGGGGAGATCATAATGCAAGATATAATAAATCTATTTAGAAAATTTAACAATTATTCAGACTTTTCAGATTTTGAATTATCTAATTATTTATTTCCAAGTATAAAACTTAATCAATATAAAAAACATTATAATGAAAACAATTTGATTGGTTTTACGAATTGGGCTTTATTATCTGATAAAGCCGAAAATAAAATATTATCTTTTCAACCTTTTAATTACGAGGATTGGAATAGTGGAAATAATTTATGGCACATAGAAACTGTATCTTTAAAAAATGTAAAAAAAATAATTTCTTGGACTAAAAACAACCTTGCAAGTAAATATGGTGTAAATAGACTTGTTAAATGGGTTAGAGTTAAAAATAATAAAATTAGAACAATAAAAAAAGTTTATTCAAAGGATAGTTGGTTATGGGTGGAATAATAAGAACAGCAACAAAGATAATAACAGCACCGATAAAAATTATATCAAAAGCTTTATCTTGGATAGCACCAAAACCACCTGAAATACCTGATTTTGGAACAACCGATTTTGACGATTATGAGACAGGAGTATTATTAAATAAACAATCAAATGATGCTAATATTCCTGTAATTTATGGAACAAGATTAGTAGGTGGAACTAGAGTTTTTATGGAAACTTCAGGAGCAGACAATACTTATTTATATATGTCTATTATTCTCGGAGAGGGAGAAATAAACGACATAACAGAAATTAGAATTGATGATAAAGCTGTAACTTGGGCAAGTGATTTAGCAGATAATACAGCAGTTGAAGTAGGTAGTGGTGATAGTAATTTTTATAAAGATTCAGCAAGTTTAATTAGAGTTGAACCACATTTTGGTTCAGATAGTCAAACAGCATCAAGCTTATTATCTACATTATCATCTTGGGGAACTAATCACAGATTAAGAGGTATTGCTTATTTGGCTTTACGTTTTAAATGGAATCAAGATGCTTTTGGTTCTATTCCAAAAGTTCAAGCTGTTGTACAAGGAAAAAAAGTTGTAACTTTAGCATCTAATTTATCAGAACAAACAGCGAGTTTTTCAAGCAATCCAGCATTTTGCTTATTAGATTATTTAAGAAATGAAAGATATGGAAAAGGTATAGCAACCTCAGATATTGATTTACAAAGTTTTTATGATGCTTCACAGGTCGCTGTAACACAAGTAACACCCTATTCAGGTGGTTCAGATATAAATATATTTGATTGTAATGCAGTATTAGATACATCAAAAAAAATTATTGAAAATGTTAGAATTATTTTAAGAGGTTGTAGAGGTTATCTTCCCTATACAGGTGGTAAATATAAGCTAATTATAGAAACAACAGGCACAGCATCTATCACACTTACAGAAGATGATATTATAGGTGGATTTAATCTTAATAGTGAAAATAAAAACGATAAGTTTAATAGAGTTATTTGTAGCTTTGTAAACCCTGATAGAAACTACCAAGTAGATGAAGTTCAATTTCCACCAATAGATGATTCAGGTTTAACAAGTGCAGATCAACACGCAACTATGAAAACTGCTGATGGTGGTTTTCTACTAGAGGGCAGATTTGATTTTCAAACTATTACTTCTCCGTATCAAGCAGAAGAAATGGCAGAAATAATTTTAAGAAGAAGTAGAGAAGCTTTAAAATTAAATGTCAATGTAAGTGGTGATGGTTACGATCTTGCAATAGGAGATATAGTAAATATTACACACGCATCATTAGGTTTTTCTGCAAAAGCTTTTAGAGTATTAGCTGTTAGTTTTAATGAAGATTATACAATGGGTTTAACATTAGTAGAGTATCAAGCTACGCATTATACTTGGGCAAGTAAAGCACAACAATCCTCAACACCAACTACTACACTTCCAAACCCATTTTTAATTCAACCACCAGCAAGTGTTACTTTAACAGATCAATTAATATCTTATAATGATGGTACTGTAATTGTAGCATTAGACATAGCAGTAGGTGCTTCTCCAAATAGTTTTGTATCTTTTTATCAAGTTGAATATAAAAAAGCATCTGACTCAGATTTTATAATCTACGCACAAGGTTCAGGTCTTACACATAGAGTTTTAAATGTAATTGACCAAGAAACTTATGACGTTAGAGTAAAAGCTGTTGGTGTAAGTGGTGCGTCTAGCACTTATGTTACTGCACAAAGAACTATTATAGGAAGTATTTTACCACCAAGTGATGTAACAGATTTTTCTTGTAATATTATTAATGGAGAAGCACATTTATCTTGGGAACAAATATCTGATTTAGATTTAGCTTTTTATCAAATAAGATACTCAACATTAACAAGTGGTGCTACTTGGCAAAACTCAGTATCATTAGTAGAAAAAGTATCAAGACCAGCAACCTCTATCGTAGTTCCAGCTAGAGTAGGTTCTTATTGTATTAAGGCAGTTGATAAATTAGGAAACTTCTCAATCAATGAAACTATTATTGCAACTAATGTAACATCTATTGGAAACTTTAATAATATAACAACTCAATCAGAAAATCCTAATTTTACAGGAACAAAAACTAATTTAACATTAGATAGTAATTTATTAAGATTAACTAATTTAGGGTCTAATGGAACTTATGAATTTGCAAGTGTTATTGATATAGGTGCAGTTCATACATCAAGAATAACAGCTACACTTGCACAATTTGCAGAAAACCCTAGTGAATTATTTGATTCTGAAAGTGGTGATTTTGATGACAAAACAGGTTCATTTGATGGAGATTCTCCAAGTAACTCAAACGCACATTTAGAAATAGCTGTAAGTAGTGATAATAGTACATTTACAGAATTTAAAAATTTTGTAATAGGTGATTATACTGCTAGATACTTAAAGTTTAGATTAGTGTTAATTTCAAGAGATGGAGTAACGACTCCAGTAATAAGTCAAGCAACTGTAACTGTTGATATGGAAGATAGAATACAATCAGGAAATGATATATTAAGTGGTGCTGGAACAAAAACTGTTGCATTTACAAATCCATATAAAACTGCTAATTATGCAGTTGGTATCACAGGACAAGGAATGGCAACAGGAGATTATTTTTTAGTAGAAAGTAAAACAATTAATGGGTTTAATGTTACTTTTAAAAACTCATCTAATACTGTAATATCAAAAACATTTGATTTTATAGCAAAAGGATTTTAATTAATGGCAAATCACGATTATGTAATAAGTAACCAAACTTTCCCAGCAACTAGGACAGATTTAAATAATGCTTTATCTGCTATTGTATCAAACAATTCATCATCATCAGAACCAAGCACTAAATATGCTTATCAATGGTGGTTTGACACTTCTTCAAATACATTAAAGTTTAGAAATGCAGATAATGATGCTTGGGTATCTTTCGCTGTATTTGATATGTCAACTGATACAGTTAATCTAGTAGATAGCACAGTTACTTTAGATTCTTTGTCATCATTATTTCACGATAGAGGTGCTTATGGTTCTTCTTCTGCACCAATTACTTATACTGTAACAGTTGGAACAAAAACAACAGCACACCCTTATAGTGGTGTAGGAAGTTCATCAGCATATTTTTTAGAGGGTTTAGAATCTCCAGCTTTTACTTTAGGTGGTGCTGATACAGCAAAACCTTATTATTATAAATTTGACCAAGCAAACGGAACAAATGCTTCACACCCATTAAGATTTTATTTAGATGCTGGAAAAACAACAGCTTACACAACGGGAGTTACAACGAATGGAACTGCTGGTTCTGCTGGTGCATATACTCTTTTAGCTGTTGATGAATACACACCTAACATTTTATATTATCAATGTTCTTCTCACGCACATATGGGAAATCATTTAAAAGTTATTTCTAGTAAATTAAATTCAAATGGTGTTGCTTTTAAAATGCCAACAGCAGATGGTTCAGCAAATCAAGCTATGGTTACAAATGGTTCAGGTGTATTATCTTTTGCATCTATATCAGAAACTAAACCAACTATAACTTCTTCTAATTTATTTGTAGCACCAAGTTCATCTACACAAATAACTATTGCTGGAACTAACTTTGTTTCTGTTCCTATTGTTGAAGCAATTAACTCATCAACTGGTGCAATTACGAGAGCAAGTGCAGTAACATTTACAAGTTCATCATCTATCAACGCAACTTTTACTCTTGCTTCTGCTTCATATTTTATTCGTGTTGAAAACAATGACGGAAATGCAGTAAGATCATCTTCTGCTATTTTATCTGCTTCTGCTTCACCGACTTTTAGTACATCTGCTGGTTCTATTGGAACTGTATCTGCTGGAAGCACAGTATCTTTAGATATTGACGCTTCATCAGACTCAACAGTAGCTTTTTCTGAAACGACATCTATTTTAACATCAAATGCTAACACACCAGCAACCACGATGAATTTATCTTTAAACAGTAGCACGGGTGCAATAACAGGAACAGCACCTAGCCCAACGGGAGATACTACCTACACGTTTAGTATTAGGGCTAGTGACCAAGAATCGCAAACGGCAGATAGACAGTTTTCAATTACTGTTTCAGTTGGTATAAACAACTCAGGACAATTTAACTAGGAATATATTATGGCAAATACTTATTTATCAAGAACACAAGCTAACGGAACAAGTTCTCAAAAATTTACAGTTTCTTGTTGGGTAAAAAGAGGTGGTTTAACTTCAACCCAAGCAATTTGGGGTTCGGGTTCTGCTACAAATGATGGTTGTGATTTGGTTATGTCAGGTACAGATGAATTAAGTTTTGAAAGTTGGGACGGATCAAATAATCCAAAACTAATAACTACTAGAAAATTTAGAGACCCATCAGCTTGGTATCATATTGTGCTTGCAGTAGATACAACACAAGCAACTGATACAAATAGAGTTAAAATTTATGTAAATGGAGTTCAAGAAACTGCTTTTGGCACAGCTAATTATCCATCACAAAATTATAATTTAGCAGTTAGTACTACAAATGATGTAATGAAATTTGGTGTAGGTGGACAATATGCTACTTCATATTGGAATGGTTTAATTACTCACATTCATTTTATAGATGGACTTCAATATCAAGCATCAGACTTTGGGGAAACAGATTCTACATCAGGAATTTGGATTGCAAAAACTGCACCATCAGTAACTTATGGAACTAATGGTGCTTTTTTAAAATTTGAAAATAGTGGTGCTATGGGTACAGATAGTTCAGGTAACTCAAACACATTTGCAGTAGGTGGTGGAACACTAACTCAGACTATAGATACACCTGATAATAACTTTTGCACAAATAATCCTTTAGATAATTATTTTTTTGAGGGTACTTATACTAATGCTAATCTTACTGTCGCAAGTAGTTCTGCAACAGGTAAATATAGTTATGGAACAACTACTTTTGGAATACCTGATGGTGTAAAAATATATTGTGAAGTAAAAATGGTTTCAGTAACAGGTGGAAGCATACAAGCAAGAACAGGTTTAACTTCTTATCCATCAACTTCTGCTACTTTGGGTGTAGGTAGCACAACTTATACTTATGGCTATTCAGTAGATAGTGGAAATATTGTAACAGGTAATGCTGGTAGTTCTTATGGAAATTCTTTTGCTTTAGGAGATATTTTGGGAATAGCAGTAGATACAGTAAATAATAAATTATATTTTAGTAAAAACGGAACTTGGCAAAATAGTGGTGATCCAACAAGTGGTTCAACAGGAACAGGTGCAGTTTCTATTGCCGATTTAGGAACAACTGCTTCAACTAATTCAGGAAATTATTTTTTAAGTTGGTCAGATGAAAGTAATAGTAATGGTGCAACTTTATCTTGGAATTTTGGTCAAGGATATTTTGGAACAACACAAGTTGCTAGTGCTGGAACTGCACCTAGTGAGGGTGGAATCTTTGAATATGATTGTCCTAGTGGCTACCAATCTTTATGTACGAAAGGTCTTAACAGCTTTTAATTAATATGATAAAAAAGATTTAACTATGGCTTATTCAATAAACTCAAAAGATTATTTTAGCACACTATTATATAGTGGAAATTCATCAGCAAGATCATTAACTGGAGTTGGATTTGCACCCTCATTCGTTTGGATTAAGGAACGAACTTCAACTTCAGACCATATGTTATTTGACCAACCTAGAGGAGTTCAAAAATATATAAGTTCAAATTTAACTAATGTAGAACAAACATCTGCTGGTATGCTCACTGCATTTGGTTCTGATGGATTTAGTTTAGGAAGTGGTAATGACACTAATGATAATGGTCAAACTTATATTGCTTGGAATTGGATAGGAAATGGTCAAGGTTCTTCAAATACAGATGGTTCAATAAACACAACTTACACTTCAGCTAACACAACGGCAGGAATAAGTATTATTAAATATACTGGTACTGGCTCAAATGCCACAATAGGTCATGGATTAGGAGTTGCTCCAAAAATGGTTATGGTAAAACAACTTAGCAATACTAGAGACTGGTCAATTTATCACAAATTTACAAATCCTGACGGAACAGGTGCTCAATATTATATGCACTTAAATAATTCTGACGCAAGAGCTAGTAATTCTGCATTTTGGAATAACACAGACCCAACTAATCAGGTAGTTAATCTTGGTAGCCTTAGTAATACAAATCAAAGTAGTGGAACATATATTGCTTACTGCTTTGCAGATGTGCAAGGTTTTTCAAAAATAGGTTTATACACAGGAAACGGAAATGCTGATGGTACATTTGTTTACACAGGATTTAAACCTGCTTTTGTTTTGGTAAAAGAAACTGGAACAGGAAATTGGATTATAAAAGACAATAAAAGACCAATATATAATCAAAATGATACTTATTTATTTGCTAATACTGCTGATGCAGAATCATCAGCTTCAGTTTTAGGAATGGATTTATTAAGTAATGGATTTAAACTTAGAGGAACTGCTGGAGATATGAATGGTTCTG
>Ga0181390_1000785_pt1 | contig 14467 bp, 22 predicted proteins | sample 13SPOviralmetaG_FD_130085 | JGI IMG/M metagenome (GOLD analysis project Ga0181390, IMG submission 130085) | Marine viral communities from the oligotrophic San Pedro Time Series (SPOT) site, San Pedro Channel, CA, USA - 13 SPOT_SRF_2010-07-21 | ecosystem: Environmental > Aquatic > Marine > Strait...
AAGTAGGTTCATTCCTTATTGGTATTACTAATGAAGATCGAGAAAGCTACCAAGATCCGACTGATTTAGAATATAAAAGTTTAGTTATCAAAAATATCAGCTCGTATAAATACTATAATTAAAACCATACAATTAATTCCCCTTTTTGTATGTACGTGCAGTTGGACTCCGGAACTAGCAATAGCAACGGAGTTCTTCTGCTTAAACACGCATTTAAAACGTTTATTAGCGTTGTAAATCAGCAAGGTTCGTGGTTATAAACAGAAATAAGCGTACGCTTAAAACCACGTCTGCTAGGAAAAATATTAAAAAACCGTTACATTAGTTTAAATCTTAGATTAATATAATATCATGATATTAAAAACAGAACAAACCAAGACTACCAAACTAAACGCAGAAGAATTTGTAGAAGCTATCGATAATGGATCTTTTTGGTTCATGACAGAGAACGGAGAAAACTAAGATGTTTGTAGAAATAAAATGTGAAGAATGTGAAGTTTCTAATACTGTACCTTTTCACTTAATTGATTCAGAAGATGTAATCGAATGTTGTGATTGTGGCAATATTATTCTTATCTGTGATGATGAACTAAAAATGCAAATAAGAGAGATTGTCTAATGTCAGGTAAATATAAATGGAAATATACTTATTCATATCAAGATGTGAAAGGTTTTTATAACATTAAGAAAGGCAATTCTTTTTATTTTGATATTGTAACGGTTAATGGTAAAAAAATGGCTGATATTTATGCAGTTCAATACGCATTAGATTGTAAGAATTATTTTTCAGGCTCTTTAACTTATGTATCTAAAAAAAGATTAGGAGGAAAATAATGAAATTATTAACTAAAGAACTAGAGAAAAAGTTAATTAGACAAGCAGAAAAAAATGAATTTATAAGTGATCCATCAGAAGATTTTGCACACGTTAAGTTTTTTGATCCGACAGGTTCTTGGACTTGGTTTGCTAGTGAATATAATCCGGATACTAAAACTTTTTACGGACTTGTAATTGGTCATGAAAAAGAATTAGGCTACTTTTCACTTACAGAACTAGAAGAATTAAAATTGCCTATGGGTTTAAAGATTGAGAGAGACTTGTACTTTGAATCTACATTAATGTCAAAACTATATAGGGAGTTATAATGGCTTTATACGGAACAAACAAACCAATCTTTAATCACTTTAATGGTAAGAAGCATAATATTTATGATAAATTTATTAGGGGCCAATTCTTATGTGGAAAAGCAGACGACAATGTAAGAAAATATGCAAAAGAATTTACAGATCATCAGAATATGAAGATCGAAAGCATGGAATGTGATCTTTGTGATTATCCAAGAAAGCATAAAATGTATTATTACGAATGGGCAATACACGAAAAAGTCAATGTTTAATTGGTTTTTTACACCCACGAGGTTACGATTTAAGCGTGGTCTAAGCTGATTGGTTCATAATACCCCACAAAAATTATGAAATCTTTGCTTTAAATATCACAATTAAGCTATTATTAATAAATAATGGCAAATAATAAACCATACAAACTTTTAGATCAACAAATTACAGATACTTTATTGTCAGCTATTAAATTAGGGGCCTTTATCGAACATGCTTGTTACTACGCAGGAATAAACAGTAGTACATTTAGATCATGGAGAACTAAAGCAGAAGATGGAATCGAGCCTTACGCTTCTTTTTGGGCAGAAGTTACAAAAGCAGAAGCAGAGGGCATTATTAGACGTATGGCAAGAATAGAAAAAGCCGGATTAGAGGGAAATTGGCAAGCAGACGCATGGGTATTAGAGAGAAAATATCCGGATAAGTTTGGTAGGAGAGATCGTGTACAAATTTCTGGAGATCCTAATGCACCGGTCGAAGTTGATCTAACGTGGGCAGATGGTGTCAAGCTAGATAGATCAAAAGAAGTAATAATACAGGAAGAAGAATAATGGCTTATATATTTGATGATGTTTTACTCGATGATTTGGACGATGAGCTTTCTAACTGAATTAAGATTAGCTGATGAGGTAACTCTAGGAAAAAAAATAGATTTAAGAGTACTTAGCCTAGGTGCTGGTGTTCAAAGTTCTACGTTGATCTTTAAATTACTAGAAAATGAAATAAAGCCGGTTGATATTGCTATATTTGCAGATACAGGAAACGAGCCCAAAGAAGTATATGAGTGGCTTAAATACTTAAAAAAACTTACTAAAAATATAATTGATATAGAAGTGGTTAGAAATGAAAAAAACACAGGAAATATTATTACAGATATATTAAGCCCTAGTGGTAGGTTTGCCTCTATTCCTGTCTATACAATTAATCCAGATAATACAAAAGGAAACACAAGAAGAACTTGTACAAGTGAATATAAAATAGTCCCTATACAAAAGAAGATCAGAGAAATTTTAGGTGTTAATAACCTTAGAGGTAAAGCTGTTGAAATGGTTATGGGCATAAGTTATGACGAAATACAAAGATGTAAAACACCACCTAACAAATGGCAAATTAATTGTTATCCCTTTATTAATAGTAAAATTACAAGAGATGATTGTAAACATTGGGTAAGTCATAGTCAATACAAACAACCACCAAGAAGTGCATGTATTATTTGCCCATATCATAGAAATGAGGAATGGTCACACCTTAAAAACAACTATCCAGAAGAATTTAAACAAGCAGTTTGGTTTGATGAACAGCTAAGAAGTAACAAAGAAAGTCAATTTGTTAATAAATTAGACGGAGAACTGTATTTGCACGATCAGAGAAAGCCATTAAAAGATGTCGACTTTGATACAGTTAAAGAAAAACAATATAACTTATTTGATGATGAATGCGAGGGCATGTGTGGGGTATAAATCACAATGTCGTTGCTATGGTAATGTAGTTTGTAATAAACATTGGACTAAAGAACACACAATAGTTTATAAAATGCAACAATCTAAGATAAAAAATGAAAAACCACAAAAATAGCGACTAAAAAAGAAAAATCAGCACTATGCAGTGTATTGCATACATTACTGTAAAATAAAGACATGGAGACTGAACTTAATGCAGAAACAATAAAACCCAGATACGAAGTGAGATTACCCGAATTGCATAAAGGTCAAACAGATGTTGCTTTATCTAATGCTAGATTCAAAGTTTTAGCAGCAGGTAGACGTTGGGGTAAAACAAGACTTGGTGTTTGGTTATGTTTAGAAAAGGCATGGTTAGGTGGTAGAGCTTGGTGGATAGCCCCTACATATAGTATGGCTTTAGAGGGTTGGAAAGATCTTAGAAATATAGGTGTAGAATACGGCACAATAATTAAAGAGAGTGAAAAAACTATTATTACTCCTACCGGTGGAATGGTATCTATTAAATCAGCAGATAATCCGGATAGATTAAGAGGTGCAGGACTTGATTTCGTGGTACTTGATGAGTGTGCCTTTATGAAAGAAAACACATGGGCAGAAGTAGTAAGACCTACATTAACTGAACGACAAGGTGGTGCTTTGTTTATCAGTACACCAAAAGGCTATAATTGGTTTGAAAAATTATATCATGAAGCAGAAAACAGAGAAGATTGGGAAAGATGGCAAATTCCAACCTATTCTAATCCATTTGTACCAAAAACAGAGTTAGATATTGCTAGAAAAGAAATCGGATCATATTTATTTAGTCAAGAATATTTAGCAGAGTTTGTTGAGTTAACAGGTGGAATGTTCCAATCAGAATGGCTTAAAAGATTCAGAACACAAACAGTTACAGACTTAAATAAAGAAGGCAATTATGAAACAAACGAGTATTATGTACTTGATGATGAAACAATTAAAGCAAATGATATTAGAAAAATTGCAACTGTCGACCTTGCTACTTCAACAAAAGAGCAAGCAGATTATACAGTTATTACGATTTCGGGAGTTACTCCAAAAAATAATATCGTTGTTCTTGAGGTCATAAGAAAAAGACTAGAAGCACCGGATATAATACCACTACTTAAAAAAGCACTTGCTGATTGGCAATTAGATTATATAGGCATTGAGCGTGCAGGTTATCAATTAGCATTAGTTCAAATGGCTAGAAGAGAGGGTTTGCCGGTTGTAGAGTTAAAAGCGGATCGAGATAAAGTAAGTAGAGCCATGCCCTTATCAGCAAGAATGGAACAAGGACAAGTTTATTTTATTGAGAATGCTTTATGGTTTGATGAATTAGAAAGAGAGCTTTTACAATTCCCAGAGGGAGAACATGACGACCAAGTAGATAGTTTGGCTTATGCTATACTTGAAACACAAAGAAATAAAAAGTGGGTTGCTTACTAAACAAATTGGGATTTATAGACTACTATTCTACTGTAAGATTTAAAAGGATACAAATTGGCCGAGAGAAGAAAATTTAGCGACATACTGTTTGGAAGAACGACAGAAATAAAAAGAAATACAGGAAACTTTTTCGCTGATGATCCCAATGAAAGTTTGTATGGTAATAATACATTCATACAGGGTTATAACTCTATTGCAGGTAATTGGAACACAGAGGGACTTGGAAACGGAGAAAGTAACTCGGCAGTTACAGCTTGTTTACAATTATTAGGTTTATCATTTTCAGAAGCTACCCTAAAGGTTTGCTACTACAACGATGAGGGCCAAAAAGAAGATGTACCAAACCACCCGTTAAGTCTTTTACTTCGTAGACCAAACCCTTTCATGTCCGGAGATATAATACAACAGTACATCATAAACGCTATGCATGTATCCGGTAATGCTTACTTATTAAAACAATATAATGCAACAGGTCAACTTGTAGCTCTTTATCCCTTAATGCCGGATCAAGTAACACCAAAGGGTAGTGCAGAAGAATTAATACAATATTATATTTATGAAACAGAGGGATCGAAAATTAAACTTGATTCAAATGATGTTGTACATTTTAAATTAGGTTTAGATCCGACAAACCATAAAAAAGGTTTAAGTCCACTTAAAACTGTATTAAGAGAAATATACGGAGATGAATCAGCAGGACAAATGGCAACTGCATTATTAGCTAATATGGGTGTTCCATCAGTCATGATTACACCCAAAGATGAGTTTGGACCAACACCGGAAGAAGCAGAACAGATTTCAAAACAGTACCAACAAAAAGTTGCAGGTAAGAATAAGGGCAAACCATTGGTAATGAGTGGGGCTATGAATGTCGAAAGATTAGCATTTAGTCCTAAAGATCTTGACATTGGATTATTAAGACAAGTCCCAGAAGAAAGAATCAGTGCCGTACTTGGTGTACCGGCTATTCTTGCAGGTCTTGGTGCAGGTTTAAAACATGCTACATACTCTAACGCTAGAGAACTAAGAGAATTTTTTACAGAAAACAAATTAATCCCTTTATGGAGAATGATTGGCGAAGAAATAACACAACAGATATTACTAAAAGATTATACAGATAATGCCTTGTATGAAGCGAACTATGATTTTACAGAAGTAAGAGCTTTACAAACAGATCAGAATGACATGTATGATCGATTAAATGTTGGTGTCCAAGGTGGTTGGATAACTGTTGCAGAAGCTAGAGAACAAGCAGGACTACCATTTGATGATGAGATGAACTACTACATTTTACCAATTAATGTACATTTGCATTATCCGGGTATGAAGATGGACGCACCGGAAACAAACAAAGATGAACCAGAATATACTCCAGAAGTTGTAACAGAAGATGATGAAGCCATGAAAGGCACAAAAGTAATTAAAAAAATAGAGGATCAATTTTGCGTAATCGCAGAAGATAGTGGAAAAAACATGGGTTGTTATCCAACAAGAAAATTAGCTCAACAAAGACTCGATCAGATAAGCCGATATTCAAACAATCCTAAAAATGATTAGTGAAAGAGTTAAAAAAGCGCTTCGTAAAAAAGTAGAAGATCATAACGAAAAGCACGGAGATGACGCTAGAAAAAAAGTAACCCTAAGAATGCTAATTGCAGTTTTTAAAAGAGGCATTGGTGCTTATAATACAAATCCGGGTTCAGTAAGACCGACAGTCACATCAGCAGATCAATGGGCATACGCTAGAGTTAATGCTTTCTTATATGCTTGTAGAACACTTAAATTTAGAGGTGGTAAATTTGATTTAGATTTACTACCTAGTGCGCACCCTTTATCAAGTAAGAAATCACTATCCAAAGGTATTTATGATGATATTGATTTTACAATTCCTAAAGGGGCTAAAGAAGAAGCTAAAAGAGGGCTTGCTTGGAGAAAAGAACATGGACGAGGTGGAACATCAGTCGGTCTTTCATCAGCAAGATACATTATAAACAACACAACTGTAAGTCCACAAAAGGCTAGACATATTGCTAAATACTTCCCAAGACATGAGATCGACAAAAGAGCAGATGGTTATAGTCCGGGAGAAGATGGCTATCCAAGTAATGGAAGAATTGCTTGGGCTTTATGGGGTGGTAATGCCGGTAGAGATTGGAGTAATAAACTCGTACGAGCTATGAACAGAAGAGATGAACAAAACAAATTTACAAGTGCTATTGAATTGATAGAAAGACGTAACGCACTTAGAGAGATGAAAAAAGAAAGTCGACTAAATCGTTTTGAAAATACTGAAGTAAAAAATGACATCTGGAGTGCATACGATAGATTATTAGGTAATTGGGATTATGTACTTGCTAGTGTTTACTTTGATCTTCTTAAAAAACAAGTTAATACAATTAATAAAACACTTGCAGAAAGTACAGTATCGACTTCTGGAATCTTAAATTTATTAAATGCACAAATAGATCGACAAACAACTTTAGATTGGAAAGACGAGTTACTTCCTTATTATGAAAGCATGACATTAGATTTTGCTTATTTTCAAGTTGATCTTTTATTGCCCGATGAAGCCAAAGAAAACTTTGTTTTTAATGAAACAGAACAAGAGCAGATTCTTAGATCAAGAAGAAGAGTGCCAAGACAAGTTATATTAACAGAGGGATTTTACCCTAGAAGAAAACGTGGACAAGCAATACCTATAAACAATACAAGATACAATAGAAGCGCAAAAGCATTTATAGAACAAAGACTTAATACTTTTTTGCCGGATATGAGTGTAACTATGAAAAATAACCTTAATCGATCACTTAGAAAAAGCCTAGATGAAGCTAATAAATTAGGACTTACAGGAGTAGATCTTGATGATTTTGTTAAAAAAGGAATATCCGATAGTTTAGGTAAAAAGAATTTAGGCAGAGCTATGAACATAGCAAGAACAGAGGGAAGTGCATTGTCTAATTGGAGTACAAACGAAAGTGCAAAACAAACAGGATTAATACTTGAAAAAGAATGGATAACTAGAAGAGATGGACTAGTCCGAGATAGTCATTTGTTTATGGATCTTGTAAGGGTAAATCAAGATAGTGACTTTACTGTACAAGGCTACAAAATGAATTATCCGGGAGATAGTAGCCAAGGAGCACCGGCAGGGCTAGTATGTAATTGTAGATGTAGCATGATTTTTCATGAAAGTAGGATATAATAGGAGTCAATATGGCAAAGCAATTTAAAGAATTTAAACTTTCTACAACTGATGAAGTTGAGGGAAAAGTGGAAGCAGTTTTTTCTGTGTTCAACGAAGTAGATAGCGACGGAGATGTCGTCCTACCTAATTCCATTAAGTCCGGTTACGGCGAAAAAGGTGTCGCTATGGTTTGGGCTCATGATTGGAAAGATGTCGTTGGTAGAGGAGAAATAGTAGATGATGGAAATAAGGCTATATTCAAAGGTCAATTTATTATGGATACTGAAAGAGGCAGAGACGCTTTTAATACAGTAAAAGCCATGGGAGATTTACAACAATGGTCATTTGGTTATGAAGTAGACGACTATGAGGTCGGTATGTTTCAAAAAGATACTCAAGAGATCGAAGTAAGGTATTTAAAGAATGTAAAAGTATGGGAAGTTAGCCCAGTGTTAGTAGGGGCCAATCAAAACACCTCAACATTATCTGTAAAAAGTGATGAGGACATGAGAGATGATTGCGTTAAAGATACAGAGATTGAAGAAATAAAAGAGCCAAAAAGATTTAACGAAGATGTAGATGAGTTGCTTATCAAGTTGTCTACTGTGTTAAAAAGGGCTAAGGAGCTTACTGCCTTACGCTTAAAAAAAGAAAAACTATTGTCGGAGAGTTCTACTGATGTACTTGAAGAGTTACAGGACACACTACAAGAAGTGTTTCAAGATATAGACACACTACTTGATATTGCAAGTCCTAAACCAGATAAGGATATTGTAGACGATACGACAATTCTATTACAGACAGAAGAATTACTATTGGAAACAATGGAATTAGAAGTCGAAGGAGAAATATAAATTATGGCAAATCTAAACGATTTGAAGGTAGAACTTCAAGACCTTAGAGAGTCTACAATGGCTGATTTCAAAGGGATCGAATCCACAGGATTTGACGCTGAGAAAAAAGGCGAGTGGGCAAAGCGTAATGAGAGAATGTCCGAATTAGTAGATCAAATTAAAGAAGCTACTAAAATAGAAACTGAAAAAAAAGAGCTTGAAGAAGCTATCGAGGCAGGAAAAGTTGTAGAGCCAAAAAGCATACACTTCGAAAAGTCACTTGAAGCACCTCAAACTCTTGGTGGTCAGTTCTTAGATTCAGACGCTTATAAAGCGTTCAAAGAAAATGGACAAAAAAACATTACATCTGAGTTGAAGTTCAATATGGGCATAAAAGCCGATACAACTGAATCAACAATGCCACCTCCTGTAGTAAGAGGACCAAGAATACAAGAATCAGCTCAAGATAATCCTTTAGCTATTCCTAACTTAATTGATACCATCACAACAGATCAGTATCAGTACAAGTATCTTGAAGAAACTACTTTTACAAACGCAGGTGGAGCAATTGCTGAAGCAGGAACATACGCAGAAGATACTCTTGCATTTACCGAGAGAACTGAAAACATTAGAAAATTAGGTTCATTCGTACCAATGACAGAAGAACTTCTTGCTGATATGTCTGCTGCACAAGGCTACATTGATTCAAGACTACGTTTCATGGTTCAACAAAATGTTAGTGATCAAATTATTGGTGGATCGGGATCTGGTGCAAACCTAACCGGTATCTTGAATAAATCAGGAATCAATACTTTTGATTATTCCTCATTTGGTGGAAACCTTAAAAGAATTGGACAAGTACTAGAAGCAATCACAGAAATACAAAAAGATAGCTTCTTACAACCTGACGCAATTCTTATGCACCCTAGCGACTGGTATCAAGTTATAACTGAAGTAAATGCCGTTACAACAAGTGGATCTTTAAATCCATTATTTGTTGGTGCAGGTAACTTCGGTGCAGGCGTTGCTGCAACCCTTTGGGGATTGCCGGTAATTCCTACAACTGAAATCGGTGCTGCAGGAACAGCATTAGTAGGTGTATTTGGTGGTGGACAAGCTATTCATATAGTCGCAAGACAAGGTATGGAAGTCAGCATGTCCGATAGCCATGCATCAAACTTTGCAAAAGATATAGTTGTTATGAAAGCTTCTGTGAGAATGGGACTACCTATTTACAGACCAGCAGCATTCTGCTCAATTACAAACTTCTAAGAAATTAGAAAAAACAATGGTTACTTCCTCAGACTTCGGTTTGGGGAAGTCCAATGTTAGAAAGGAAACAATGGCTCATACACTTAAAAAAGATACTTGGCTTAACGAAGATGGCAAAGTAGGACAATCTAATGACAAACTTCCAAATGGTTGGAAGAAAGGCAAACTACTAGGTCGTAAAGGCATGGAAGTTACAGATTCACAAGCTAAAGAGTGGGGACTTAATGCTAAAGCTAAAGCACCTGCTGAAAACAAAGGCAAGTAATTTACAATGGCCCACGATCAGTACTGCGATAAAGACGATTTAAAGGCCTATGTAGGTCTTACTGGTTCTGGACAAGATAATAATATTGATAATGCTATAAACGCAGCTTCTAGGGAAATAGATCAACTGTGTAAAAGAGTATTTTTTGAAACTGAAACAACAGAAGATAAATATTTTAATCCAACTGAGGCATTAAGAATTGTAGTTCCAGATATATCAAAGACAACAAGTCTTGTAGTTAAATTAGACACAACAGATGACGGAACACATGATACAACACTTGTTAAAGATACTGATTTTTACTTAAACCCTATTAATCCACCACAAATAGCAACTGCCGGTGGGACAATATACTATGAACCATACAACGAACTACAAATTTTAAGTACAAGATCAAGTGAAAGGTTCGATCCGACTATTCCTAAAAATATTAAGATAACTGCTTTTTGGGGATTTAGTAGAGTTCCGGACGCAATTAAACAAGCATGTTTATTACAAGCAACTAGATTATGGAAGCGTAAGGATAGTCCATTTTCGACTTATGGTAATCCTGCAACAGGCACAGGAGAATTATTTAACAGATTTGATCCAGACGCATTAAAACTTATAAAGGGCTACGCTAAGAAAACTTTATAATGGCCACAGATAAAAACTTCTCTATTGAAGTTCTAGGGGCTAGACAATTAAAATCAAGATTAGACGCAGGGAAACTTTTATATACACCTCTTAGAAAATACTTTAATGCAACCGGAAAAATTGTTAAAGCAAAAGCTAAAGAAAATACACCCGAGTTTTCTGGAAAACTAAAATCACAAATAAAATATAAAAAAGTAGCAGATCGTGGAAGATTACCCGGTGGTGTAAGAGTATTTGTAAATACTCCATACGCAAGATATGTTCATGGAGATATGAACAAGAATTATAAATACAAGGGCTTATCCTATCCTAAAGACAAAGATAAATTTGATAGAACAAAACCTCATTGGCCACCATTTAAAGCATTAGCAAAATGGGCAGACGCTAAAGGCATACCGGTATTCTTAGTTGCTAAATCAATATCCGAAAAAGGTACTGCAATTGTTCCGTTTATAAAAATGGGTTATGAACAGGCAGAAGATCAATTAAAAATAGAATTACAATTAGCTTCTAAAAGAGTTGAACGAGAATGGAAAAAATCAAGAGGACGACTTACTAAATAATATGGTAACATAAATCATGGCAAGTTTAACAAGTATAAGAAATGGAATAGCAACTAATCTTGGAAACATATCTTCTTTATATGTTTATAGCTATGTTCCGGATTCAATAGAACCACCAACGGCAATAGTCGGAGTTGTTGAATCAGTTGAGTATGATACATCAATGGCTCGTGGTGCTGATACATACGAGATACCTGTGTTGTTATACGTTTCAAGAGTAGACGCACAAGATAGCCAAGAGACTTTAGACACTTATCTAGCTTCGACAGGGGCCAATTCAATAAAGGCACAAGTAGAAAGTGATCAGACCTTGAGTGGTTCAGCTATGTCTTGTAGAGTAGTTGAAGCTTCGAATTATGGTGTCTATACTATAAATGATATAGAATATTTAGGCGTAGAATTTGAGGTAAGCGTAGTAGCATGAAATTTTTAGTTAAAAAAACATTAATGATAGACGACAAAGAAATAAAAGAGGGATCGCTAATAGATGAGAGTCAAGTCCCTAAGAAATCAAAAAAATGGTTATTAGAGCAAAATATAATCGAAAAGTCAAACGGAGAAGTAAAACCTACTAAGATAGAGGAAGAAGAATAGTGGGTTACGGTAGAGGTAAACCTGCTTCGAGAAGAAGAAGAAAACCTAAAGGATCGGGAAAAAAGTAAATGGCTTTTATACATGGTAAAGACACAGTAGTTTATTTTAACGAATCAGATTATTCAACTTATTTTAGTTCAGTTGATTTAAGTGCTACGGCTGATGTTGCAGAGAGTACAACCTTTGGAAATACCTCTAAAACATATATTGCAGGAGAACGTGACGGAACAATAGGACTTACAGGTTTTTTTGACGCAACTGCCGATACACAATTTGCTTCTGTTTATGGATCATCTTTTAATCTTGTCGTAGGTCATGACGGAATAACAACAGGAAAAAGAGCTTCATTTGCCAAATCATTAATTACAAATTACGGAGTATCTAGTCCCGTTGGAGATATAGTTGCTAGCAGTTTAGATGTACAAGCAGATGATGGATTACATAATGGTTCTGTTTTAATTAATGGTGCATTTACTGCTACTGCCGTACAGGGATCAGTACAGGATAATACCACTTCAACAACTAATGGTCTTGGTACTTTTTTAATAGCTTCATCTGTAAGTGGTACAAGTCCAACTGCTGACGTAAAGATTCAACATTCTGCTGATAACTCTACATGGGTAGATCTAGTTACTTTTACACAAGTAACTGCTGCTTCATCAGAGATCAAAGAAGTAGAAGCCGGAACAACAATTAATCGATACTTACGAGTATTTAATACCATTGGTGGTAGCAGTACCCCAACAGTTAATGCTATAGTAGGTATAAGTAGAAATAACTAATAGGAGAAGATAATGGCATTTGTGCATGGTAAAGATTCAGTATTTAAACTAGATAACTCTGGTGGATCATTAACTGATATATCAACTTATGTGAATAATGTAGACTTCCCTGAAACTGCCGATGTTGCTGAAACAAGCACTCTAGGATCAAGTAACAAATCCTACATTGTAGGTCTTAAAGACGCTACATTAGGTGTTACAGGTTTATGGGACGCTACTGTGGACGCAATCTTTGGTGCTGTTGTAGGACAAACTGCAACCCTTTCATTTGAATATAGTCCAGAGGGAACTGCCTCCGGTAAAGTCAAATATACAGGAGAATGCATTGTCACTAATTATGGGCAAACCTCTCCTGTTGGAGATGTTGTTGCTTATTCAGCAGATATGCAAGTTTCAGGTGCAGTTACAAGAGCAACACACTAAGTAAACTAATCGACTAAACTTATATTAAGTAAAGGAGATTAATTGAAACGTTTAAAATTAGAAGATATAAACTCACTACCTAATGTTCCTAGTAAAGAACTAGAAATTGAGGAATGGGGAGTATCTATCGAGATTCAAGGCATAAATAAAGCTACCCAAATAGAATTAGGTAGAATCATTGATGGTAAAGATACTGACGCATTCGACTATCAAAAAGAATTGCTTAAAGCTTGTATTGTCGATCCACAACTTACTGATGAAGATGTAGACAATTTATATACTAAAGATAGTTCAGTCATTGATAAAATCTTTGTTGAAATCAATGCTCTAAATGGTGTAGGGGGATCTGCAAAAGCAGAACAGTTTTGATACTAACCACGACTTAGCTTTTCAACATAGACTAGCAAGAGAGTTAGGCATGACAGTTGGAGATCTAACTACTAGAATGAGTGCATTGGAATACAATAATTGGATTGCCTTTTATGTATGGGAAAAGAAAGCACAAGATAAAAGTATGGCTCTAGCACAAGCAGAAGCACAGAAAAGAAAACGATAATGGCTAGCTCAGATATAGTCTTAAATATTGTTACTCGTGGTGCGAACCTCGCTAAAACTCAATTAAACAATCTAGGTTCTTCTGGAGATAAGACCGGTAAAAACTTACAACAGTTATCTAATATGGCTAAATTTGCCGGAGTAGCTATCGGTGTTGCTTTGGTAAAGGGCATTTCATCAGCAGTACAAGAATTAGCTCAATTTGAAGATAAATTAAATCAGTCATTAGCCATCATGAAAACCTCAACAGAGGAACAAAAGGCTATGGCGAGTGCAGCTAGAGAAGTAGCTTCATCTACAAGAATAAGTGCTAACGATAGCGCAGAGGCATTTTTCTTCTTAGCTTCAGCAGGTTTAGACGCAACACAATCTATCGCAGCTTTACCACAAGTTGCAGCTTTCGCTCAAGCAGGTATGTTCGATATGGCAACTGCAACAGATTTAGCAACAGACGCACAATCAGCTCTTGGACTTACAGTTTCAGATAGTGAACAAAACCTTAAAAACCTTACAAGAGTTACAGATGTCTTAGTAAAAGGTAATACATTAGCAAACGCTTCAGTTCAACAATTTTCAGAGGCATTAACTACCAAAGCAGGTGCGGCTTTGAAAGTTGTCAATAAAGACATTGAAGAAGGTGTTGCAGTATTAGCAGTATTTGCAGATCGTGGTGTCAAAGGTGCAGAGGCAGGAGATAAGTTAAACCAAGTCCTACGAGATATACCAAGAGCGACTGCTAAAAATAAAGAAGAATTTGCAGCTTTGGGACTAGAAATGTTTGACGCACAAGGCAATATGAAAAATGTAGCAGATATTGTTGAACAGTTAGACGCAGTATTAGGCCCAATGTCCGATGAGTTAAAAGCTTCTACATTAGATCAATTAGGACTTAATCGTGGTGTAGCAGACGCAGTTAAGATTTTAAGTGGTTCAACTGAGCAAATAAGACGATATGAGGAAGCCCTTAGAGATAGTGGAGGAATCACTCAAGAAGTAGCAGAAAAGCAAATGCAAAGCCTTATAGGGCAAACAGAAAAACTATCTAATAATTTTGGTG
>Ga0181390_1000788_pt1 | contig 14447 bp, 8 predicted proteins | sample 13SPOviralmetaG_FD_130085 | JGI IMG/M metagenome (GOLD analysis project Ga0181390, IMG submission 130085) | Marine viral communities from the oligotrophic San Pedro Time Series (SPOT) site, San Pedro Channel, CA, USA - 13 SPOT_SRF_2010-07-21 | ecosystem: Environmental > Aquatic > Marine > Strait...
TAATGACTCAATAACTAGAGCCGAAACACAAGTTCAAGTCGTTACTAATAGTTTGTGGGAACTTAACGATTTAAAAACTAGATTAGCTTACTTAGAAGCAGCAGGTCATGGACATTAAATGATAGACAACAAAGATAAAGAAGTTTTAAAGCCATGTAAATCAGATTTTAAATGTGGTAATTATTTTTATGGACCAGAATACAGATATTGTAAACAATGTCGAGCTAAGGATATGTGCTAATGGCTAATACAGTAACAATAGGTAGGTTAACATTTACTTCTCCAGGTCAGTTAAATGACTCCAGATCTGGTAACGAACACATTCTAAATTTAGTAGGTACTTTTGTAACTGAAACCTTAGATGAAGTTAAGTATTTAAGAGATGAATTAATTTCTTGTGCTAATGGTTACTATTGTGTTCCATTTACTTGGGAAGGTGATAGTTCTTTATCAGGTTATGTAAAAGTAAATAGTGCCTCAGTTGATACTTCAAGAGTAAGAGTTGGTGGATATAAATATACAATAGATCTTCAATGGCTTGGCAATATGGGTGAAACAGAATTTGAGAGTCAGTTATCAGGCGCTTTAATACAAAACGATCATTCAATAACTTCTTCAACTACACAATTTTACGCACCACCTACAAATCATTATTCACATGATCATTCTTCAACACCGAATAACTACGCAAGAACTGGTGAAGATGGAGACATACAAGTTAAGTACGGAAGTTCAATTAGAAGTTACAATGCTAAATATTTAGTAGATCCTATAGATTTCTACAAGAATGGATGTAAAATATTTACCGATGATATAAGTGATACTTCAAGACTAAGGTGTGGTTTAGAATCATCAAACAATTCTCCAGCATCAACAATAATTCAAAATGGTTTAGTAAAAATGACATTTACAAATGATACTGATAAAACAAGATTTAAAATATTTACTTATGATGGTAATGGATATAAATCAGAAAATGCTTTTGCAGTTTCAAGAGGCGTTTCTGAGACAGAGTGGCAAGGTTGGAGATCTATACAAATACTCAAGAATACTCCAGAAGTAGCAACAGTAAGACTTACAAGTTATTACGATGCTACTACAAAAGATCAAAGGTTAACTTTTGATGTAACATTGAGGAGAGGATCTAGGCATTTTTCTATAGTTGCCTCTCAGTGGTCATCTGCTCAATTTAACATTAAACCAACAAGTACTATTGCTTACAATGATCAAACTAGTTATGCAATTGAAACTAATAATGATGCAGATGGTAATCAGGTAATCATAGGTAGTCCTCAAAATTTTGATGTTGATACGACTGATGGTGGGATAGAAAGTACTGCAAGTACAGCTACTTTGAAAGCATTCATCGGCTTTGTCTACAATGGCACTTCAGCTGCCTCTATTGATACAGCCTCTAATATAAGGGATCAATACTTAGACAATGTCTATGAAACTGTAAGACTAGTTAAATCATGAGTGTTACAGAGAAGTTAATGGCTCCAGGTCAGTTTAACCTGACACTTGATAAGAGCATTACACCCAACACAATAATAAATCAGCTAGATGCTTGGGGACAAATCGTTATTGTTCCTGCAGATATAAATGTACAAGAATATAGTGATGCAACACTTTTAAGTTCAGCAAGTTATGTGGGTATTGTTTATTCTTTGGAACTAGGAGAAGAAGATAGTGTCAATGTTTTTGGTCAAGGTCTTGCTGCATATTTAGGAGATAGCGATACAAGGGGTATGCCTATTTCTGAGACAGGTGGTAATGCAGGAGTTAGGTCTTATATAAATTCAACTCTTACTAATGTTTTGGATCATACAGGTACGCCTAAAGGTTTACTTAGAGATGAGTCTGGTAGTCAAGGTGCAATAAGAAAAGGAACTATCACAGAGCCATCAAATAGTTCAACCTATACAGGGAAACACTATACAGAGTCAGCTATGAAAGCTATCAAGTATGTATGCCAAGATTTAGGTGTAGAGTTTAAAATAAGTACTTCTGGATATCTTGATGCTGGACCAGTCGGAACAATATTTTCAGGGCATTCATCTGATCCTACTTCAATTATTGTACGAGATGCTAGTGGTGAAGATCCAAATATAGATGGTGTAGCAACAACAAGTTTATTAGCACAATATGATGCTTCAGAATTTGTTAGTCAAGTAGAGCTTATAGCAAGTAAATATGGTGCTGAGGCAAATATTGGAAATGCTACAGCATCATCAATACCATATAAAGATATTTTTGGAAGTGACTTAAAAAGAGTTCAATATATATCAGATCCTCAAACTCAAGGTACAAGTAAAGCAACTAGAGCTTCTGCTTACCTGAATGAGTTAAACACAATAAAAAAGACTTTAAATGTATCTCTAGAAGAGTATGACATATCAGGAGATTTTGTCGTTGGCGATAAAATCTTTATATATGATCCGGATATAGGATTTGTCGATACAGATGCTGATAAAACATTAGATGGTAGATCAAATCTATTCGAAGTCGTATACCAAGGTCAAGTTTTAAATCCAACAAAAATTCGTATCTTAGGTGTAACTTGGCCTATCAAGTTAGGATACGGAGTTTTCTATAGAGATAAAGATGGTAACTACACAGAGTTAACAGATTACTGTGTTTGGGAAGATGGAGATGTACAGTTAGAAATTGGTGATGTTGCTCCCACTATAGGAGAGAGTCTAGGATTTAGTGGATATACTGTTGATCAAACAGGATCTCCTGACAAATCTATTCCAGGTCAACCTACTGACTCAAATGGTAATGTAGGATTAAATACTATTTCAGGAAGTTATTCAGATGGCAATGGTATCTCTAAAGCTTTCATTAAAGTAACTTGGAATCAACCACTTAATAGTGATGGATCAGCAATAACTGATGGAGCTTATTACAGACTTAGATACAGAGTAGTACAAGACACTGATGGCAATAACATTATTGATTCTAGTGATACTCAAGTTTCCGAATACATATATTCAACAGTAGATTTTGATACAAGAGAGTTTATTATATATGATCTCTCACCAAATACTTATTATGAAATAGGTGTACAAGCAATTGATATTTCAGGATTTGATAGTGCTTTCTCTACAGTTAGCTCTATACAAACTTCATCAGATGCAGGTGCGCCAAACAAACCTGATGGATTTGCTACTATAGCCTCCAATCCATTACGAGTACAATTTATACATAATTTAGGTCAAGCAAAGAATGATTCTGGTAATGCTGTAAGTCCGGTTGTAGACTTCACATTAGCTAAAGACTTAGACCATCTAAATATCTATGCATCTACTACACAAGGATTTAGTCTTAATTACAATTCAACAACTAATAAAGTAACAAACTCTGGTTTTAAAATAGGAGAGTTGAAAGCTACTTCTTCACATATACAAAATGGTATTGCAGCAGTAGGTTATATTGATCTGGATAATGCATCAACTCATTACTTTAGACTCACAGCAGTAGATAGTTCAGGTAACGAATCTGAGCCATCTGATGAACAAACTGGTAGTGCAGAACTAATTAACACATCTCATATAGCAAACTTAGCAGTAACAAATGCTGTTATAGCTAATGCAGCTATTACCGATGCTAAGGTTGCAGATTTATCAGCAGGTAAAATAACAGCCGGTACTATATCCGGTCAAGAGATAATCCTTAATGTAAGTGGTGATACAGGTAATGATTCAAGTATTAGATCCTCAAACTATTCTACAGGATCAGCAGGTTGGAAAATAAATTCAGATGGATCTGCAGAATTTCAAAATGCAACCATAAGAGGCGATTTGAATGCATCAGACATAACATCAGGAACATTATCTTCAAACAGACTTGATACTGCTTTTATAGCTGTAGGTGGTGCAGCAAGTGATGTGAACTCAGGATCAACAACTATTGATGGTGGTAACATCACAACAAACAGTATCACTGCAAACCAATTGAATTTTACACCTTTACAAGATGGTGATGCAATAACAGATGGAACTATTGCAGGTATAACAATAAATAGCACTGAAATACAAAGTACAGGATTTAACAGTTCTAGTGGTTTTCAAATAAGTGCTAATGGTAATGCAATATTTAGAGATGTAACTATTAGAGGTACTTTGGAAGGGACATCACTCACAGATAACTTTACTTTAGATGGTGGAACAATAAGAACATCTTCATCAGGATCAAGAGTTGAAATAAAAGAATCAGCAAATGTTGGTATGATCAATTTCTATGAAAGTTCTGGTGAACTAACAATGTCAATGCAAGCATCAACTGATGAATTTCAAATGGTTGGTGGTACAGATGATAATGTCAAACTAAGCACAGTCTCAGGTAAGGAACTAGAAATTAATGCAGGAACTATAAAACTTAATGCTTATGGTAACGCCTCAGGTGGTCCAATAAATCTAGGTACACCAGGAACTAATAATATTGCACATGTTGATGTAAAAATAGGTATTGCAGGTAACAATGGAAACTACGATTATGGTACATCAGGTCAAGTGTTACAAAGTAACGCTACAGGAGTATCTTGGGAAACTGTTGCAGGACATAATCACACAGGTATAACTTTCCCTAACTCAGGAACAGTATTATCTGATAATACTCACAGTCACAACACAGATTTTTCTAACTTTGCAAATACAACTGACTTAGTAAATCATATAGGTAACAACAGTAATGCTCATGGAATTGGTAACAAAGCTAATAATGCAGATCTAAACAACAAAGCAAATAACTCTGCTTTAAATAACAAAGCTAACTCAGCTACAGTATCAGCTTTATCAAGTGAATTTAGTGGTCATGTTGGAGACAATAACCATGGTGGTTTAAGTAACAGCCATACTAACTCTTCAAATGCTCATGGTCAGTCAAACATAACAGGTTTAGTTTTAGCTCTATCAGCTAAGAAAAACAATGGCGATCTTCCTAATAGTCACGATAATAATGAACATAATGTAAATTATGTGACTGCATCTCACAACCATATAAACGCTCACGCTCACGATGATAGAATGTTAAACATTAATTCAAACACAGTTCCGGGTATAAATGTTGTAAAAAGAATGACTCCGATTACTGCAAACTTTACGAATACCTATGGAGATGTTTTAGAAACCTATACAGGATCAGTACCAGAAATACGACAAGATAGATACAGACTTACCTATCAAGATGTAAAACAAGCGTTTATTGATGATGGACTTGATCCTACTAATATTGGTTATTTTGTTGAAGATCTTGACTATGTGGAAGATGAAGCAAAAGCAGACTTGCCAAGTGGTGAAACTATGAAAGGTCTGATGGATGGGGAATTAGAGCCAATACTTGTAAAGAGTATTCAAGATCTCTATGATATGATAGAATTACTACAAGCAAGAGTAGACGAGTTGGAAGGTGCATAATGGCATATACAGATTTTAAATTTTTTGATCCCCCTGAGGATATGACTACTGATGAGAAAATAGCTCAACAACAGTCAATAATAGAAGATCTTGAGATGGTTTATTGGAAAGTTAAACAAGACTCAAATATTAGCGAGTTTGAATTATCTTCTATGGAAAATGAAATTATGGCTGCAAGAGCAAAATTTGAAGACTTAGGTGGAACTTACGAGTGAAGTTTGATCTGGGGGGAAACAAACAAATAGAATTTAAGACTGACATAACAAGTCTTGTAGAAGTAGCCCCTGTAAAACCATCCAAACATTACTTACCTCAATGGTTTAAATCAATGGCTGATAGTCATGAAAAACCAAAGAATCTTGATGGACCTCCTAATAGATTTGGTAAAAGTTACGATATTGCTAAAAAATGGCGTGAAGGAACAGTTAAAAGATGTCCAGCAATAGTTGATCTTATGAGTGAAGGTTTTATTATTCCAATGTGGTCTGATTTTTTAGTTCAAAGAGACAAAAAATTATTGGAATGGGATAATTCAGATTTTCCTTATGGTATAGATTTTCATTCAAAAGAACAAATATATAATTGGCCTTTAAAAAAAACAGATTTTCCTGAGGGTGTTAAGTTTGTAAATCCTTGGCGTATATATACACCACCAGGTTATTCAGTAATGTTTACGCAACCTACATATCAATTTGAAAAAAGATTTACTGTGTTGCCAGGTATTGTTGAAACTGATACATACCATCATATAAATTTTCCTACAATATGGCACACAACTAAAGATACAGTTATAGAAAGAGGTACTCCTTTTATACAAGTCATACCATTTAAGAGAGAAAATTGGAAATCAGATGTGAGTGAGATGTCTAAATCTGATTTTAAAGAAGATCAACAAGTAAAGCTTGAATTGTCTACTACATTTAAAAACTCATATAGAGCAATTACCCAAAGACTAAAAAATAATTAGTAAGATAATAGTATCTAAAGGGATTCTATGTCTGAAAAGTACAAATTTAAAATATTTAATGACTCATTAAAAAAAGAATTTCTACTCAATCAGGTCTTTGAGCTAGAAGTACAGTTATTTGGACTACATGTAGCTGAAGTACCTGAAGGACATCCTGAGTATGTTGATTGGAAATATGCGTTTGATCAATGTTTAGGTCAACTTATGAAGATAAGAAGTAAATATGAAGAATTGGGTGGAGACTACGATATACAGGATATAAGAAATGTCATTAACAACTCATAGTAGAAATACAGTTGCAATAAAGAATTTATTGTCACAAGATAACTTTTTTGATACATCATCTACTGGAGAAGGATTTAATCTTTCAAATGCCACTGTTCAATTAATTGCACATGGATCTAACTTATACCTAGATGGACAGTCTGTTATATCTGACAGTAATCTCTCTATCGGTACTACATCTACAGGTACACATATAGCTTTTGGTACTGCATCTACTGAAGCGTTAAGAATTGATGAAACAGGAAGAATCAATATAAAGTCAGGAAAACTTTTAATTGATGGAGCTGATGGAGATAGTGGTCAAGTCCTCACTACTGATGGATTAGGTAATATTTCTTGGACAACAGTAGATAATACTCAATATGCTTTTGCAGGTATACAAATTACTGGTCAAACGACTATAACAGCTAGCTCTACTTCCGAAAACTTAGAATTTGAGGCAGGATCCGGAATAAGTCTTTCAACGGATACTAGCTCAAATCCTAAAAAAGTTACAATATCTAACACTAATACTGCTGCAAATGCATTTTCAAGTTTTGGAGTTACATCAGGATCTGGATCGGCTAGTGGATCTGCAGTAGCAGCAGATAGCGAAACTGATACTCTTACTTTTGTTGCAGGATCAGGGATAACACTTTCCTCAGATTCTACCAATGACAGAATAACTATCACAAGTACAGGTGGTAGTGGATCTGGTAGTCAAAATATCTTTGCTAGCGTTTCTGCACCAAATCAATCAACAATAAGTGCTGCATCTGATAGTGATACCTTATCACTTGAATCTGCTACAGATCCAACAGGTGTAACAACTAGAGATGGTGAGCTTGATATCTCTACAAACACTTCAAGTAAAACTGTAACTCTTAAAGCTAAGATACCTATAACTCACAGTCATAGTGGTAAAATGCCTTTAGTGCTTAGTGGGGGATCTGGTAGTGGTGTTCCTTTAAAAAATCACTTTATACCAGTAACCACTTCAGCAACAGTTAATGGTGGTGGTAGTACAGTAGCGATGAGTACTAGAGCTATTGAAGTTTTAGAATCTGATGGAAGTACATTATCAAGAATAGTAATGCCTCCTACAACAGATGGTAAGTCTTTAATCTTTACAAGTACTTTGAGCAACGGAGCTACTCAAACCGAAAATATAAACATGGGTGAATAATGGTAGAGAAAAATCCAATAAGGCTGAATTATGATGGAAATAATCCTGATGGTTTTGCTGAATTCCAAACTGCTGATTACATAGATTTAGATGATGGTGGTACAGGTGGATCTTATTCTTCTCTAGCTGCACTAAGAATTGGTTTAGGTTTACAAATAGGAACTGATGTACAAGCCTTCGACTCAGACTTAACAACATTATCAGGATTAACACATACAGATGGTGCATTTTTAGTATCTGATGGTACACAATATGTTTTAGAATCAGGATCTACAGCAAGAACAAGTTTAGCTCTAGGTACAGGAGATTCCCCAACTTTTACAGGATTGACTTTAACAGGATCTGCTACGATACAAGGCAACCTGGATGTTCAAGGTGAATTAACTAGTACTACTTCTACTGTTATTACAGTTGATGATGCCTTTGTAAAACTAAATACAGGTAATTCCGAGGCTGATGCAGGTATTATTGTAGAAACCTCTGATACTGATGATGCTAGATTATTTTACGATGTATCTACTAACAGGTGGGTATTAGGTGAAGGTGGTACTTATGATGAAGTACTCACACAATCTTCAACTGATACTTTGACTAACAAAACCCTAAGTGGTGCATCTAACACCTTTACTAATTTACCAAACTCTGCGTTTAGTAATTCAACATTTACAGTAAGTGATGGATCTAATACTTCGGATATTAGTTTAGGTGGAACTGTTACCTTTACAGGTGGATCAGGTGTGGATATTGCTGAAAGTGCAGGTACTTTAACTTTTACTACTGATCTTTCAGAAATAACTGCTGACCTTACAGAAAGAATAGATGATCAAGTATCAACTCTTCTACAAGCAGGAGATAACATAACATTAGCTTATGTAGATGGTGCAGGTACTTTAACAATATCAGCTGCTGTCGGAACTGAAGAAGCGCAAGACATTGTTGGCGCACAGTTCGTTACTAACGGATCACATACTGGTATTTCATTTGCTTACGATGATGCAGGAGATGGAGCTATTGATGCTACAGTCTCATTATCTTCATTCGATACAGATAATCTATCAGAAGGTAGTTCAAACCTTTATTATACTGATGCAAGATTTGACACTAGGTTGGCTACTAAATCAACTGACAATCTTTCAGAGGGATCTAGCAATCTTTACTTCACTAACGCTAGAAGTAGATCCTCAATATCAGTAACAGATAGTGGGGGAGATGGTAGTTTAGCTTATAACAGCTCTACAGGAGTAATGACCTATACAGGTCCATCAGCTACTGAAGTTAGAGCGCATTTATCTGTTACAGATTCAGGTGGAGATGGATCGTTATCATATGACAACTCTACAGGAGTTATAACTTATACAGGTCCTAGCGCATCTGAAGTACAAGCACATATAACAGCAGGAACAGGCGTAGGTATTTCTTCAGGAGAAGTTAGTATTGGTCAGGCTGTAGGAACTTCTGATGATGTAACATTTAACAATATAGATGCCGGTGGTAATGTAATCGTTACAGGTAATCTAACTGTATCTGGTACCACTACAACAGTTAATTCAAATACTGTAAGTATTGGCGATAATATTTTACTTTTAAATTCAGATGAAACAGGAACGCCAAGTCAAGATGGTGGTATCGAAATTGAGCGTGGCACATCAACAAATAAAACTTTTATATGGAATGAAACCACAGATAAGTGGACAATTGGTAGTGAGACATTTGTAGCAGGGACTTTTGAAGGAGCTTTGACCGGAAATGTCACAGGTAATCTAACAGGTAATGTTACAGGAACAGTATCAAGCATATCTAATTTTGATACAGATAATCTGACTGAAGGATCTTCTAACCTGTATTACACACAATCAAGATTTGATACAGCATTTGGAAATAAGTCTACAAGTGATCTATCTGAAGGTACAAATTTATACTATACAACTACAAGATTTGATACTGCTTTTTCAGGCAAAGATACAGGTGACCTAACAGAAGGTACAAATCTTTATTACACAAATGCAAGATTCGATACAAGGTTTACAAGTAAAGATACTGATAACTTATCTGAAGGATCTTCAAACTTGTATTACACAGATGCTCGTACTAGAGCAGCAGTAAGTGCGACAGCTAGTTCGGGATTAACATATGATTCATCTACAGGTGCATTTAACTTATCTGCAATACCTAATTCAAATTTAGCAAATAGTTCTGTAACAATAAACTCAAACTCACTTGCTCTTGGTGGTACTTTAACTTTAGATACTGATGATATAGGCGAAGGATCCAATCAATACTTTACAACTGCAAGAGTAGATACACATCTATCAGGTGGTACAGGAATTGATTATTCATCAGGTGCTATATCAATAGATAGTACAGTTGTCACTGAAACTTCTACAGATACACTTACAAACAAAACAATAAATTTTGCAGACAATACTGCAATCATAGAAGTTGATGTTACAGTATCTAACTCTTCAGGTAATAACAAATATTTACTAGATGGTGAGACTTCTGCAAGTTTACAACTAATTCCTGGAGTCACTTATAGATTTGATCAAAGCGATAGTTCCAACTCAGGACATCCATTCTTATTATCTACTACATTAGATGGAACTCATAACAGTGGTGCTAATTACACAATGGGTGTTACTACAAATGGTACACCTGGTAGCTCAGGTGCTTATACGCAAATAGTTGTAGATGCATCTACTTCTGATAGATTGTTTTACTATTGCTCTGCACACTCAGGCATGGGTGGTGGAGTTGTAGAAATACAAGGTAATTCAATGGTTACTTTTGCAGTTACAGTAGCAAATGTAAGTGGTAATAAATATCATCTTGATGGAGAAACTTCTGCTAGCGTTCAATTAGTTCCTGGCACAGTTTACAGATTTGATCAATCAGACAATAGTAACTCAGGTCATCCTTTAAAACTTTCTGCAACAAAAGATGGTACACACAATAGTGGTAGTGAATATACAACTAATGTTATAACCTCAGGAACTCCAGGTACTGCTGATTCTTATACCGAAATAGTAGTTAATGCTGCTACAGCAGATACTCTTTATTATTACTGTTCCAGTCACTCCGGTATGGGTGGAGATTCTGTCGTATCAGTTCAAGGTGTATCTCTTTCAGATAGCGATACTGATGATTTAACAGAAGGCAGTTCTAACCTTTACTTTACTAATGCAAGGGCTAGAAGTGCAGTTTCCGTAACAGATAGTGGTGGTGATGGATCATTAGCTTACAATTCATCAACAGGTGTGTTTACATACACAGGTCCAAGTGCTGCTGAAGTAAGAGCGCATATAAGTGGTGGTACAGGTGTAACAGTATCATCAGGCCAAATAAGTATTGGTCAGGCAGTTGCAACAAGCTCTGATGTTACTTTCAACGATCTAACAGTATCAGGAGATCTTACTGTAAGTGGTACTACCACAACTTTGAATACCGAAACATTGACAGTTGATGACAACATAATTGTATTAAACAACAATGTTACAGGCTCACCAACTGAAAACGCAGGTATAGAAATAGAACGAGGCAGTTCTACAAATGTAACTTTAATTTGGGAAGAAAGCGATAACAAATGGACTGTTGGCTCAGAAAGATTTGATGCAGGAAGTATCTACTCTACATTTACAGGAAACTTAACAGGTAATGTTACCGGTACTGTTTCATCAATTGCTAATCATGATACTGATAGTCTATCTGAAGGATCAAGCAATCTTTATTATACAAACTCAAGGTTTGATTCTAGATTTGGAGCAAAAGATACTGATAATTTATCTGAAGGTACCACTAATTTATATTTCAGCGATGAAAGAGTAGATGATAGAGTCAATGCACTGTTAACTGCAGGAGCAAACATATCACTTACTTATAATGATGCAGGTAACAGTTTAACTATTGCATCAACTGATACAAATACACAACTTTCACAAGAACAGGTTGAAGACTATGTAGGTGGTTTGATAACAGCAGGATCTGGAATATCTGTCACTTATGATGATTCTGCAGGTACATTAACACTTGCTAATACATCCTCAACAAGTACAGAAGATGTTCAAGACATCGTGGGTGCGCAAATAGTCACAAACGGAAGTCATACAGGAATTAGTTTTGCGTATGATGATGCTAACGATGGAGCTATAGATGCAACTGTCTCTTTATCAAGTTTTGATACTGATAACCTATCAGAAGGATCAACTAACCTCTACTATACAGATGCTCGATTTGATACAAGGCTTGGAACAAAAACAACTACTAACTTGTCAGAAGGTACAAACTTATACTTTACTAACGCAAGAGCAGATGCACGAATTTCAGCTGCTAGTCTAGAAGACTTATCTAATGTTGGTTTTTCAACACCAGGCTCTTCAGAAGATGACAAAGTTGTATTTTGGGATAATACAGCAGGTGCTTTTGGATTATCAACAGTAGCTGGACTTGCTGGACAAGGAGAAGTTAACACAGCTTCTAACATCGGCACAGCAGGTGTAGGACTCTTTGATGGTAAAGTCGGAGAAGATTTACAGTTTAAGAAAATAAATTCTGGATCTAGCAAAATAACAATTACCGATGATACAACTAATAATGAAGTAGACATTGACTTAGGTACAGTTTCAATAGATGATTTAAGTGATGTTGCTACAACAGGCGTATCTAATGGTCAAGCTCTAATCTATAACAATGCTAACTCTAGATTCCAACCTGGAGATGTTACAGCTACACTAAGTGGCCTTACCGATACTACAATATCATCACTAGCTACAGGAGAATTATTACAATATAACGGATCAGCTTGGGTTAATGCAGTTCCTGATTCAGATGATTTGACAGAAGGATCAACCAACTTATTCTATACAAACGCTAGAGCAAGAGGTGCTGTATCTGCAGCATCAGGATCTGGACTATCCTATAATTCAAGTACAGGTCAATTTACAACATCTTCTATACCAAATGCACAATTAGCTAATAGTTCTATAACAGTTACAGATGGATCTAACTCCACTGCTACTTCACTTGGAGGCACTATTACATTCTCAGGAACTTCTAATGAAGTAGAGGTTGCTGAGAGTTCAGGAACAATAACAGTAGGATTACCAAATGATACGACAATAGGTAATGACCTTACAGTCACAAATGATTTAAGTGTTGGTGGCGATACAGCTATAACAGGTAACTTAACAGTTTCCGGAACGACTACTACTGTTAATTCAAACACAGTAAATATTGGTGATAGTGTAATAACACTTAACTCTGATGAAACCGGAACGCCTTCACAAGATGGTGGTATTGAAATAGAAAGAGGAACAGCCACAAATAAGACATTAGTTTGGGATGAAACAAATGATAAGTGGACAGTAGGATCCGAAACATTTGTTGCTGCTACTTTTGAAGGTACTGCTACATCACTTGCAACAAGTTTTACTACAGGTCTTACTGCAGACAGCTCACCAGCAGATGATGATTTACTTATCGTATACGATACAAGTGCAGGAGTGTATAAGAAAGTAGCTAAATCTAATATTGGTGCTAGTAGTGGAGGTGCCTTAACTGGTGAAGCCCCACTTACCTTATCTGATGGAACTACTTCTGATCCAATAGAATTTTTAAACCTAGGTAGTACAGGTACTGATATCGATGTCACTTTGACTGATGGTACTGTAGATCCTATACAAATTACTTCTACAAGTGCTGCTGCAACAGCATTTAGAGATGGTGACAATGACACCAAGATTCAAGTAGAAGCTACAACTGATGCTGATGACATAAGAATGTCAACTGCAGGTACAGAAAGATTAAGAATAGAATCTGATGGTGTCGTAGATGTCAAGTCTGCAAAACTTAAAATTAATGGTGGTGCAGGTACAAGTGGTCAAGTATTAACAACAGATGGATCTGGAACTATTTCTTGGGCAGACTCAGGAGGATCTGTAGGTGTTAACGATTTAACTAATGCAAGCACAACAGGACTTGCTACAGGTGATAGTTTAGTTTATGATGGATCAAACTTTGTACCTCAAAGACCTACAAATATAGAAGATGCAGATGGAGATACCAGGATTCATGTAGAAGAAAGTGCTGATGAAGATAAAGTAAGAATAGATACCGGTGGCACTGAAAGAATGATAATTGACAACAATGCAACAATGTCAGCTAATGGTGGATTCTTCATTCATAGAACAACTCTTGCATCAGGTGAAACTTTTACAATTACAGCGAATACAGGAACAGTAGCTGCAGGACCATTAGATATAGAAGGTACTGTAGATGTAGCAGGAACATTGGTAGTGGTATGATGACAGATATAATTGCTTTACTCATAGCTATGGCTTTTGGTTATTACTTAGGTTTTTTTATTAGATATGTAATTGATGAAAACAGAGAAAAAATAATGATTTCTGAAAGATCCGATTTCGATGATTCAGTAAAGTATAATAATTTAGAAGAAGATCCTGAAAAGTATTCATCCGGCAAGGGAAGGAATTATCACAATGTCAGAACTTAATGTAGATACAATAAACGAACAAACATCTGCTAATGGTGTAACCATAGATGGTGTCTTAATTAAAGATGGTACAGTAGATGGCGTAGATGTTTCTACATTGTCAGTAGA
>Ga0181390_1000790_pt1 | contig 14440 bp, 19 predicted proteins | sample 13SPOviralmetaG_FD_130085 | JGI IMG/M metagenome (GOLD analysis project Ga0181390, IMG submission 130085) | Marine viral communities from the oligotrophic San Pedro Time Series (SPOT) site, San Pedro Channel, CA, USA - 13 SPOT_SRF_2010-07-21 | ecosystem: Environmental > Aquatic > Marine > Strait...
AGAATAAACGAAGCCATTTTGTTCAATAAATTTTTGATTATCATCAATCCATGCCTTTAGTTTGTGAAACGCACCAAAGTAATCATTAATAACTTCTGTAGCTTCATGTTTTGAAAAATATTTTCCACTATCTTTTGTTACTTGCTCACTAATCTTTGCAGGACCTGCACCATACATAATTCCAAAGGTAACAGCTTTTGCAGCCTGTCGTCGATCTGGGTATAGCTCTGCCACTTGTTCGGGTTCACACGGAAGTCTAAATACTTTATGAGCAATCGTACTATGAAAGTTGCCTCCAGACTTGAATACATCCATCAGAGCATTATCTTTTGCAAGTATCGCAGCAACATATACTTCTGCTGTTGTTAAATCCATAGCTACGATCTTATGCCCTTCGGATGCTTTAATACAGCCTTTTACAGTGGGGTTGTCTCTAGGCAACTGTTGCATATTAAGTTTACCACTAGAACTAAGCCTACCACTAGTTGTACCATGTAGATTGAACCCAGTACGGAGACGAGAATCTCGGTCGAGTTGAGGTATGATCTTGTCAAGATAAGTATTCTTGATTTTAGATTTTTGTCGTATATCCAAGATCCGCTTAGGTACATCGCTCTGAAGGCTAAGTTCGTTGAGCACTTCCGCATCAGTAGAGTCCGCACCCGTTCCTGTTTTCTTTCCTGTAGGTCTAAGGCCCAAGAAGTCAAATAACAAACTACGAAGTTGAACAGTAGAATTGGGATTAAAAGGCTTTCCATTAAGTTCCTCGAATCTTTGTATATTATCATTTTTATACAAAGCAGCAATAGCTTCATCTATATCAGTTTGCATCGCATCTTGTCCTACATACAAACGCTTTTTATCAAATGGAACACCATTATCTTGGGTGTCTATTAGAAAGCGAGTACCGGGAATAAGTATATTATCATATACCCATTTTAGTTTTTTGTTTTGCTTAATTTTAATAAACTTCTCATAAATAAGAAGAGTACACAAAGCATCCATACCTGCGTATGTTTTCATTACATCAAAAGGAATATCTCCCCAATTGAATTGGTCTTTGAGAATGCCGTGTTCTTTTCTATACTGGTCTATCCAATCGTACATAGGCTTTTCGTAGTCTCCGTAAGGAGTAAACTTCATTGTTAGTTGCTTAAGCCCGTGCCCTCCAGGATTCTCGTCTATGAGGTAGTGGAGCAACATAGTATCCTCAAATTGAGGAAATTTAAAGTGAAAGTGGTACTCAAAGAATGCCATGTCAAACTTTGCATTATGAAATACTACTGTTTTCTTATCGAAAAGTTGTTGTAAAAGTTGCTCAGTTCTACTACTAAAACAATCAGTATCAATGTAAGCGCCGCGCTTACCATCATAGCTAAGGCTAATGCCCAACATATAACCATCCCTAGGATAAAGGCCAGTTGTTTCAGAGTCGAGTGCAATGTAGTCACTATCATACTGTATAGCTGCTTCAATAAATTCATTGGCTTGTTCCGTATCTTGTATACCAAAAGCAACACTAGAATCAATAATTACATCTTCTACTTCTCCAGCAACATACGCATGAATGCTTTTGACACTTTCTTCCCAGGTCTTTTTTGCTTCTGGTTTGAATGCTAGCATGGCAGGATTGATTACAGGCAAAAATTTGCCCTCTACCTTTTTTCCAGAATATTCGGTTACAGAGCTGAGTTTGGTATAATATTTCATGGCATCCGAACCTACGAGTACAATCCACTCATAGTCGTCTGGATTCATGTCAATGTCGCAGTCTCGCTTTAAAACTTTTTTAAGACTGGCATCTGAGCAAAGTTGAAATTGATCGAAGTCAAAATCGAACTCTGATTTGAAATTAGTTCTACTTGGTTTAGTTTCTACTAATGCAACTTTAGGCATATAATTTACTCTTTAATTTAATTACTTGAGATTCAGTTAATGCACCCGCATCCATGTTTTTGTTTCCAAAAGCAATGTTACGAGTATCGAGACCCACTGTCTCGCACAACTCCCTTAATTTTACAGACCCAGACTGGCCTGCATCATCATTATCTAAGAAAACATCTACTCCGTCCACTCCTGATACAGAGAGCACCTGTAGTTTTTCTTCATTTACATTCTTTACACCAAAACAACATACAGCATTTGTAAGTCCTTTATCGTGTAGGTTAAGTACATCGAATATTCCCTCTACCATTATAACTCTACCTTGAATAGGAGTAACTGTAGGAAATAAAGGTAGTTTTGCACCTGGAGGCGTATTTAAATACTTAGGCTGTTGATCACCTGTTGCTCTGGATTGAAATGCTACTATTCTACCTGAGCGGTCTCGAACCGGAAAACATATTCTACCTACAAAGTCTTTTCCGGCATGAATAAAGGCTCCGAAGTCTTTATATGTAGCTCCTGCTATATTTCTCCAGCTTCCTACATAAGGTAGGTAACCTTCAGGCATTTGTAGGCCAATACTCTCAGATCTTACTTCGTCAATCTTCTTTTTAAGAAGCTGTCTCCTAATCTCCATTTTATTGGCTTTTTCACCATAATGAGTAAACAAATTACCTTTGTACTCACAAGAAAAACAATTGAAGATACCAGTTACTTGATCTATACGCATACTAGGATTTCTATCCGCGTGCTCAGGGTTAAGACAACTAACAACAAAGTCCCCGCCTTTAGGAATGTAAGGAATATCTTTTGATCTGAGTAGGTCTTCTACGTTCACTTAATCACCAGTTTTTTAGGATATTTAGCATAATAAGACAGGCACATATCACATTTATTAACACAATAAAACTTCTTGTTACAGCTACTGCATTATCATACTCCGCAGTTTGCTCATCTGAAAAACTACCTATAGAGTACTTCCATATACGCCATATCTTATTGATAATCTTCATCGGTTCCGAAACCTGCGGATGCCAAAGCATCTCCGTCCCAGTCGAACAAAGGCTCATCATAATCTTCTACATCTAATCCATGAATACGCAACTCTACTTCATGCTGTACGTATTGATAGTAATCTGTATGCTCATCATCAAATACATGAAAGTACTTAGACAAACGTGCAAGAATAACATCCGCGTGTTCGTAGTCTTCTGAAGACATACTTGCTTCTAAGCTATCAAATAGCTCAGTAATTTTAGGTGCTAATCTTTTGTTTTTTAAAGTCATTTTGCCATTCTCGATATATCTACAGCCTGTTGGTTACTAGTCACAGGGACTGCGTTTGATTTGTGCATTGTTGCGATTCCTCGGATGAGTGTTCCGGTGTATCTGGGGGACTCTCTACGAGGGGTAGAACCAGTTGTGTCATCCCTCGAGGGGTAATAAACGTCGGACTCTCGTCTAACATCTGCATACGTCTTCGTGCTTGTTGTGAAATCTGTAAACGTCTTAGATGTGCTCTTTTTAACACTAGGTCTCCTTTTCTTCTTGCGTCCTGAAGGGGTGTGGTTTAGACTACCGTAAAACATTCCCATACATAAGTCTCCATTCGAATAAGCATATATTATACTTGATTTAACAGAAAAAGTCAAGAACTATTTTTAGAAAGTATGGGGGTACTATTCGTCACATACTTCTACATAGAAAGACCCACTATGCCACTCAATATGGCACACTTTTCTGTCGTCTATTACTGTAGCATAGTCCACAAAAGGACCGCCACTAGGGTCAAAAAACAATAAGTCTGTATAGTCGACTCTTTCTTCGTCAGAAACCTTGAAACCCATACGACAGTGCTCCGTAAAATTTCCAACCGTTTTAAACTCGTAGGTATTCTCGTTTATAGGGTGCCAAAAGTATTGATCTCCATAACGATTTGTGTAATAGGTACTACTTTGCATAATTTTATCTCTTTTATTAGTTATAAAAAAACCCTCTTCACGCTATTATACACGAAGAGGGCTACAAATGTCAAGAAAATATTAGAGATCGTCTATATCTTCATCCGTTTTGTGAGAGCTAGCTTCACGCTCCTTTGGTGTCAAAGTTGTCTCAGGACCAATCTTTAAACTCTCCCAGTCCATAGTAGAACTAAAAGATTTCATACTAGCTGCTCGCATTTTTACACAATTAAATGTAATACAAGCATCTTCTTGATCCCAGGTTTCTAGCGCGTAAGCTGCGTCCGCGGCGTCAAGAATACCTTTTGCAAACCTGGCTTCGCCAGTAGCATCGGTTTGATACGGAGAGAATACAGTGCATTCATACTCCTGTGCCATAGCCTTGAGAGCCTTGGATACTTCAATCTGTTCCGTCCAATCATACTGCCCTCCCCGAGAGGGAACGGCCGAACGTTTTACTTGGTTGATATAGTCTACAATGATCACTCCTGCTTCTATCTTATTGACTTTCTTGTCTAACTCTGCACGTATTTTAGCAAGAGTTAAACTTGGATCATAAATTACATCTAGCTGTTGAGTCGGGAGAAGCTCATGCTGAGTTGTTAATTTATGATGAAAGTCAGAGAAGTCTCGGCGCTCTCTGTATTCTTTCAACCTGTCCTGACCTTGCTGGAAGCGACTTGCCCACCAGCCGGCCACTTTCTCCCACTCTACAACAGAAAGATTCTGTGTGCGAAGTCGAGAATATGGCACTTCAGTTGCAATCGAACAACATCGTTGCAATATTGAACGACTATCCATTTCAATAGTGAAGTAGATAGCCGAACGGCCAGACTGAAATACATTATTTGCAATATTAGCACACGTTAAAGACTTACCCGAACCGCGCTTGCCTCCCACAAGTACCAAGTCTCGGGGGGAGAACTTGATCTCGTGATCGTAATCAGCATTAAGTCCAAGACCAACATATTTGCTAATCTCTTCTTCAGGTTCAAACAATTCAATACGTTGCATACTTTCTGTGGGTACTTCAAGGTCAACCTTGTCCTCCACATCAAGAACAATCTGATGAAGTTCTTGAACTGACTCTTCTGCACTTGCAAACAATACAGAATTATCAATATACTTATCAAGAGAATTTAATATCTCTTTCTGAGTATACTCGTTTTTGAGATACTCAAGTAAGGTTCCGGCATCAATATCTACATCGACAGCTTCTATAGCGAAGACTTTGTCTCTAGTAGCTCCGTGTCGAACGCCTAGCTTGAGATCATCGAACGTAGGGAACTCATGAAAACTTTCGCAGTGCTTATCAATATGATTAAATAGCAGATGATATTCTGCAGGCAAGTATTCTTTGCGTAGATAACTCCACGTTTCAAAATCTTGCAGCATGATACACTGCTTCATTAAAGCACTTGAAATATTCAATCGTTCCCCCGAACATTAAAAAGGCTGGCCAGAAAGACCCTAGCCAGCCCACCTACACAGAAGTGTAATTACTGAGCTGTCTTAGCTGCCTTAGCGGCACCATCATAGTCAGCTGCAGTCAAACCGCGACGTGTCAACATAGTCTTCACACCACGAGCAGTCTTGCCAATAGAATCGGCAATAGCTTCTACAGTCATAGCAGCAACATCAACTTCTGCCAAAGGATCTACGTTAGAAGAACCTTTAGTAGTCTCTTGACGTGGAATTGCAGCAATATCGCCCGAACGGAGCAATGAAAGTGCTTTACCACGAACAGAGTTTACTGAGCGGTCGAGTTCAGCAGCAATAGCTTCAACGAACGCACCGTCGTTTACCATGCCAATAAAAGTAACTTCTTCAGCTTCTGAGTAAGTTCGTACAGACTCAACCTTAGGAGCAGGTGCAACGTGCTCAGTCAATTCCATAGACAAAATCTTGCCTTGGATAGACTTAGGTGAGAAAGACCCGCCTTCGAAATGCTCTGCAATTTGAGCATACGTGTACTGACCGCTGTTGTCAGTAACGAAAGCGTTTAGGGTAGCTTCTTGTGAGTCGCTGAAGGACTTGCCACCAGCAGAAGAAGCTAGCTCTACATCAAAGCCCATCTTTCGCAGTTTGCTAGAGATAGAACGAGTAGAGGTTTCAAGTTGATCTGCTGCTTCTGCAACAGTAGCTTGAGATACAGGCGATTCGTCGCCTACGAAATTTGTGAGAGCGTCGGTGCGCTCATCTGTCCACTTAGGAAGTGCCATATTTAATTCTCCAAAAATGATCTAAGATCAGTTACTATAGTAACGCCAGTGTCTCTGGCTTGTCGTGTTTTAGCAGACTCTGCCCCACCTTCATTGATGAGGAAGTCTACCTGTTTTGTAAGACTAGTTTTTACTTCATAACCAGCCGCATTCAAAGCATTAGTAGCATCAGCTTTGCTTTTGAAACTCTTCAATCTACCACTAATACATACTGTACTTTTACTCGCGGGCATTGCATTTTCTGAGAACTCCCAGTAATGAGGCATTACTTCTAAAAAGTAAGGCAACTCCTGTTCGCACCAGTCGAGTAAATTACTAGTAGCCTTCGGGCCCAATCCTGCACGTTCACAAGTGTCTGCATTGAGGTCAAATATAGAATTAATAGTCTCAGACAACTTCCGTGTTGCCGTGTTTCCAATCAAGGGTATACCAAAGGCAGGTAAAAGAAACTCCAGGGGTGCGTTACGAGAATTCATAATTTCCCCCTGCAGTTTATTTGTCACTAACTCGGAGCCTAATGATGCTAAGATACTACTACGTTCTGTAGTGTAAATATCAGAAGGGCATTGCCATTTCAGTTTGCTAATAGAAGCAGGGCCAAGGCCCTTGATCTTCATTGTTTTAGCAAAATGTTCCACTGCTTTGCTGTTCTGTGCAGGGCACAGACTGTTATTACAGTACAAAGAATCATTGACCCAATCTAACGCATTATCACAAGAAGGACAATGTGTAGGAGGTAAGATTTCTTGAAACATGAACTACTCCGATTTAGTGAAAAGATATTATACGAGAAGTTGAGCTAAAAGTCAAGAAGTATTTTTCTCGATGTCCACTCGTCTAACGATTCGTGGAATGATTTCCCCACTTCGTATAATTTCAACCCCGCAACCTATTTCTAGGTTAAGGGAGCGTATATACTCAATGTTATGTAGAGTTGCACGGCTCACAAGCGCATCTCCTACTTCGACAGGCTGTAAGATTGCCACTGGGCTTACCACCCCTGACTTACCTACTTGCCACACAACATCAAGTAATACTGTATATACACCCTCTTTCTGCTCTTTAAGAGCAAAAGCACCGCGAGGATGATGAGCTGTATATCCCATCTTGTTAAAAGAGTCATAGCTATCTATACGAAATACGTCTCCATCCGTAGGATAATCAGACGCATCGAAGTCCGTGATAACATTAAACCCTTGATAGGCTAAACACTTCATAGCACTGCGAAAGCTGGAATCCCCTCTGCCCTGGATGTCATACGCTACAAAGCGTAAATCCTTGGCACGAGATCGAAACTCAGACATATCTTTCAGATTCAAAGAACCTGCTGCATAGTTACGAGCATTTGGTATGTTGCTTGGTGCAACAACTTCGCCGGTAATCTGAACCGTAGGTTTGATACCGACTGTAACGGGCACTATCTCTTCTAGTTTTAACGTAATATCTCTTCCGAGATTACCGTCTCCACGAGTTAGAGCTTGGGCTAAGTGTCCATTAACATAAGTTAAAGACACCGCCGCGCCGTCTAGCTTAGGTGTACGTACATACTCTGCACTTACAAATTCTACCTCATTTAAATCAAAAACTTTTCGCAACGAGTACATACGAAATAGATGAGGAATGCCGTTAGTAACGGTATGTCCCACACTATCATAATTGTACTGCGAGGCTAGACTATCAAACTCAGCATCCGAGACTATCGGAGTGCCTGAGTAGTACATAGCCGCTGCTTTTTCTAAAAATGAATACATAGATTCCCTCACTTATTAACAGATATTATACTGGATTCAAGAAGGAAAGTCAAGAACTATTTTGTATAAACGTCCTTAATCATATCAGAGAAATGTTCCTCTATTATGTCCTTACTTTCAGCCAAAGATAAAATTTCGACTAGCCCGCTAAATAGTTCTCTTGAATTGTTAAAATCAAGAGGCATGGCAATCCCCTCATTACTGGGCTTCCATTCTTCAGTAAAGTCAAGATAATACTTTCGAAGGTGCAGATATTCTATACCTCTAAAATTATTTATCGTTAACCTTATCTGTACTTCTTTTTCCCTGTCGTAGTGTACAACTCTCTCATACACTTCGGGTGCGTTATACAATTCCATTTTACCGCCCATTTTTTAGAATGGAAGATAACGGAACTACACTTGTCACGTTAGCAGGTTTAAGAAGTCGAAAGGAGTCAGTATCCCAACAAAACATTAACAAAGTTTGAGTAGACTCTTTTGCTCTGTTTTTCTTTTGTTGAATATAGGGCGTGCTGAAGTCCAACGTACAAACATTGTATTTCAACTTATTACTGTTTTCACTACGATAGGTGATAACAGCATCGCCATACTCATTTACGAGCTGTGCTAGTTCTTCTTTTTTCACATATGCTCCTAGTGAAGCGGGTTGGCAGAATCTTCTGTCGTACCGTCTTATTTAGGAATGTGAATCGCGGGGAGGACGCCAAAGGTCTAACCTACCCCGCTATAAGAATTAACTATTTACAGCTGAAATTAATCCCGCAAAGTACATTGCTGCTTTACCAGTCAACTTGCTGACGATCTCTTCATCAACTTCTTGACCTGCATCAGAGATAGCTGCTGTTAGAGATTCGATAGCGGCAGCCTTAGAGACGCGAGTGCCTCCAGTACTACCACCAGAAGATGATTTAGCTGCCGGTGCTTTCTTTACATACACACCTGCTTTTGTAAGAACCATACGTACACCGTTAGGTGACTCGTCATGCTCTTCTGCAATTTCTGCGACGATTTCCATACTATTTTCTGGAGTTGGGTTAGCGGACTCATATGCCTCGATAACCTCTGCTTTTTTCTCGTCTGTCCACGCCATTTTACGTTTCCTTTTGTTTATTGGACCGCCGGGGCACGTGCCCGTAGCGGCTATTTGTTGATAATAAAATCTATCGCCCAAAGTGTGTTTCTACTATTGTTAGGTATGCGCCTAGAATAACAAAACATACACCTAAGGTGAATAGCCCGATTAATACTGTACCCATGTTGTTTCCCTCATTTCCATACTATATATTATAGTAGACTAAGCAAAAGAAGTCAAGAAGTATTTTTAAATACGTGATAAATCTACGCCATATTGTTTTAGGTGTTCGAGTTTTCCTAAATCATAAGCAAGCTGATAAGCACTGAAACCTCCAGTACCTACGTTAGCCCATACTTCGCTCTCATCTCGTATTTTTTGAACTACGTAAATAGAGTAGCACTTGCTGCTATACTTCTTTTCGTAGTCAGTATCTATAAACCCCGGCTTCTCCGCCTGATAGTCTATAGACATTTCGCGTTCAATAATAGCAGGAGCATGATAGCGAGCAGACCACACTAGCTCTCCAGGAGCAAAGTCTTCTGCAATACACTCTTCTGGCAAGTAGTCTATTACTTGATCTGTTTTTTGAGGAACGCCTACTCTTTGGATGATTGCTTTGACGAATCCAGAGGATCTGTACATTCCTTTTGCGATTTCGGTAATGGAGTCTCCTCCAAGAAACTGTTGAACTGCTTCAGCAATTTCTGCGCTTGAAGCTGCTCTTCCTTTATTCTGCGCTTTACGTTTTGCACGATACAGTTTTTTATCTTCGTGATCATCTATTATTCTCTGAAGTCGCGCCGTGTTGTATGCTATGTTCAGCATCCCACAGGCTTCTTTCTTGGAGATCGGCTGATCCGCAGTCAGGTGAGCTATCACCTTCTCGATGTTGGTCGATGTCAGATTCTCGTAATCTTTCTTCTTTACTCTTGCCAAAAATTTTCTCCCAATTAGTATCAAACTTACTTTTATCTGTAGGTCTCTGCTTACTGCCCTTGCTCACGAGGATCCTCTCCTATAGCCATCTGTAAGTACCAGATAGCCTTTCGTAAATCTTGCTTACGATTATCTTTATTATGGCAACGCCATAAATATTTAAAAGCGTTAAGGCGACAGTATTCTTGAAATGCGTCTTCAGACGCTGCGGTCTGCATCATCGCATCAATACATTCTATGCCCTCACGCTTGTAATGTAAAGGACTATTTACTGGGTCATGTGTTTTTATTCCGCTCATTCCACAGCCTCTGCTACACTAGGGAAATGCTGTCTTATAATTTCCCAGCACTGGTCTGCTACTACCATATGTTCTTTCTGAGTGCCATGACCCCGCCGCAATTCACAATAGTGAATCCAAGATCGTAAGTTCCCCGCCATATATAGCGTAGACACTGCGTTGCCTTCAGGCAGCACAGCTCGTGCCTGCTCTTTAGCAATACCATTATCAAGAGCCCATTTATAGGCTTTCTTTGAAGCATCTAGTACCTTTGCCTGTTTCATATTCCAGTCTTCATAAAGTCGTTCGTTGGGGGTCTTATTGCCTCCCTTACCAAACTCTTCAATACCTTCTAGCTCAATACTATTCTGCCGATTCTTAGCGTCTTGCAGACGTGCTTCACGGTAGTAGAAATCCTCTACTACAGCATAGCGCTGACTAAACTCTTGAAAGCTAAAACTACGGTGTCGCAGAATTTGTCGAGCAATATCTCGAGTTGTGCGAATCTCCATAGTAATATTTACCATCTCGAAAGGAGACCAATGTCCATGCTTAATAAGATATTTAAGCAGTCGTGGTGCGCTTTCTGGGTGGTTTTGATTGTCTGGGTTACTTACTCGTGCAGCATATGCTACTAAATCTTCTGCTGTGTTACACCCTGTAATACCGCTAGGCTTTGTTAGCCCTACTAAATTAACATTACTCATAGTTTCTCCAATAATCTTCGAACTCTTCATGAGAGTCAAAAACTGGCTCAGGATTTATAAAAGTGTCTATGTTTCCTTTTATACTTCCTATATTTTTTGTATTTCCAGATCCAGGGCGTTTACCTGCAATCTTCCATTTCTCTTGAAAAAACACGTCTACATTCTTATACGGAGTACTACCACTAGGGTCACGCTCGTATATAAATCCTAATACATAATGTTTAGTATATGTATCATAGGGGTATACAATGTTTTTTGTATTGCTTCTTATAAAAGAAGTATAACTACCTAATGTGAACCCGTTGGTTCTTTGTTTATAAGTAGTCTTTACGTCTATCGCTATATTGCCTTCGGGAGTCTTTATAGTAAAGTCTGGGTAGTAGTTTTGCTTCTCAGGCTGCACTACTTCATGTCCATTACTTAGTTTATCTACAAAGTCCTCTGAAAGCATTTCAAAAAGAGCAGACAGTACCTTTGTGTCTGTTTTTAATTTATATATTTTTCCACTACTAGAAATAAATCCTAGTATTTCAAAATCAAATACTTCATCTTCCAGTAACTTTTTCGCCTGCTCTACTAAACTCATTGTCTAGTTATCCGTTGCTCGTAGTCTGCCAAATCCTCGTCCCACCAAGAGGGTTTGTCTCTGCCTGTCCAACTGGCGAAAGTAGCCTTGTCAAGCATATAGTAATTACGATAAGACTGAATAGGGTCAGTCTCGTCCTTGAGTACATCGGGCATTGCCATTGCAAAGGGTGTAAGCCCCACCCTCTCAAGTCGTGTTGGGTCAGGTAGTTTGTTAACAACCTGCCAGAAAGATTTGTGCTCTTTTCCATACCTGTACCTGTATTCTTCTGCGAGTGCGTGAGCATAACAGAAAGTCCACTCGTAGTTATCTAGGGATGATCTTGCCCAGATTGTACTAGGGTGGTTGTACATCATGCCTAAGTAAGGCGTAAGTTTACGCTCTTCCGGTTTGAGAGGCTTTTCAACTTTTTTGTACTCATTTAGTACTGCTGCTTCATCTTTCTCAAGAGCGCGTGGTACAAATCCTAGAAGCACGTCTACCCAGATAACAGTGCAACAAATTTGTGCTGCTTCCAGTATCATCTTGTTGACGTGCTTGTCTACGTGATATTCTGCACATACATCTAGATTTGTATCTAAATTGAATAGATTCATTTGTATTCTGTACCCTTCATTTTTAGGTTTCGATTCCATACGTGCAATTCAAGTACATCATCATCTATACCGAACATTTCTTGTACTAGACGTGTCATTGCGACTACATCTCCTAATTCTTCGTGTAGATTGTTGATGTGCTTCTGCTGAACATACCCATGCCGCAAAATTTTAGAGCAAGCACGGGTAAGCTCACCACATTCTTCCATTGTAATAATAAGTACTTTTTCTTTATTCATGGTAGTATTATACTGGGAGTAGTAAATATTGTCAAGAATTAATTGGCCTCTCGCAGTTTATTAAGTATAAAAGCAGGCGCTGTATATAGGTAGGGGTCTTCAGTATGATTATCCTGCTTGCCCTCTTCAATGAACCAATCTGTGATGCTACCATTATCTACAACAGCTGCGTATCTCCATGATCGTCGTCCAAATCCTATATTATCTTTGTCTACTACCATTTGCATGCCTTCCGTAAATTTGCCGCTTCCGTCTGGAAGAACAATTATCTCTGAAAGGTCATTCTTATCGGCCCATGCATTACATACAAAAGCATCGTTCATAGTTATACAAAAGATATGATCGATACCTTCTTCATAAAACTCATGTGCTAACTTCTCAAAGTCTGGCAGTTGGTAGGTTGAACAGGTAGGGGTAAATGCTCCAGGCAAAGAAAAGATTAAGTTTCTTTTGCGAGCAAATAAATCAAACGTAGTTGTCTGATGCCATTCGTAGTTATTAAAAGTAGGTTCAATTCGTCTGTGAAATACTACTGAAGGGATTAAATCAGGCAGAGAGCGCCAGTATCCAGTTTCTTCATACTCTCGTCGTTCTGCCTCTGTGCAATAAATTGCCATTTGTTACCATCCTTTTTTAATTCGTGTATCAAAGTAATATTGCTTGCATTCTTTAGTAGTCTCAGAAATACCTTCTTCGACTTCTTTCTTGCATAGCGCGTTTATTTTTTTCGTATTTTCTATCGCACCGATTGTACCTGCGATTATCATTGCCCAAAATACTATATTCATGTTGCTATAGGTTCTCCATTCTAACCATTAATCTTTCAGCTCTATTAGTCACTTGTTTGTGCCATCGGCTGTCTCGTCCTTCTACTGCTGCACGCTTCCAGTCGCCTTCTTTCAAAGCTGCCGTAAAGTTTTTAAACTTAGAAAGTCTAGTTCGTCCCATATTAAACATCATGTTTACTAGAATTTCTTGTACTTCTCCTGGGAAGGCTTCCCATACGTCTTCGTCATAAAGGGCTACACACTCACTCACAGCCAAATCAAGGTCGTAGTCAAAGCACTCTTGTACTCTCTCTACTGATACCGGCTCGTCTACAGCGTAGTTTTGCTCTGGATCTGTATCAAGTACTAGATGCCCCACTCCAAAAGTTTTGTACCCAAGATGATCTAAGTATACCTTATACTCAACACCTTCGTCAATTTTTAGCTGTTCGTAAATTGCTTCTCTATTCATGTTTATTCCTATAATCCGCTACTGCGGCTTTGATAGCATCTTCAGCGAGTACGCTACAGTGAATTTTCACTGGGGGTAACGCAAGCTCTTCTGCTATCTCGGTATTTTTTATACTCTCTGCTTCGTACAAATTCTTTCCTTTTACCCACTCTGTGAGCAAAGAAGAAGAAGCTATTGCACTTCCACAGCCATATGTTTTAAACTTTGCGTCTTTTATTATACCTTCTTCTACTTTTATCTGAAGGCGCATGACATCTCCACACGCGGGAGCACCAACCATACCAGTACCTACACTTTCATCGTCATCAGACAATCGTCCTACATTACGAGGATTTTCATAGTGATCTAATACTTTATCGGAATATGCCATAATTTGTTTTAAAAAGAGCGAGGCCTTGCGACCCCGCTACCGGTTTTTAGTGTGTAATAGTTTTTGTTGTGCCTCTTCGAGAATCTCGTATAGATACTAACTTCCATTCTTTCTCATCCTTGTCATACTCATGAATAAGAATTACGTCAGATAGTCCTACTTTAAAAGATACTACCTCCATAGTCTCTTGAGATCCTACTACTATTACTTCCTCCATCTTTTGGTGACGTCGGCCTGCACCATTTGTGCTTTCTTCGCTTTCGCTACCGTTTGCTGGAATTGTAATTGCTGTGGTCAAAAGACCTATTATAACCCACACTGATAGTTTTTTAAAACTACCCATTTTACTCTCCTTATGAGATTGTAACCTTAACGGGTTGCAACTCTTTGGGGAGTTCTTCATGCAGATCTATGCATAGCAGGCCTCGTTCCATATAAGCACGATCAATCTGAACGTGTTCGCTTACACCGAACGTCCGTGTGAAACACTTGCCGCTTAATCCTTTATAGATGTAGGCTTCGTTTTCATTAACTTCCTGTTTGATTTTACCATTTACAGAAAGTACACCTTTATGTAGATTGATGTCAATATCA
>Ga0181390_1000796_pt1 | contig 14391 bp, 24 predicted proteins | sample 13SPOviralmetaG_FD_130085 | JGI IMG/M metagenome (GOLD analysis project Ga0181390, IMG submission 130085) | Marine viral communities from the oligotrophic San Pedro Time Series (SPOT) site, San Pedro Channel, CA, USA - 13 SPOT_SRF_2010-07-21 | ecosystem: Environmental > Aquatic > Marine > Strait...
AGAGTAAACGCACTCACCGAATCCCACTTTACACCTAACTTTTTCTTACGAGCAGAGTTGTACTCAGCTTGGTTCTTCAACAAAACAAAGTTAACCTTTGGGCTTAGATTCTCATATTCCTTTTCTAGGAACTTATAATCATCCGCACCATAACGGAACGCATTGGTGACACCGGATGCCGTACAACCAGATAACAATAAACTAAGTGTTATCGTGTATATGTAACTGGATAATCGCATAATGTAAAACCTTCATAATATCTTTACGTGCGTCGTCACGAGTTCCTTTCTTACCGTAACGTTGTGCGTACTTCAACACGTTTCCAATACAAAACCCTGTACCATGTCCACCATCGACGATGAACTCTGTCGCCTGAAACTTCTGTTTCGCATAGTGTTGAGTATATGTAGCGTCGACATAATTCTTCAATTCTTCGATCAATTTACCTTCAGTGAACTTGTAATCGATCGCTTCGATTTCTGAGGCTTCTTTCATAGTGACCACAGGAATTTCATGTTCAGGAACATATCCGTCAGCTCTCAGTCCTTTGATATCTACACCATTCGTGTATCTCTCAAACTCTACCGTCTCATTAGTATAAGGTGGAGTGTGTGCATAAATCGTTTTACTCATATTACCATTCTCTCAATATAGTTGTGCCTAACATAAACAATGAAACCGTGTTCAACATAATCAACGCACGGTCTTTCCAGATAACAGATACCCAAGTCCATAGTATAATGCCTGCGAACCCGATTGTCAAGTCATACATGCGAAAATCTGGTCCGGCAGAACGCATCGCCATAGAAATTAGAATCAAAATAGATGCGACCCACTTGAGGTACCAATCGAAGTTATCGGGGTACCAACCACGGTCCGGTTTACTGCGGCCGTCTGCTCTTACTTCGGGGTCTCCATTCACGACTTACTTCCGATGGTACGACGGACGATATCGTTGTGATTGAACTCTGCCCAATACAACTCAAATGCAACACCGTCTTTTACACCTTCGAACTGGTGAATCTTGCCAGGCCTGACTTGGGTAAACTCACCCGCACGTAGTAGGGTTTCATCAACAAGACCGTCTTGGTCATCTTGCCATACGCGCACGATCATCTCACCGGACTCTACGAAGAACCCGTTCCACTTATACTCGTGGAGATGTTCGGAACACTTGAAACCTTTCTTGTATTCAATGCGGTGAAACTCTAAAACACCATTCGCATGAATGAGTTCTGTCTGTCCCCAGATTTTGCCTGCCTTCATAGTCATACTACTCTCACTGGTTCATAAAAAATTTGGTGCGAAAGGAGAGACTCGAACTCTCACGCCGTGAAGCACTGGTACCTAAAACCAGCGTGTCTACCAATTCCACCACTCTCGCAAAATGGCTGGCGAGGCAGGGCTCGAACCTGCGACAACATGATTAACAGTCATGCGTTCTACCAACTGAACTACTCGCCAAAATTATGTGTATATTATATCAAAAACTAAGAGGACTGTCAAGTGTCCAAATCGTTTAAGTTCACGACCCCTTCATGGAGCCACTTTTCTTCTAAAGGGGTCAGTTTTTCGTTCTCATACTGACGCGCCTCTAGTTCATCGGGATGGTTATGATACCCCTTGGTGATATTGAGAAACACATACCTTATATAGAACCCCAATATCCCTCTCTGTTTGATTTGATAACAATGTTGCAACTCGTGACGATACAACTTCACGAGGGAACGACGTGTCATCAACTCCGATTGAGAAATCTCACCCTTCGCATATTTCTTAGGTCGTATAATCATATACGGCCATAACACTATGCCACGTAACTGAGGTTTCCAAGGAAATATTAGTTCGTCTTCTTCCTTGTGGACTATCTTAAACTTCATCTTTTCCCCACCTACGCAGTGTTTCTTTATGAATCTCTTTATGAGAGTAGTACATCGTAATACCACCAAACACCATAGGACACATAAAGACTGCGAGAATACCCAACATTCCTACACTCACGCGTTTGCCCGTTCCACCATCTCTTCGTGTGTGACTTTACGTGCCGCGAGTTCATTACGGAACTTCTGTTTCAACTTAGGTGTGCGGCATGATAGGAACTCATTCCACAACGCTTCGATAGAAAGGTTCTTTACGTAGAAACGTGATGTCGTAACCTTTCCGGTCATACGGTCCTTCACGATCGTGTCTTCTTTGTACTTAATTGGCATTGTTACCTCACAACTTTAATATAGGGACCACAACATTTTTACCCTGTGGTTCGTCTTCTTCTTTTCCACCGCACCAAGAACATTCTTCTCCTCGTGCGACATATATGTAACCGTCATGCATACAACTATGTGGCCACATCACGGTCTTTGCGTTTTCATAAAAACACTCGTTAAAAGTGTCATCCCACTCTGAGTTACCTGTTTTGGAAATAGGTGACTCCGCAATCTCAATCATCCTTCCTTCTCCACATCCCAAACAATACGACGTTTCGGCACTGAGGGTAACTTAGTCCTCTGTACCCACAAGTGACCATTCTTCTCCGCGTCACTGAATATAGCAACAGTGATGAAGAATGCACCAAGCACCATAAGGTGTCCACCTACACTGTAGATTCCATACATCCACGTGTACCCTGCCCAGAAAGTGAACACTACTGACCACATCACCGACAAGTAGAACATGAGAATAAACTGCACAAGTTCGTTAGGAATGTGTCTCAGTGGATTGACTTTCAAATCAAAGAAATATCTATAGAAGTCATAAATTGCAAATCCGATACTCTTGAACATTAGAACTGTCCCTCTTCAGTTGATCCCGCCATGGCGGCAGTTGAACTAGAACCCAGAGTAGTGGTGATGGCATCGAAGTAACCGACACCCACTTCTCTCTGGTGCTTCGCACCTGTGTATCCACGTGACTCTGCGGCAAACTCTGCTTCTTGTAACAAAGAGTATGCGTACATACCTTCGTCTTTGTATCGGTTCGCGAAGTCAAAGATAGAGTAGTTTGTCTGGTGGAAACCAGCGAGCGTGATGAACTGGAACTTGAATCCCATCTTACCCAACTCACGTTGGAAGTCTTTCAGTTCTTGATCGCCGGGAATTGACTTGCGCCAGTTGAATGACGGTGAACAGTTGTATGCCAACATTGCGTCGGGCACTGCACCTTTGACTGCGTCAGCGAAACGCTTCGCATCCTTCAAGTCGGGTGTCGATGTTTCACACCAAACGAGGTCTGCGTATTCTGCGTATGCCTGACCACGCACACAACCGAACTCTAGACCTCTACTTTCATCTAGTTGGTAGAACCCTTCCTGTGTGCGACATTGAATAGAGGCCTTGCCTTGTCGGGCTCTCTTGATAAATGGTTTGTCAATGAGCGAAACATCACTAGAGATTAGTTTAGCAGACTCAGCATCGGTACGAGCAATAACGACTGTATCAGTGCCAGCAACGTCACTAGCAAGGCGAGCGGCATTAAGGTTGCGTAGAGCTTGACTAGTCGGTATGAGAACTTTTCCTCCCAAGTGTCCGCACTTCTTCTCGGCAGCAACTTGGTCTTCAAAGTGAACAGCGGCAGCACCTGCCTCAATGAGGTTACGAGAAAGTTCGTACGCATTCAGAACTCCTCCGAATCCTGCCTCGGCGTCTGCAATAATGGGAGCAAATTCAAACCCCCGCCCAGATTCCAAATATTCGATCTGGTCTTGTCGTCTAAATGCATTATTGATAGACCTGACCACATTAGGAACGCTATCAACAGCGTATAGAGACTGATCCGGATAGACTTCTCCATGAGAGTTTGCGGACGCTGCCACCTGCCATCCCGAAAGGTATATCGCTTTGAGTCCTGCTTTGACATGTTGTACTGCTTGTTGGCCATTGTATGCTCCAAAAGTATTGATGTACTCATTATCTTCGAATAACTGACGCAGTTTAGTCGCACCCATCTTTGCGAGGGTATGGTCGATTTGAACCGTGCCTTGTAATCGATTCACATCCTGTTGTGAATAATCTCGTTTTTTCATAGTATAGTCCTACAATAATGTATGGTATCCCGTAGGGGACTCGAACCCCTGTTACCGCCGTGAAAGGGCGGTGTCCTAACCTCTAGACGAACGGGACATTTTCAGTATTATAACAAAAGACAACGTCTTTGTCAATACTTTAGTTGATTTTTTCTACTAGGATCGTCACCTCTCCTAAATCACCTCTAACTGTGATAGCCCAATCAAACACATCAACGTGCACTGTATTGTATTGGTAGTCCTTAGTCACTTCATCTGCAGCGCGGTCTATCGCCCGTTCTGCATCACCGTACACACAGATTAGTCCACCTGTATGATCGTACAATATATATGCATTATTTACCTCTACTTCTTCTGGAAACAAACCCGTTGGAAGCGATGCATAATCGATTGACATTAGTATTCCTCTTTATAGAAGATGTGGTCTCCAATCCTACCAATCAATCTCATCCTTTCGTGGGAACTCCACTCAGGTTTTACATAATTAGCATGGTAGTGTGTAGACCCTTCTGTTATTCCATTGTACTTACGGAAGAAAATCATATCTCGTGCCACGTCCTTTGCACGTAACCAAGAATACGTCTCTACTGGTTCATCCGAGAGTCCATCACAATACCAACTAAACTGACACATGTTGCGTCTAGGTATTTCGAGTCCTCTCTCAACTCCCCACTTACTCAGTACTGCTTGTTTGACGACCCCACATATAGATGATGGATAACGTCGGTCTTTCACACGATTGAGAGTAACATCCGCAACCGCATATTGTCCGGCAAGACTTTCACTTCTTGCTTCATGGTATATATTCAATGCCAGACATTCGACTTCTTCGTCCATATCATCATCTTGTGCGTTGACATAGTTTATATATCCAATCACAGATATTGACACTAGGAACGATGCTATGCGAAATCTCATTAGACTGTCTTACGCAGTAGTTTTAGAAGTTTCGCTAACTCTTTCTTTTGTTTAGGACTGGGGTTAGAACCCGACTTTGCGAGTAGTATAGCGTACTCTCTGGCAATGTTTGATTGATAACTCACTATATACCCTCCACGCTAAAGTAGTCACAAACGCATTTCATCGCGTCTATGAGTTCGATTTCTTCTTTGGGACATAGGTATAGAATATTGTCAGACAATGTTCTGACCATCAATTGATCAATACTATCATCGTCTACTTCAAGTTGAACTAGCATAAAACACCTCGGTTATTGTTTACATTACGAGGTGAATTATACTATATTATGAGGGGGGTGTCAACTATCTTTGGGATTTTTTACGTTCTGCATCAATCCACTTCTGTGCCTTCTTAGAGACAGGTTTGTCAGTGAACTTCTTAGCATCACGGAATGCAGTTAGAGTTTCTTTCTCGTAGTCTTTACCTTCAGAGTTATCTACAACCAAGAAGTTAGGTTTACCAAACATACGTTGGAACTTACCTATATTGCGTTGTACTGCTTTCCAATACTCAGTAACACCTTTCTCGCCTAGGGTACGAGCACGTTTTGCATCACGGCTGATAGCAGTATCAAGGTCTGTGTTTACGAAAATCATTGCGACATCGTAACCCATGGCCTTTACTTTCTTTGCCTGTTCAGCAATTTTATCTGGGTCTTTACCAGTACCATCTACTACGAGACCAAGACGACCTTTCAGATAACGTTCTTCCTTTTTACCTGTAAGTTTCTTTGCCTTACCACGGAGTTCTTGTCCTTTCGGAGAGAAGATGTTGTCCGGAGTCATATCCATATCAACCTTCTTCATGGCAGCTTCGAATGCGTCATCTGAGTTGACAACCTTGTAACCCATAGAAGTCAGACCTGTCTTACCGACGATGAATGACTTACCAGAACCCGGCCCACCCGCAAGAAAGATTGCCTTGAAGATTGCTGGATCATTTACGCCTTCATTTAGAAAGGTCTTGAAAGATTTCATTGTTATATATTCCGTGAATTTATTTTACCAAGGTTGAGAACGCCACAGTTCTAGTGCATACTCTACCAAAGCTGCTTTACGATCTGGCATTCTGCCTGCTGGGATTCCCAACGACATTCTTTTCTTTTGGATATAGTCTCTAAGTTGTTTGACGGTCATCTTAGTAAACACAACACGTTGCGTTTCAATCTGTTCGTCAGATGGTCCAGTCAGAACAACTCGACTGTTCTTTCCTCTATTCTTTAACCATAATACAAAGAATACTCCGACAACAGAAAAAACTCCTACTGCGAATAAAGTATTACTTATTTCATCACTCATCTCAAAACTCCATAGTTTATTTAGTTGATTCTAGTTTATTTATACTTCTTCTTGACTCGACTTTGCAAAAATCTCATGCAAGAAGTCTGCGAATATGACTTGAGTTCTTTCGCCGGGGTGACCGAACTCTTTCATATCTTCTATTGACCTACAGATAGTGAACATATCTCTGCCTCGACCCATACCCACACGACTAGAACTCTTCAGCGAACCGATAGAATCGACCAACCATTTCTTATAGTCCGGAATGGATTTTATCGAATACTCTCCTTCCAAAGATTTGTTAGAAGAATCGTCTGGATTTCGGTCTGTCAGTATAGCCTGAACATTGGACCAATTCCTTGAGTGGAATACGCCTTGAATCAGTTGTATCCCCGCCGCATCACAGATTAGTTCAAGCGCCTTCATCTTAGTTAGAGTGTGCATGATATCTGTTTTGGAATCATATGAATGTTCAAACATATGTTGATAGGTGTTGCGTTTGTTCATATCGTAAATGCATTCCGTACGAAGTTGTGAAAACTGCGTGACATCATTCTGTCTACCGATCTTCACATCGCGGTCGTTGGGCATATACTCAACGACTTCTTTACGTTGCCATGCAGACCACATCACCACCAAGTGAGTGACTGTGTTGGGATGCGCATGGAGATAGTCCGTAACCTCACGGAAAATCTTATCGTTACAAGCCCCACAAATACCACGGTTCTTATACTCAACATCTAGTTTCTTAGCGAGTATAGACGTGAAGGTTTTATCCCAATGTGTAGGAGGGTCTTGGTCAAAACCCTCCAGTTCATCTCCCCAGACGAAACTACAACCGGCAGTCAAAAGCATTATTGAAATAATTCCTCATACAATTCATAAACTTCATTAGCCTCTGTGCGAGACTCTTCCATATTTTGTTTATGATATATAGTCGCAAGTTTACGGAAGTGCTTCTTATCAACACCGTACTTCTCGTTAGTGACATCTACGATATCTTTCATCAATTCTTTCTCAGCATCGATACGCAACATGCTGTCAGACATCTCTCTAATCGCATCTGCGACTTTCTTTTTATCTTCTGGTCCTATCATACTACTAATTTCACTCCACTTGTTGATTCCGTCCATGCTGCGGAAAAATCATCGTTAGTTTCAGTACACAAAACATACTGTTGGAAAGAAATCTGTTTAGGATTCTCTTTACTGGTCATACACACACCACGTGCAAAACCGATACCTTGATCGCCATGAATCAACATGCGTGGATCGTTCAGTGTAATAACACCATTACTGTTCACACTATCTAGTCGACCAACATACTCACCACTTACTGTGACAACTGTCACCACATCATTACTCTTCATTTTCAATCTCTTCAATTAACATATCACGCATCTGTCTTGCTTGCGCATCTTCAGGGTTATCCACACTACCATTATTCACAAACTTATATGCGAGGGTAATGCGTTGACACTCCGTGTATGCAGCGTGCCAACAGTGTAGGTCTTCTTCATGACCCGCACCAAAATAATAGTGACGACACTGCCAGCCCGGCACATCCGGAATCTTTACTATTTCGTCGTTCTGTTTGTCATAGTACTCAAAGAACCCGTCTCCGGTCTCTGACCACGTGAACAACACTTGGTATGCGTTGGCATCAAAGTTAGTATGCCATCCCACAAAACCGCCAGGCGGATAGTAAGATAGTAGGGCAGATGTATGCGCACCTAGGTGAGCGGCAAAGTCATACTTCACCTTCTGCATAAATCCACCCCACATATCTTCATCTTCACGCACCATCTTTGAAATCGGTTGTGCGAAGTATCTATCGGGCGGGCCAACCAGACCATCACGACCACGAGACAAACAGTCTTCTAGATATTCACGAGAAGTGTAATAATCCCCTTTGTGAACATCTTCTGGTTCGTGATAGGTCCAATACTTTTCGTCGTTGTACGACGGTTTAGACAGCATCTCATCTGAGAAACTGTTTAGAGTCTCTAACAACTCTTTATTACGAATAACTACCTCAGTCATTATTAAATATCATCTCCATCCATGAATCTTTCATTTGCTTTTTGGATATCTTGTTCATTACATGCTCCCATCTCAACTAGATATGAAACTGCCGCATTTATACCTTCTTGTCTCCCCGATTTTTTACCGAACCAGTTAGCCAAGAACAAAAGAGCAATCGCAATTATAGTGTGTGCGTACGGGTCCATTATGGAGTCCTTATAGTGTGAAGCCATCGAAGTTCATCTTTTCAGAAGAGACACGACGACCCGAGTTTGAGTTATCAAATGCTGGACCATCATCTACCTCTTTATTTAGGGGAGAATCATTTTGATCGACATCAAATAGTCGCATTTTACTCCGGTCAATACCCACAACAAATCTCTGGTGGGCACTAGGGTCGTTGTATCTATTCTTCAACTGTTTCACTAATATCTGTCCGTTTGCATTTAGTTCATCATTACTGATAAGTGCAAACATCAAGTCTGCTGTGGCGGGAAGACCGAATGATTCGGACGTATCCTCCAGACCCACATCATCATTACTATAACCAGAACGGGTAGTCTGGGTCGCAGAAATGACAGGAACATCAAACTCAACAGCAAGACCACGGAGTTCTTCCGCAATAGACTTGATATATGTATAGGAGTTGATAGCACCCCCCATTGACTTCATTCTAGACGACGCACAGATGTTCAGGTAGTCAATAAAAATCATATCCGGTGTGAACTTCTTCTTGAGTTTCAACTCGTTTAGAAGTGCACGGAAGTGACTGGCGTGTGCCTGTCCCGTAGGATATTCCTTGATAATCAACTTACCGTTAGTCTTATCTGCGATACCCTTTACACGATTTGAAAACATGTCCTTACTCAGATGTTCCAACTGATCTATCGGGACGTTGAGTAGATTCGCATCGATCCTTTCTGCGATACGTTCTTCAGCCATCTCCATAGTGATATAAAGGACATTCTTCCCCTGTGACAAGGCAGCACCAGCACAATGACACATGAAGAGAGACTTACCGACACCCGTACCCGCCAACGCGATGTTGAGGGTTTTATTAGGTAGTCCACCCTTAGTGATTCTATTGAAGTAGTCCAAATCGAACGGAATACGCTCTTCTTGTTCATGATAGAAGTCATATCTATCTTCCACAGATTCTAGGTAATCATGACCAATGTTAGTGTCAAAGGATACAGACAGTGCTTTAGACAACACATCGGGTATCGCATTCTTGGATAACTCTTGGTGCTTACCGTCAATAATAGAGATGGACTCCATCACTGCATTGAATACTGCACGATCCTGACACCACCTCTCAGTGCGTTCTACCAACCACGATAAGTCTTCCTCAGCATACTTGAAGATATCTGGAAGGATATCCATAGTGTGACGATAGTGTTCGTCAGACATACGGTCCTCAGAATCAATCTCAATCTTGAGTGCTTCTTTAGAGGGAAGATTGTTGTATTTGGCGATATACGCAGTGAACTCTTTGAAGACACTCTTGTAAGTACCTTCAAAGTATTCGGGAGAGAGGAAGGGCGCAACCTTCCTCATATACGAATCGTTAGTCAGTAGATTCCGCAGAATCGTCTGTTGTAGATTGATTTCCGTCATTAGAATCCTCAGTTTTCTGTAAGTAACCTTCAGTGATTGCAACGTCTAAAATATCACCCAACACTTCACTCGCAAATCCTTGCAAAGTAATATTGTCTATGGTGTACTCGACTTTCTCTGTGGAGATGACATCAAAGTTATAACTAATGTTTCCTTCCTCACCATTGATGCGGACATTGTTATATCTTATAGTGGTATTCTCCCAAGGAGCACGTAATAACTCTACGTTCCACAGGTCACTACCGTTTTCCCCAATTGCAGGGACTAACTTGTAGTCTAAGTTTTCGGACGGCTTGTCCAAGTCTAAATCCTTCATTACAATAATTCCTCAACGAGTTCTTCTGAATTTACCGGACTATTATACCCTATTTTATACGTTTTGGCAAGGAATTCTGAAAAATCACTTGACTCAAAAATAGGTTCCCAGAAGTCAGCGGTCATGGTTTCTTTCAATCGCAATTTAGAACCAAGGACCTCACCTGTAGTCAAGTCAACACGTTGATACCAACCATTGGACGGTTTGTCGACATACCCACCCGCAAGGGCAACATCAAGAAGACCAGAGTACTTCTGTACACCACCTTCCCACGATACTCCGATTGGAATCTTGGATTGCTCTTTGACATAACGAGACTTCTCAACTTTGATGACAAAGTCGTATCCAACTACTTCAGTACCTTGTTTGTCTTGACGACGACCGATAATCCAGATGTTGTCGGCAGAGTAATAGATACCAGTACCACCACCTACAACATCTTTCGGAAACAAACCAATCTCTTTATATGTGTGATTGATTGCAAGCATCGGAATGTTCTTCATCGCAAGGTATGGTGTTGACATACGGAACAGACCTTTCAGTGCCTTCGCACGTGACATGTCTGCGACACCCTTCTCGTTCAGTGCGTCCTCTAGTTCTTTCTTAGACGCAAGGTTACCGATCGAGTCGATGACAATAATGACATCATCTTCGCGGTCTAACTGTTCTAACTGGTTGATCATATCAAACTTGAGTTCTTCAACGTTTGCGATCGGTGTGTGTAACACACGACTCGTGTCAATACCGAACTGAGTGAAGTATGACTGAGGGGAACCAAACTCAGAGTCATAGAACAACATGACTGCGTCTGGTTTCGCGTTAAGATATGCACCCGCCATGAGTAAGGCGAATGATGTCTTGAAGTGTTTTGATGGTCCCGCAAGGACGGTAAGTCCCGGCGAGATACCACCGTCTACGAAACCGGATAACGCGACGTTCACCATTGGAACGTCGGTCGGTACCATATCTTTTTCGGTGAAGAACTTACTAGTGGAGAGTGTCGCCGTCTCCTTTATCTTCGAGTTCTTCTTCAGTTTGTCCATTATCGACATTCTTGTTGCCTCCAAAATCTACGAATGTAATATTGTTTACTTTTTCACGTTCATCGAGGTCATATTGTACACGATAAGCACTATTGATGTCAAGTACTTTTTGCAATAAATCGAAACTAGTTTCAGTTCCGTCCTCAAATTCATGTGCAGAGAAGTCTAAAAACGCTCTCGTATCTTTTGGAAGACATGCGCCACCAAACCCACGTTTACCATCAAATCCTGGCACACGGGTGTGACCCATACCTACACGTTCATCCTTGCCTGCGGCACGAACAATCGTATTATAGTTACAACCATAAAGGTTGACTAGATCATATAGTTGATTGAAGAATGTGATCTTCGTAGACAGGAATGAATTGATCGTGTACTTTACAAACGATGCTTCATATGCAGTCATACGGTGATAGTCGTTAGACTCACATGCACTGAAGATTTCATAAATGTCAATGAGTTCGTTTGCCGCTTGAGGCATACCACCCATGACATGAAACTTCGCACATACAAAGTCTGCCTTTGCATTCTTCTCTGTCAAGAATTCTGGGTTGTAGACGAAACGGTCTACTTGTTCTCTGTTCATTGCAGAGTATAAACGGTCAACCGACTCCGGAGTAATCGTAGACTTCACGACTACCAATGCATCGGTATAGACCAAACAGTTCGCAACTGCTGCCTCAACAATAGTAGAGTCTACCGAACCGTCATCATTAGATGGGGTCGGTGCGCAAATGAAGAAACACTGTGGGTGGTTCTCCTTTGGGAGATGTTGCAGATTTTCAACTGAAGTATCATACTTCGGATCATAGAAGTTGAAGTCTACGAGAGGATGCGTGAATGCATACTCGACCGCTTGACCCACAAATCCATGACCAACGATTCCAATACGGAATCGGGAGGGGTTGCCCTCAGGCATTATTCTAGACATTATTCAATCCCATTATATTCTTTATACCACTCATAGAACCTTTCGACACCTTCAGCGATACTAACTTTTGGTTCGTACCCTAGTGCTTGCAACTTGGAGGTATTGGACCAAGTCTCTAATGTGTCTGCTGGATGTTTTGGAGCAAGATTCTTGATCGCCTCTTTACCAGTATTTTTCTCAATCTCATTGATGAAGTCCATCAACGCAACCTGTTCACCACGTCCTATGTTGAAAATCTCACCAGACTCGATGTCGGTGTTATCTAAGACGACTTCAATGCCATCTAGGATATCATCCACATAGGTAAAGTCACGCTTCATATCACCATAATTATACACGGTAATTTCTTTTCCGTCAAGTATGTTCTTGGTAAAATCAAACAACGCCATGTCTGGACGACCCCAAGGACCATAGACTGTGAAGAAACGCAGACCGACAGTGTTCAGACCAGATGACTGCATCTGACATTCGTTTGCCCACTTGGTGTAACCATATGCGTTTAGTTGCTTACCTGTCTCTTTACCTTCGACCCACGGTACTGGTGATCCCGCGTATACGCACGAAGTAGATGCATAAACAATACGAGTATCTGGTAGATGTCTTTTGCAGATATCAATAAGGTTTTGTGTCGCGTCGATATTATTCTGGTGATAACTCTTCTCTTTACCAAGTGAGTCACGAACACCCGCCATTGCACCTAAGTGGATAATAACGTCTGGTCGGAAATCTCCCAGTAACGCTTCCAGCTTGATCTCATCACGCATGTCACAACCCCAGATATCAAGTCCGAAGTGAACCATCCTGTCACGCTTCAATCTAGGCGTGTACAAATGATCGTTGAAGTTGTCGATACCCTTTACTGACAAACCGCGTTTCTGTAATCTATCGCATAACTGACTTCCGATAAATCCGGCCGCGCCTGTTACTAATACTCTATTCATTTCAACTATTCCTGTATATAAATTCCAATGCTCTATCCGCCTCAACTGTCAATGGACGGTTCTCATACCAATTACCTGTTTCACGGTCAAACTCACGACATAGGTCTGCAATCTGTGTTGCGGTGATGGGATAACCTTTCGCATATGCATTACCGGCAACCGCAATCATTATCTTGTACATCTTAGAATACCAACCAGTTTCATTGATTGTTTGGTACTCAACACCTAACCGTTTAGGCCAAAACGGACAGTCGCGGTATGACGACCATCTGTAGTCGGTGTTATTTAGACTATTCTTACGATGTTGAATTACCGCACTCTGCATCTCTGGTGGCAATCTATCTAGAAAAGTATTACCCGTCTTCTCGTGGTATGGATGTTTTGCAATCAACTCAGATACGTTGAGTGAAGACCCACCGGAGTTTACCATAAAGAAAGAGTATGCGTTTGGATACTGCGCAGGCGCATAGTACATGCGAGCAAGGTCTTTGGTCTGAGGATCACCCAAGTCTCCCAGTTCGGTATTGAGAGAGTGCCAGAAAGACTTGATGCGGTTGTTCTCGACCTGTTCGTCGAGACGGAATATGATTCGAAATTTTAGATGCTCTTCTGTACTACTCGCTGTGTTGTAGACGACATAATCATACTGACCATACTTACGTTGCAACCAAGTTCTAAGAGACTCTACAGTATTACAATTGTCGATAATATCATCCACATCAACGCAACACCAAGGACTCCAATATAGAACAGACTTATTGCTACGCGTCGTGCCCACGTCGAAAACAGCAGGAGTAAGAAGAGGAGAACTATTAGGTCCACCTTTTTCTCCCGGCTTAGTATAAGAATCACGAAGACACACAACGAAGTCCATCCAGTTCATGAATGTGGTTCGTCGATGGGTCTTGTTATCAAACTGATTTTTGAATATGGTTAGTTCATACATGGGGGTAATTATACCACTATTCAAAGAAACTGTCAAGTATACACTCGTACTTAGATATTCTTTCTAGAGACTTTTCGTAATACTCAGAACTCATCTCACACCCAATAAATTTTCTTCCGGTCTCAAGACTGGCAATCGCAGTAGAACCACTACCACTGAAACAATCTAACACGGTGTCACCTTCTCTGGTGTATGCATATATCATGCGTTGCAAAACAAACTGAGGTTTCACTGTGGGGTGGAAGTTGGACTCTTTAGCCTCAGACGAATTAGTGGTGAGATTACCTTCCCATATAGTAGTGGGGATTGTCCCAT
>Ga0181390_1000798_pt1 | contig 14367 bp, 13 predicted proteins | sample 13SPOviralmetaG_FD_130085 | JGI IMG/M metagenome (GOLD analysis project Ga0181390, IMG submission 130085) | Marine viral communities from the oligotrophic San Pedro Time Series (SPOT) site, San Pedro Channel, CA, USA - 13 SPOT_SRF_2010-07-21 | ecosystem: Environmental > Aquatic > Marine > Strait...
CCAGCAAACACAGTTACCTTACCAAGCGGAACACCTTTGTGAAAGTCGCCACTAATAAGATAGTTTAGTGCATAGTTACCTGTGCTGATCCAGTCTTTAGGATCGTTGAATCCACTACTCATGCCTGAGATGGATTTTGTTAAGTCCTTACGGAACTTAGTCGGATCGAATGATTTATTCGCCATATTATTCTCCTATCTAAAAAGCGTAATGGGGGATTGCTCCCCCACTAAAGTTACTGTCCTTGACGTGCTCTAATCATTGCTAGAATATCGTCTGCGCCTGCGCCTGCTGTCGGAGCTGCCTCAGTTGTCGGAGCTGCTACTGGTGCTGCTTCTACCACTGGTGCCGCTTCTGGAGCCGCTACTGGAGCCGCCGGTGCTGGTGTGGATGCTTTTACAGGATCACCTGTACGCTGTGCCATACCTGCTGGACGGAAGTAGTTACTCCAACGTTCTGCATCATATGCTTCACCGTCTACTGACGCTTCAAACATTTCTTGCATAACCTTTAGTTCTACATCACCCGGCTTTTTAGGAAGGAAGTCACTTAAATTAAACAACCCGTGTGTATTAACTGCATTCATTTCAGTGTCACCTAGTGGACGATCTCTACGTGCCCAATTAGATGTTGAATAGTCTGCATAACCGCCTTTACTTGTTTTGTTAAGACGGAAGTCTACACCAGCAGTATAATCTGTTGGTAACTCTTCCATATCTGGATCCATAAGCGCCTGCTTAATGATTTGGAAAATTTGTGGACCAATAATAAATCTACGGATTGGATTCTCCGGAGTAGTATCGTCCGTTAGCGGGTTATCAGTTACAAACCCTTGGAAGATATAAGAACGTTTCTTCCAATACTTGCGACCCATATCTTCAAGACTTGGATCTTTAAACCAGCCACGTACTTCGTTTAGAATGTTACATGTTTCACCGTACATTTCCATACACGGAATTTGTACTTGTACTGGGCGTGAGTCTGTCTCACCTTTAATACCTGCAAATGGAAGTTTAATTACTAAACGTTCTTTCCAAAAGAAAGTATTATCTGCATCGCCATCTGGAAGGAAACGTAGAACCGAGTTCTCGCCTTCTTTCATATTCCAAAATGGGTAAATGCCGTTATCACCACCGCTTGAACTGCGGTTGTTGTTACCTGCTTCTTGCTCTTTGAGCTTTGCACGGATTTCTGCTAATGATGCCATAGTTATGCCTCCTAATTGTTATGCCTATGTGCAGTAGCTATATTGCTACTAGTGCCTATTTTGTATATAGCACAGTTGTTATTATACACTCTGCTATTTACGTTGTCAAGTCTTTTTTTAAAGAAAAAGAAATAAAACTTATAACAGGACTATTACAGTCCTGCTAATCTCATAATATCTTGTGCTTCTTTTGCGGTTGTGTTCTTTTCAGCCTTACTGTATCTATCTTTTAAACGTCCTAGTTCTTCTTGCGAAGCACCTTCACGTCCTGCTTGTGCTGCTTTAACCATGTATTCTTTGCCATGCTTTTTAACACCAGTGTGATACTGTAATCCTGACTCTTCCATTTCAGTATCTCTGTAGCCCATTACTTCTGCTACTTTATTATTGATCATTTCAATGAACTTTTTAGCAGGTGTAATATACTGTTCACCATAATCTTTTTCTACCATAGTTAATACTGCTGTTTCACCTTTTGGAAACTGTCCGTTTTCTCTATCAAAGTAACTTAGTATGAACTCGCCTAATGGTGTCTTTTCGTCCTTTTCAAGTGTAATCTCGTCACCGTCTGGACCGTCAATTTTGTCACCTTTTTTCTTGCCGTTCATTTTAGCTTTTGCTACAGCACCTGAATATGCATTACCTTCGCCTTGTGCTTGTTGTTGCTTTGCCCAAAGTTCGTTTGCATGATCTTGACATTGTTGCATCATGTCTTCTGGATCTTGCATGTCAGTATCCATATCAACATCATGGCCTAATTTACTACTTGGATTGTTTCCATAAGCATGTACTCTAATTGACTTAGGATGCACAACTGGCTTACCGTTAACTATTGTTGCTGTGTACTCTATATCTGCTTCGTCTTCTTCACCGTCGTCACCTGTAGCATAACCTTGAAACTCTCCATCAAAATGTTCAGGATCAAAGTCTTCGGCATGCATTGCTGCCATATGCTTCTTGTACTTTGCAGTACCTTTTTTGTGCGGGCTTTTACCTTCACCAAACTGTCCCATCATTTCTTCAAATGCATCTTCAATAGCTTGTTCATCTGTTGTACCTGAACGTGTAGTCCAACCACTGTTTAATTCTTTACCAATGCGTTCTACTTCTACATCCATATCACCGGCTTGCATATTCTTTTTGCGAATTTCATTATACAAACAAACTCTTGGATCATTTAAACAACCTTGTTCTAGTCTGCTGATCATTGTTTTGTCCATGCCGTTGCTTGACAATACAGTTCTTAATATATGTAAGTCTTGATCATACTGTTTCATATTGTCAGCACGACCTTGTTTAAAGTCAGCAATCTTACCTTTAGCCCAATCAATAGGACCTTCTTCTAATTCTTCTAATGTTACGTCTTGTGCTTTTGTTGCTTCACTTACAAGATTATAAATGTATGGAAAAACATCTTGTAATTCTTCGTTAAACTGTTTGATAGTAAGTTGATCAATCCAATTTTCTGCAACATCACTTGGTACATCTTCTAGTACAGGTGTTTCAAAGCCGTCAACTGCTTCTTTATAATAACCTGGTTTTTGTAAATTTGAAATTTCTTTTTTAATTGCTACTGCACGTTCTTTAACAATGTCTACATATCCAGCTAGACTTTCTGCCATTACACTACTACGACCCATATAAGTTTTAAACTTACGTAACTTGTTTAGTTCTTCTGACATACTAACAATATGTTTACCAAAGTCATCATAAGGATAACCGCCTTCTGCAACATGTGTTGCCATTGCTCTTGCACCGCTTAGGTGTTTGTAAGGATATTTAAACTTTTCACCCTCTGCATTTTCAATATAAATTTTGCCAATCTTTTGACTTCTGGCTCTGCTATTCTCTTCTACGCTAATTGGCGTAGAATGTTTTATAGATAATTTTGCGTTTCCAAATTTTTGAAAACTTGTTTTATCTGTTCCATACATTGTTGACTCTGTCATCTGTTCTTCCTCAGTGCGGTTTGACGCTAAAAAGTTGTAATCTCTGCGATCTAAGTTTGATTTTGTAATATTTCTAGTATCAAAATTTAACATTCTTTTCTTGCTGAATACTCTAAGCTCTTTAAGAAAATTATACCAATTGTCTCTAGTCATTGCGTCTTCATTAGCAACAAAATCATTACTATACATAACACTTAAACTAGTATCGTCAATACTAATACTTACTTTACCTAATGCTCTGTTTGACTCTTTGTACTCAAAGTCAAAGAAACGAGCTTCTTCAGGTACATTAGTTATTTTTCCTTCTTCGTCACCAATAGTAACATTCGGAAAACGTCCTCGAACTTTATTAAATAGTTCATCTGCTATGTTGTCAAGATTCTTCATAAAAGTATTTATCAATAATTGCTGCTAACGAAGATTGGCATGGGTGCTTCGTAGTCTTCAATATCCTCTGCTTGATTAAACGAATTGTACACTCTAGGATCCCAATCTTTTAACACACTCATCATTCTGATAGCAAGTAATGTTGCACTTACTAAATCGTCACTCATACCAGATTTTGCTTGATAGCTTGAACCTGTAGCAACAAAGCCTTTAAGTTCAGATACAAACGGTTTGCTGTTGATAATCATTTTATCATTTTCTATCATTGTTTTGAGTCTGCTACAAGCCGTTACTTTTGTGCTGTGTGTAGTATTAAATCCTTTGCGGAATTTACGAACGTGTCCTTTGCGGATAGGCTCACTGACGAACAAACCCGGAATGTTCTCTTCTCCGTAGTCGTTTATAACGATAAGGGCAGCCTCGCCTAGTCCATTGTTCTCCACGCTCCAGTAAATTCCTTGCGGGTTTTTAGTTTGCTCTTCTAGATACTTGCATATATCACTTAACACTCTAACTTGTCCAGGTATTGCAGTTTGATTGTGTTGCCATTCGGCAACTTGTTCGTAACTAGGTAATTCAAAAACTTGTATAGCAGCATTATCGCCACCTGTGCCCATACTAGGGTCAAGTGCTACTGCATATGTATATTGGCTGGTTGGTTTTTTATACCAACGTGTTTGCCCCATATTAAGTATAGGGCTTCTGCCGTCCATGGTGGCAAGTTTAATACTGTTGATTAATGTTTCATCAAATACTAAGAATTCACAACCATACTCACGTCTAAACTTTTCTTCACCAATACGACCAATTTCTTCTTCTTTCCAGGCATCGTCTCTGTCAGGGTGTTCGTGCCACTCGGCAACAAAACTATGAAATCCATTTATTCCAAGCTCTTGTTCATTGCCGTGTGCATCAAACTTTTCTTCTGCTTGTTTCCAAATAGTAGCAAACGTATCTTCGTCACTGTTAGGTGTGCTAGTAATAATAGCACGACCACCTGTTGCTAGTGTAGGCGAAATTGAAGTCCAAAACTCTTCTGCAATGTTAGGCATAACAAATGCAAACTCGTCACAGTATAGTAACGAAATACTCATACCACGTCCTGTGTTGCCCGTTGTAGTTTGTGCTACAATACGTGATCCATTTTCAAATTCAATTGATTGTTTGTTGTATGACGTAACACCTGCTCTAATATGATCAGGACAAGTTTCGTACACAAATCGTATACGTGACATAATCTCTTGTGCGCCTGTGTATTTGTGTGCTGCTACAAGAACTGTTTGATCCGGTTTAAACATAGCGTACCATGCTAGGTAGATACTAGCACATGTAGTTTTACCTGTTTGTCTAGGCATCATATTAATGTTAAAGCGATAGTTGTGATAGCTATGCATCAAACGTAACTGATACTCGTAAGGATCAAACAACAATTTACCTTTTACAGGATGCTGAATAAATGCAAAGTGTTTTGCAAAGTGTAGATACCCTTCGTCAGGATCCATACACTTCATCAAGTCTTCTACTTGTGCATTTGTAAATGTTTCTTGTTTATTGGCTTTCTTAATTAAGACGCCGTCTAGTGATGCTGCCATAATAATATTTATTCAAAAAAATAGGCCCCGAAGAGCCTATTGATTAGTTTAAGGAATTAAGCAGGTACGCAGTTGTTAACTCTAACTCCGCCCTTCATCTTTGTTTTAGGGTTTCCAATCTTTTTACCCTTCCAACATTTTGGATCTAAGCGTTGCTTTTCAGCAACATATGTTTCGTCTTCTGATGCTATTACGTTTCCGCACTCAGAGCATTTAGACTTCTTTTTTTTAGAATACTTACCTTCTAATGCTGCTTTTAGTTCTTCTTTAATACGTGCTTCTAACTCAGATGTATCATCGCTATCGTCTTCAACTGCCATTGGATTATCACCACGCTGTGTAGCAGGGTACGCTTTTTTCTTACGATTTAAATCATTGCCATCAGGAATAACATCGCTCATATCACCGTATTCTGGATCTGGTGAATTGGCATAATTTTCTTCAGTTGGTTCATCAGGTTTACCAACTATTAAGTCTCTCATAGTAGCCATGTCCATTTCTTGGTCATCGCCATCTGGTGCTGGTAACATTTTTGGTTCATCTGTAACTGCTGGACCCATCTGTGTAATGCCAGCAGCATCTTGCATCATTGCAATTAAGTCTGACACATTATCTTTACCTGATGCTGTAATACTTACTGTTACTGGTTGCCCACCTTCTGACGCCATTGGCATTTCTTGTCCTGCCATCATTGGGCTACCACATTCTTGTATAGACTCTAAGATAGTTTTCATACTGTTAACATCTTTTGTACCAGCGGAAGGTTTATCACCACTTGCGGCTGCATCCATGTTTTGTAAAATATTTTTCATATCCATTTTTTTAACTCCCTACAGTGCTGGCACTGTTTTCTTTGTTGTCAATATCTTTGCTATCGCCTACGTGTACGCCTTCAGTAGGTTCATGACCTCGCTCTTTACGGGCAGTTTCTAATTCTTTTAGTAATCCCATTATGCGTTCTCCTGCTACTTCTTTTTGTGCAGATTCGCCACCCATATCTTCTTGTGTTAATAACACATCGTATGTAGTTTCTTCTGGAGCGTCTTGATATTCTTCTCTAGGATCATTCATATTACGCACAATAATATATGCTTGATCAACACCGCAACACTTACCTAAATACTCTTGTAATACTTGCGGCGTAGTTGGATAGTTAACTTCTGCTTCAAAATATGTTACTTCCATATTTTGTAATTGTGGAAAATCTAACGGACGTTCTTGAATTGGTGTTTTCTTGCCTGCTGTTATATTTACAACATCATATTTTTCAAGTGCCATTTTCATTTGTTGCACACATTCATCTGGACAATCGCCAGCAATGCCTACTTTAAACTCGTATGTTTTTTTTGCTTCTGTAAGAATTTCATTAAATTTGCGCATGTTATGTTTCCTATTATATGTTATTTATCATTATCTAGTCCTTTTAGACGTTCTAATAGACTATTCCTGTCAGTAACAACATAACCTTCACCGTTAACGAAATCATCGCCTTTGGCTCCTTTGTCACTATCTAATTTTTCTTTCTTTAATTGTAACTCAACCATCTTTAGTTTTTTGTCTAACTTAGCAACTTTAGCATCAAGGTTTGTTTTTAACATGTTACCAGCAACTTCAAATACTCTGCCACTGTAACGTGCTTCTACGTTCATACCTAAGTCCATTAAGTCTTCGTATGCTTGCATTGCTTTGTCTGATACTTCACTAAGTTCTTTATCGGCTAAATCACCTAAACCTTTTACTTGCGGCAATGCACTTGATATCTTATCAAATTCAGCAATGTCTCGCATTGTTTCTTGTTGTTGTTCAAGATGATAAGACTGTTGTTCAGTCTCTTGCATTTCTGCATCTTTTATAATTTCTTTGCTCTCGGGCAAATTTAGTAAGTCTTCTAGTTTCTTGGTCATGTGTCCTATACCATTATATGCTAGTTTTATTTATCTTCTTTTGCCTTGGTGAAACATATCTTGTTCATTTATAATTCTAAAGAAAATATTTTTTTGACTACACCACGCCCTTGCAGCTTGCCACTTGGCTTGATTAATTACATAGTGTGCTTGATTGTGTTTACTACGTCCAACCTTTTCGCGCAGAGTTTGATTAGCTGGCTTAACTTCTATTAACTCGACTCGCTTTTTACCAACTTTGTCGCCATATACTATAAAAAAGTCAGGCACGTATATTGTGTTTTTTCCTGTTAATGGATTTCTATACGGAATCTTTATTGCTTCACTTGCCCATTGTTCAACACTAGTATGCTCGTCACAAAAACGCATAAAAGCAAATTCCCAACTACTGCGGTATGTTGGGGTTTTATTTCCAACATACTTTTCAGGAAATTTTAAAGTATATTTCCCTTGGGCAAATTTGGCCATTAGGAACCTTCAAGTATATTTCTTGTTTCAATTGTTGCATTTTTTTGTTTTCTAAATCCAACAACACTTGTTCTTTTTCGATTGTAATTAAGTATCTCAGCAACAATAGAACTTAATCGTGTACTATCAATTGTTTTTAGTGTATCTAATAATTCAAATACTTTGATGTTTTCATTTTTTGCTTGTCTTAATAAAAGGGTACTAACAGCTATTGCAGCTGTTTTGTCAAATCCTGCATCTTCAAAAAATGCAATTACCACACTTAGTTCGTTGTCTGATAAATTAATTTGTGTGTTATAATAAGTGTCAAAAAATAATTGCACTCCTTTATCAGATCTTTTTGATATGTTTGGAATTGGTAAACTACTCATTATACAGCTTCCTCTAAAATTTGTTTCTTATAAAATTCTCTTTGTGTAATCGGCAATGCTGCCCAAGCAGCAGTTAATCCATTAATACCAGCCCCGCCATCACTTAAAAAGTCTGCTAAGAATAATAACTTAGCTAATGAGTCTAATGCTTCTGGATTCTTAGTTAAATCTTCTACACTTAAACTAGAGTTAGTATTACTGTTAGATGTAATATTACTACTTGAAGATTTTGTTACACTTTGTTGTCCGCCTGCACCTCGTGTTTTTGGTATATTAATGTCAGCTAGTCCGCCAATGTCGTCAATATTCGTTACTTGCGATATTCTAGTATCAAGATCATTAACCGCATCCGGCAAGTATGTTAAGGGTCCGTTATCATAATCAATATTAGGATCGTTATTTGTGTATTGTTCAATATTTGTATTTGCAACTAAGTCAACTTCTTCTTGTGTAGCATTAGGCACAGCTAATGGACTTGGCTGTGTATCATAATGTACTGTTCCGAATCCAACTGGATTACCGTCATCGCCTGCTTCTACAGTTCCTCTACTATAATGAACAGCTTCGTATTGAAGCGTAATAGTATTCTGCATGAAGGTTCCGTTGTCTGAACTTTCAACTTGATCATGTTCCCAATTTGTAATTATTGGATTTACTAATGTGTATGTTGTAAACTGTGATCGTGATAATTGAGATATTTGTATATTTCTAAAAAACGGAACAGATAAATTATTATCTAATCCATATCTAAATTGGTTACGTTCTCTACCTTTGTATGTAGCATCACCGTCACCAGCTTTGTTATATGCTCCTGCATCATTCCCGTACCAGGCATCAGCATAATAGTATCTATAATATGCTTCAAGTAATGCTGTTGTTACGCCATGATTATCGTCATGAAATGTAATAGTAATAGGCTGATATTGAATTGCTGTTTGCATATTTTTTATACGATTATATTTCTTACGTGTTTCAACAGTAGCTTGAAATTTAGGTAAGTCTGCTGCTTTAACAAGCATACCAATTTCAATACCATACTTTTCAATTAATGCTTGTATAGTATTAGCTACGTTTGGATCAATTGCAAAAAACGTATGAAACAGATATTTGGTTTTTGGTGCAAACTTTAAATTGTTGCTAAGGAATAGTCGCGAAGCATGATTATAATCAGCTAGATTACCTTTAGGTCCATTATAGGAATTTAGGTTGTTTGAATATGCATTAGTTGTCATACTAATATTTATCTATATCTTTTATGTGCGTAGATAATAAAAAAGGGGCATAAAGCCCCCTTTTACTGTTATGTTTAAGTAACTTACGAACCGCCGCCTGTTATTAACGAACCATTCTGTCTCGGTACACTTACACCAATACCGCCATCTGCATCTGTTTGGATTGCATTGTCGTACTGCATTTCTAGTGTTACTGTTACTGGCTCATTGTTTTGATATGCTAATGAGTTATAGTTTGCGTTAGTAATAAAGCAACCGTATAATTCAAAAGTTTCAAGAACGTTTGGCGTATACACACCGTTACCACCGTCTAAGATCTCAATACGTGTTGTAAATTTATAATCTTGACCTGATACTGGACTTGACTGTTCCATAAAATCAAATTGCTTCTGTAACTGTTCGCCTACAAGCTTCTGTACAGCATTATTTACATCTTCACGTAAGTTCAGTGTAATTGGTTGCCATGTGTGCTTGCCTGCTAAGTATGCTTTTGAGTTGTATGCATGTATTTCCATTGGCTCAAATGCTACTGTTGGTCTAGTTACGTCAATAACTTGTTTTGTTAGTTCTGTTGTCGGAGTTGAAACACCAAAGTTTTCCAGCGACACTCTAAAGCGGTACTGGAGCTTTGGCATTAACAAGCCCTGGCTTGCAGCTGAGTCGCCACTTGCTAACGGAACTGTGATTTTCGATAATGATGAGATTGCCATTTAATTTGCTCCTAATTGCTTAATATTATTTATCATCTTATAAGCCTGATATTTCACCAGTGTTTTTCAATCTCAACGGAATGTATATAAATTCAATTGACTTAACTGGTTCAATTGCAATATCAACATATAATTCGTTGCGATCTACTCTTGCTGGAGTGTTGTTTGTTTCGTCACACACAACTAAGTAGTCGTATAAGGCTCTTTGTCCTACTAGCTCAAGAAGTAAACTTTCAACTTGCTGTTTCATTTCATCTCTAGTAATTTTATCATTTGGTTCAAAGATATACGGTTTAGCAAGTGTGTTTAGTTGTGAACGTAAGTACACTACTAGTCTTGCAACGTTAATTCTATCTAACGAGCTTGCACCTCTTGCACGAGTCTTCTGTCCAAAGTTAACAAGTCCTGCGCCAGTAATAAACGTAATTGGGTTAACACCTTGTGCATATAATGTATCACGCTGTCCTTCGTTTAAGGACGTTGAAACAAATTCGCCTTCACTACTAATGTAGCCTGTTGAACTTGCATTGCTTACTCCGCCACGTCTTGTACCTGCTGGTGCAAACCATGGATAGCTAACTTGATCACTTAGTGCAATAGTACGCATCATCATATGACTTGGCGGAACTACAACATTGTTTCCAAAGTTATCGCTTGTAAAGCCCCATGGATAAAATACACCTAAGTATTCATCGTTAGTAACAAGTCCGTCGTCGTTATCTTCAACAGCTGCACGAACGTTTGTTCCCCATTCGTTAAGTGAAGTTGCATCTGGTGTTAGTCTTGCTGGGCTATCACCAACAACAAATGCTGTTAAGCCTCTGTCGTTGTTTAGTGTAGTTAACTCACCGATTAGTTCTGGATACCCAGGACATGCAATTAAGTTAAATCTACGTGCATCTTCATTTCTAATATCATCATTGCTATTAACTACTGCTTGTAGTTTTTGTACAACAACTTTACGCTGTGCTTTACGTCCAAAGCTACCTGATCCGTCTTCGTTGTTTGCTGATTCAGTTACCCAGCGATCTGCTGCATAGCTTGTCATCACTTCGTCATTAAAGCGTTTGTTAAGAGCTGTTTTATCAACATATCCAATTTCGTAACGCTTAACATTAAATCCACTTCTACGTGTATTAAACAATAATGTACCTTTTGGATATAATGCTGGATCTGGGCAATCTGGATCTACAAAGTTTTTAGTTAACAATGATTTAATTGTTGCTGCTGTATTTCCTTTTGCTCCACTTTCGCCGTAACGTGCATCAGCAAAAACTATACCGTTTTCAGTTGTTTGGTCACCGTTATCTACTAAGTCCCAGCGATCAAGCAATGGTCCTTTGTAGCGATATATTGTTGGATAGTTTTCAATGTCGCTAGTATCAATCCAAAGATCACCTGCTACTAATGCACTTGTACCATCTGACTGTTTAGTTGGTTTTGTAGCTGAAACAATTGGTCCGTTTGCGTCAGTACCACTAACTGCATTATAGACTGGACTTGTTGAATCTTTATAGCCTACCCAAACACTACCGTTGTTAACCATAATGTCAACTTCGTCAATAGTTGAGTTGTACCATAATTGTCCTTGACTTGCTGTATTTGACGGAGCACTGTTGCTAGGAGTATAACTTAATACTTCCCAGTTACTTACTCTGTACTCAATTGGTGCAACGTTGTTGTCAACACCAGGTTCGTCTGCAACAAAACGTGTTCCTGCACCTGTAACAATATTGTAAGGTGAAATACCTAACTGTGTTAATGCTGGTGCAAAACTTGATACATCATCTTTAAGTTTTATTTCGCCGCCTGTACTGTGTGTTATAACTACACGATCATTATCAACACTTGCACTAACATTTGGAATATTAGCACTTGTAATAGCAGTTGCAAGATTAGTTGCTGTATCTGTACCTTGTGCAGCCGCAGTCCATATTATAGAATGTGCTGAGAATGTATTTGCTCCTGGTGAAGTTGCACTAATTTCTAGTCTATACACTTCTCCATCTGTAAAGTTAGCTGGTGTTATTACATTTGTTATTACTGTAGTTGCACCAACTGCTGCACGTTTAAATATTTTAAAAGTAGCAAGTGGGCTAGTGTCGCCTGCAACATTAGTTTGAACAAACAAGTTACCAATTGTTAAGTTTGCGCCGCCGCCTGTTAAATCTAAATCTACAATTGCATCTTGTGCAGTTGGATATAACGGAGCCGAAACTGAATCCCAAATCTTAGTTGCATCGTTCCACTGTTTTACTCTCCAACGAGCACCTTGATTAGGCGTAGTTGTTTTAATCCAAACACTGCCACTTGGGCGACCATTATAGTTTGTGCCTGATTTAAATGTATCTGGAATTTCAGTGTGCTTACTAATTTGCACTGCTGGAATTAAATATTGTGTTGCTGATAGTCCTAACCAAGTTAGTACTGATGCATTGTCATTTGGTCCTAATGCAAACGTAATTCTATCAGTTGAAGCACCTGTGTTATACAATGCTAATTCGCCGCTAACTTCAGCTGCCGAAACACCTGGAATAGCAAAGCCATTAATTGCTGCTACTACTGTTGCTATTGAATCGCCTGTAGTTACTGTTACTGTTGTGCCATTTAATAAGAACACTTCTGAACCGCTTTCGGAAGAATCTTCACCGTATGTAGTACTTGCCTTTGCACTAGTTACAGTTGGAACAGAACCAATCCACTGCGATGAACCTACTTTAAGCCAGCCACTAGTACTTCTATACCAAATTGTATTAAGTGTAGTTACTGAAACAATAGCGTAATCGCCAATTGCACCAATTGAACCTAACGGCGTATAATCTGCGTTATCAAAGTCAACTACCTGTGCTTGCTGTGTAATAGCAAGTGGCACTTTGTTAGTAAATGTTTGTCCACCTGTTACTGACTCACTAGCGTTATTCCACTGTTGAATTCCGTATACAGATGCTGCTGTATCTAACCAATATGTGCCTGCGTCTGGAGAACTTACTGGTATTGTTGATGTCGGAGAAAGTTCGCCTAAATCTACATTTGCTCTTACAACCCAAGCTCTGTTGCTTACGCCTAAATATGAATATGCAGCCTGTAAGCCGTATTCGTTAAGTTCACTTCCGTGAACTGGATTATTACTTGCATCTGTTTGGAAAACAGGATCTCCAAATGTTTCAGCTAAGTCACGTTGTGATGTTAGCAAGTACGGCTTACCAGCATTTACTGCTAGTGTTCCGATTGCTGTGCCCGATGCTGAAGCATTTAGTTTATTTGCTTGTGATGCAACAAAAATTACTGGTACTGTACCTGGTTCAGCGGGTGTGTAGAAACTTTCATCTATTACGCTTACCTGTACACCTGGTGATGTCAATGCCATTTTTTATTCTCCTATTGGAACTGTGTTCTGTTTATTAATTGTATTTACCATTTTAAATAAAAAAGCCTGTGCAAACACCATATAAAAAGGTACCAAAAAGGTGAGCTAAATACAGTATGAGACCATTATGCAAATGCGGAGAGCGTCCTGCCGCAATAAATTACAAAAAAGGTAAGAAAACATACTATCGTAAGTTATGTGAAACTTGTTTGCGTAACGGTTTAGGACACGGTATACCTAAATGGAAACAACGTGGATACGAGAAAAAAGATGCTTGTGAAAAATGTAATTTTAAATCTAAACACCCTGAGCAGTTTAATGTATATCATATTGATGGGGATTTAGAAAATTGTCGCCCTGCTAACTTAAAAACTATATGTGCTAACTGCCAACGGATTATTCAAAAAGATGGAGTTGTTTGGAAGCAGGGAGATCTTGTTCCTGATTTTTAATAAGAATAGTTCGCATTAAGATATCTACATTTAATTTTAATCTTTCTAATTCACTATTATTATCAATTGTATAATTACACATCCATTGTTCGATGCTCATTGAACTAGGATCTTCTTTAGGCAAATGGTCACTTCTGTCTACCCAAATAGCATAGTCAAATATTTCTTCATTCTGCATTGCAAAAAATTCACGCTTGTTACGTAGTCCGCAATAGATATCATGTTTAGCAAATAAGTTTCGTCCTAGCTTTGCTAAGTCATCTTTACAGTAATTATGGATCATGTTGTACCATTCAGTACGATGGTTATGACGATCAACGTAACACTCATCTTCATTGGCATACCCGTATTGATCCTTTAGATCATTATAGATAAAAAGTTCTGAACAAAATTTACTTGATGACTGGAATGTATATCCGTATGCTTCTAACATCTCGCATACCGTATCCTTGCCATGACGACCATGACCTACTACTAATAACTTAGGTAACACACTAGCTCCTTATTTAAATATACTTTAAAGTATACACTACATAAACAAGTATGTCAACCGTTAATCGTAATGTCCGCCTAAAACAGCAACTCGTTGAACTTCTTCGTTAAAGATTTCTGCTTCTCGTTCTTTATATGCTTGTTCAAACCCTGTAGAGCCGTATTCCATTCTCTCGTTATTACCCCAAAGTCTTTTAAAATATGAATCGTAGGTTCTTTCAACTTCTTGATCGCTC
>Ga0181390_1000800_pt1 | contig 14344 bp, 25 predicted proteins | sample 13SPOviralmetaG_FD_130085 | JGI IMG/M metagenome (GOLD analysis project Ga0181390, IMG submission 130085) | Marine viral communities from the oligotrophic San Pedro Time Series (SPOT) site, San Pedro Channel, CA, USA - 13 SPOT_SRF_2010-07-21 | ecosystem: Environmental > Aquatic > Marine > Strait...
ACCGGTTATGGTTCCACTAACATCAAGATCACCACATTCAATACTACCATTACCTGTAGTTAAATTACCCGTCATAGTTAAATTATCAACACCAGTTAAGTTACCAGATATATCAGCGTTACCATTAATGTCGAGCGAGGTACCTTGTACCTCACCACCGACATCTATGCTATGCAAAAATTTTATCGCCATTTAATTTAATTTAATTTAATTTATTATTATCTTGTTATTGTTACGTTGTAATCTCCGTCAGTTACCGCTTGACCAAAACCTATTAAAACAGTTCCAGTACCAGCTGCACTACCATATTTAACTTCTGTGAATACTTGCTCAAATGGATCTGCAGATTCAGTAACTACAACATTAACTCTTTTGTTACCTAAACCATGAGTAACTGTGTAAGTGCTCTGAGATTTAGTTACTCCAGAAGTTGCAGCAGCAAGAGAACCTTCAAATACATCTGTAGAGAAAGTTGTACCACTAAGAGCTATACCGTTACCAGCTGAATATGTAGTGTCTGTATTAGTATCTGTAGCTGCTATTGTTATTGTACTAGCATCTGTTCTAGATATACTAACGTTTGATCCTGCAGCAAACTTAACATCATCAGTTGTATTACCAGCTGCACCAGATCCACTTAATCTTAATTTAATACCACTTGAACTTACAACAGAAGTAGAATAAGCATTTTGCGTGTTTGTATTAGCTGTCATATCGTCTACAGTAAGATCTATAGTACCATCTCCATCTTGATAAACTGCGGATATTCTAGTTTCTGTGTTAGAACTAAACATACCACCTACAATATCTTGAACTTGTTCAGTAGATAGTTGTGTATTATCCGCTGCTATAGTAAGTGTGTCACCACTAACAGATGTACTAACATTAGAACCACCAGCAATTGTTAATGTATCAGTAGTTGTATCAGCAACTGCAGTTCCAGAATCTGAAGCTACGCTTTTAAATACTACCTGATCACCAGTGTTTGTGTTACTGTTTGTACCCGTAATATCAGAAGTCATTGCAACTGTACCAGTTTTGTTTGGTAAAGTATATGTTCTATCTGCAGATAACGTTCCAGCTAATAAAGTACCTTCGTTTGCATCAGCAGCATTTCCTTCAAATATTACACCGTTTGATGTAGATACAACCTCTACATTGTTTGTTGTTGTAGTACCAGTTACAGTTAAATCACCAGGAATAGTTATAGTATCAGAACCATCACCAATTGTAGCACTACCACCCATACTAGCATTTAATGCTGTTTTAACATTTGCAGTGTTTGTAGCTGTAGCACTAGATGATATAACACCAGTCGAGCTATTATAAGAAACAACTCCAGAAGCAGATATTTTACCTCTAACTTGAGAAGTTGATAACTGAGTGTCTGTTGCCGCGATAGTTAAGTTTGTACCAGAAGGTGTTAACGTTACATTACTACCAGCTACAAATTTAACGTCTTGCGTTCCTGAAGAAGCTCCTGATTTTGTTAATCTTAATATACAATCGTTAGTAGAGTCTACAAATGATGATGTAAATACGTTCTGTGTATTTGTATTTGCAGTCATGTCATTTACAACTAAATCAATTGTTCCGTCACCGTCTTGATATGTTGCCGCTATTCTAGTTTCTGTATTACCAGAGAACATACCACCAACTATATCTTGTACTTGTTCTGTACTAAGCTGAGTATTAGTGTTTGTAGCAGCTATTGTTAATTGCGATGCTGAGTTAGGCGTAAGAGTAATATTTTGACCAGCCGCAAAAGTTATGTCTTGTGTACCGGATGCAGCGCCAGATTTTGTAAGTCTTAATAAAGCGTTTGCTTCTGAATCAACAAAAGACGAAGTAAATACGTTTTGTGTGTTTGTATCTGTGTTAGTATCTGTAGGTACAGCCCAAGAAAAAGTACCATCACCATCAGATCTTAAGAACTGTGTAGCACCTCCATCGCCAGAGACTTTTAATTCCGAAGCACCAATACTTCCACTAGTTACATCTATAGTAACAGTGTTAGTATTACCAACCGAAGTTGTTATGCTATCACCACCAGCTATATCTAGTGTTTCACCTTGATTTATAGTTTGGTTTGTCCCACTGTCAGCTGTAAGAGTAAACGTTGTTAATTGATTAGTGTTAGTATCGTCCATAACACTAACGAATGCAGTTCCATTGTGGAAGTTTAATTCGTTTGTTGAGCTGTTAAGCCATATCGAACCTTTACCAGAACCAGTTGGAGCACTAGAAGCTACATGTACTCTAGCGTTAAGCAATTGGTTTTGCTTGAGATCAATATTGTGTAAAAATTTTATTGCCATGTTTTTGTTTGTTTTTAGTTCATATAGGCAATACCTGAGTTATCACCGCTAAACGTTATTGTTAAAGAATTTTTGTTATTATGTTCTACTTCTGCTTCCACCTGTGTGCCATCAGAAAGTGTTACACTTACAGAAGGAAATTTGTTTAAGTTATGTGTTACATTCCAAGTTGTAGCTGCTGAATTTTGTGTAAATGTAAAGTTTTTATCAGTTCCAAATAGTTCTAATAAATAAACATCTGGAAACGTGTTAGTATTATCACCAGCCATAAAATTACCGTTACCAGATTTGTAAGCTAGTGTCATATCATAGAAATCAGTCTCACCATCTTGAACAAAAGATACACATTCATATATACCGTATATATTAGGGTTGTTAACGTCAGACCATTTTATTCTTTCGCCAACATACTCATTTAGTATATTTAAAGCTGAATTAGGATTAGATTGTATGGCTGTTGCATAAGGAAACTTACTAACTTTTAAAGTTGTTACAGCTGAAAAAGCAGTTGTAGCGTTGTTATTAGCTACGCTTATTGTTCCTGGTTGTGAACCTGCGTTACCACCATTGCTAGAGTTATGAAATAAAAATGCCAAAGCCCTACCGTCAGCTTCTATTATATAGTTAACTAAAGATTGACCTTGGCCACCACCAGCATTAGAGCTACCACTAGAACCAACTTGAAAATTTCTTGTTACACCATTTTGATCAGTACCAAATAATTGGTCACCACCCGATAAGGTATCAACAGAGTATGTACTGATTCTTGCCATTTATATATTTACGTTTGATGTTATTAAATCTCTTATTTTTGTTCTCCAGTATGAAACAGATGTGTTTTGTGATTGATCTGTTAGCGAAGTTAGAGATAAAACATTTTGTCTACCGTTCCAACTCATTTTTGCATTAAAATCATTTAAACCATAAGTATGACCTGTTATGTAACCATCAGCACCATAGTAACCTTCACCTCCAATAACACCTCTGTGCCAAAATTCTTGTGAAGCTGTTCTGTTACCTTGACCATTATGTGGATTTGCACTATGTAACGTGTGATTATGATTTCCTATTTCAAGACCTGGATCAAGAACACATATTGTGACACTAGGCTTGTAACCATCAGCTCTTTCTCTTAACACTGGAAGGTTGTGATTTAGATAATGAGTAGTGTGTGTAAAATTATTCCAATAGTTTGATACAAAAGTTGCTCCAGCACCATTAAGAGACGTTTCAAATAGATTACCACGAACTAAAGATATTGCTCTAGTGTAATTTGTTTGAAGAGGAGTGTAACCTACACTTGGTACACTAGGATTTGATGGATCTATTATTTCAGCGTTTGTTTCGTTTGCTCCAAATGTACCTGCTGGTGGACCAGTCCAAGTCCAAACATTATTTCTCCAAGTATTACCGTCCCAACCAGAAGTATATGTCGGGTGACTTTCGTTACACACTTGTATATTTATAAAATTAGAAGGAGTTATAAAGTCAGCATGACCCATTGATCTAACAGTGTTAGCGTTACCATTACCTATTTGATTTGTTGTAACAATTGAATTAGAACCGAATCTATTCATAACAGCTACTGTTTCTTCTCCCATAAAAACAACATAAGTAACGTGCTTATTAAATTCGTTTTTACCATTTGTAGCATTATTAGTGTTCCAATCAGGAGAACCTTCAATACCGGCTGTTGCATAAAAATCTTGTAACTCAGCTCTTAATGAAGTAGTTGATTTTACACCGTTTTGGCCAGCAGCACCACCACTAGAAAAGTAATCACCAGCCAACGCGTTTTGTATAGGAACTACTATATCGTCCATAGAACCACTTGCATCTAACCAAATCGTAACATAAGTATGTCTATCAAATTGATTTGCATTGTCTCCACTATCTATATAGTAGTGAGGAAGCCCAATACCCATGCTACTTACCATGCCAGCAGTAAAACCCATTAGTAACCTAAATAAGCAATTACACCTCCATCAGGATCTGCATCAATAGTAAAACTTTCCCATCTACCGTATATAATAAGACCTTTTGGAAATACTGTTAGATTAGCATCCGAACCAGCGTTTATTATTTGACCACCAGTACCTTGTCTATTAACCGTGTTTAAGTTAGCAGCTTTACCAAGACCTTTGTCTCCAGTTTCACTACCAACACATATACCATTGTCATAACTGTTAAATTCAGCTTCATCTGGTTTTAATTCATCAAACGTGGTGTCTGCTAAAAACTGTATAGCTATTATAACCATTTCGTTTGGCGCTTCCACTATAGTGTTAGTGTTTGTAAAAACAGAACCTTCCTGCCCAAAAGTTACATCATTATTTCTATTGTAGGATCTTCTTCCTTGTACTCCCATTTATTTTTTTACTTTTTCTAGTGATCTACCGCCAAAGTAAGCACCAATCACCGTTATTAATACTAGTTGTAATAAGTCTGTCCATTTGTCTTGTACTTTAAAACTTATAACTCCAGCATCGATAAATATCAATAATACTGTTGCTACAACTAAAAATACTAAAACTAATGGTCTTATATTTTTACTTAGCCATGAATCTGAGTTCATGTCCATTTTCCACCTTTCTGTTACTTGCTTTTGCATTTCAGCTTCGTAACCCATAACCATATCTTTGATTTTAAGTTCAGCTGCTAGTTTTTCTTCTTTTGAAGTATGCAAGTTGTCTATAACACCACCAACGTTTTTTATAAGATCAGCGGCACCACCAGATATTAATTTACCTAACATTAGTTAGCGTAATAACTTTTCTTACCTGCTTTGTTTTTACTTCTATCTCTCATTATCTCAGCTTCACGTTCAAGAGTTTTTTTATCTTTCTTTTGCTGCTTAGTAGATTTACCTGAGTTAAACTCATCTTCTTGAATAAAAGATTTTCTATCTTCTAGATCATTTATTCTCTCAAATTCACTTTTCCCTTTATATACGTAAGTATCTGGGTTTTCTGATTTTTGTAGTTTTATATTATCTTTAGGTATTGGGCCTTGTTGATCACCTTTAGAGCTTTCGTAATTTTTACCTTTGTCTTGCTTCATTGGTGATTTACCTGGGTAAGTGTACCCTTTCATTTTAAATGCCATAGTTTTATTTGTTTACGTTATAGGCTGCTTTTTCCCAAGGAAATGCTTTGCTTCCTTCTTCGTGCCATTTGCCATTATACTTTATTTTACCATCTTTTCTGTGGTAGCTTTTACCGTTGTATCGTACGTGACTATCAGTATAATCTAACTTACCACTAGCCATATCCTGAGCGTGTTTACCTTCGTGCTTTATTACTTCTTCTTCTTGTTTACTACCTGGTTTTATTTTATCACTAATGTATATACTACCATCTTTATTAGCTTCGCCCAATATACCAGCTTCTAACTTCTTTCTAAAGATAGGTGTATTTCTTGCGTTTCGTATTTGTCTTTTTTCGTTACCTAGTTTAAATCCCATTATCTATCTTTATCTTTTATCATATCATCTATAGCTTTGTTGTAAACTTTATCTGTGTATGATTTGTTATTAAAAAATATGCTTCTATCTGAAGTTGGTAGATCTTCTTCACCAAGCAGTATTCTATATATTCTACTTATAACTTGAGAACACTTAAATGAAGTTTTAAATATAGAATACTTTATAGTAGTCCTATTTCTATGTCTCCAAACCTCTATCCAATCACCTTGTCTTAATCTATCCCATCTTGCTTTATCCCAACTCATTGTGTATACTCCGTTTATAAAGTCCTGTCTATTAAACCTACCTTTACAATCTAAGTATATAAGTAACTCTAGGTCAGCGTCGGTTATGTTGTAAGTTTTACAAGCCCATTTTCTTACCAACCTATAGTACTTAAAGAGATTTATGTCTCGTATATCTTGTGCTGTTATTCTCACTCTACTAATACAACATCAACATCTCTGATAACTGTATATATTTTATCATTGTAGTCAACACCTGTTTCTCTATGTTTATCGTAGTAAACAAAGTCTCCATCTTTTAAAACTTGTACTTTATCTCCAATAGATATTATTTTAGCTTTAACATACCTATTATCTACGTCTAATTTCTCTGTCATAATCAAACCACCGATCTTTTTAGTCTTAGATTCAATTTTTTCTATTAATATATAATTACCTATCGCTCTCATTACTCTCTAACGTTTGAAATTATACAATCTGCAGATATAATTGTTGAAACAACACTTGCTGCATTTTTTAATGCTGACTTTGTTACTAGCACTGGATCTATTATACCAGCTGATACCATATCAACGTGATTACCTGTAACTACATCTACGCCTCTACCTTTAGTAACTAAACTTTCTAGCACTTTTTCTTTATCACTTATACCAGCATTTTTAAGTACAGTATAAAAAGGAGCTTGTATTGCTTTGCAAAATAATTCTTCACCAGGACCTTCACATTTACATTGTTGAGATGCGTTTAATAGTGCAACACCACCACCTGAAACAATACCTTCTTTTAAAGCGGCTTTTGTAGCATATATTGCATCTTCTACTCTATCTTTCTTTTCTTTTAGTTCGACTTTAGAATCAGCACCCACTTTGACGATTGCAACACTACCGGATAGCATAGACAGTCTTTGCTCCAACTTCTTTTTAATGAAACCATTTTTCTCGTCATTGATAAGTTTTGAAACGAGTTTGATTCGTTCTTGTATATCTTCATGTATATCTTCTATAGTAGTTATTACAGTATTCTTATCATCAGTAACAGAAAACTCAGCTTCACCTAAGTGTTCTGGGTTTATCATGTCTAAGTCATCACCAAGCTCTTCGTTTATAACAGTTGCTCCAGTCAATATAGCTAAATCTTCAGTAGCATCTCTTTTAGTAGGACCAAAGCCTGGTAAGTCAATTATGTTGACTTTTATATTACCTTTAGCTTTATTCATCATCAATGCTGTTTTCACCTGTTGATCTACTGGTGCTACTATTAACAGTGCTCTACCTTTCTTTATAACATACTCAAGAACACTTTGTATTCTTCTTATGTTAGGTATTTCGCTAGAAACAATTAATACTAGTGGGTTTTCTAATTCAGCTCTATTTTTCTCTTTATCTGTTATAAAGTAAGCTGATGTTAATCCACATTCGAGTTGTACACCTTCTACAACTTCTACGTATGTTTCATCTGTTTCAGAGCTCTCCATTAAAACAATACCATTTTTACCTACAGTTTCATAAGCCTCCGCTATAATCTCTCCAAGTTCATTGTCGTTGTTACAACTAATTGAACTTACAGATCTCAGCATATCGCCTTCGATCTTGACAGCAGACTTATCTAAGTATTTGTTGATTTTTAACAAAGCACTGTTTATACCTTCTTTTATCTCTCTTATTGATGAGGTACTTAAATCTAATTTATAAACCTCATCGAGTAAAGCTTGAGCAAGGACGGTTGCCGTTGTGGTACCGTCACCTGCTTCGCTTACTGTGTTTTTAGCAGCTTCTTTTATTAGAGTTGCCCCTAAGTTTTCAACCGGGTCAGTTAAGACTACGCTGTTAGCTACGGTTACTCCATCTTTTGTAATGACCGGGTTACCTCTTGCATCTTCGTAGATTACACATCTACCAGAAGCTCCAAGGGTTGATTTTACTGCTTTAGCTAGCTTATCTACACCAGCTTTGATTTTACTTTTAGCTTGATCTCCAAAGTTTAATTCTTTGACAATCTCGCTAGGCAAGTTGTATTCCATATTGTATTTAATTTAATTTAATTTAACTTAATGTTATTTAAAGGTTTTTATAACCTTTGGTCCACTTGATGCCTCTAATCTTTTAGAGAAGTGTTCGATACTTCCATCAATAGCAGCTTCTGCGCCTTCAATGGTTTCTCTTCGTGTTACGTCTCCCCACTCATCATCTGAGTCTCTTCGTAATACTTCTGTTTGGTAAAAACCATTTGGTAGCTGAGTTATTCTCCAGTGCTTTTTATCTGCAAGGAACTTTAGCTGTTCAATAGTTTCTTTACTCGGTTTTTGGTTGCCAACAGTGTGAGTGCTGGTCTTGTAGTATAAATAAGTCATTTTGGTTTGTTTTTGGTTAATATTGACTTGGTCTAGGGTCTTTCCCTATTTTTTTCCATATAATTTTCTACCTTCTTTTAATTGTTTTCTTCCAGAAGTATGCGCTATATTCGCAGTTAATTCATCACCTCTGTCTTCTGCTTCATCTTGAGCGTCATGAGTTTCATTAAGCTTCTTTATAGCTTTTTGTTTTGACTCTTCTTTAGTAGGAACATTCGTTTTAAACGGTGACTTGAAAAAAGTCGGTCCTTTCATTTTAAACATATCTAGTATTTTTATTTGTTATATTTGTCTTTCCCTATTTTTTTTATCCTTTTGGATATTTTTTCTTATAAGCTCTTTCAGTGGCAGTGTCTAGCTCTGCAAGTCTTTTTCTTTCTGTTGGAGTAAGGTTTTTAGAACCAACAATTGTTTTTGCTCTCTTCTTTTTGGCTCTTAACTTTCCGTGTTCTATAGAGTTTCCAGCCGTAGTAGCACCTTTACTAGTTTGCATAAAAGATCCAGGTTTAGTTTTTTTACCTCCATCAACAGGTACTTCTTTTAATAATCCTGGAAAATTAACTGGTGGATCTGTTTTTTTGTATGGACTACCTTTTTGTTGAAATAAACTTTTAGCACCTGCAGCAGCCATATCTTTACCCATATTTTTAGCTTGATCAGCAGCGGCTTTAGCAGCTCTACCACCCATGGTTTGAAAACCTTGTGTTACTGCTCCACCTAGAAATTTGTTAGGTGAAGTTTTACCTGTAGTAGCTCCATCTTTCATCATTTGTCTAGCATCGGATGGAGTGAAACCTTCTTTTATATAATCCTCCATAGTTTTCTTTTTAACCTTCATTCCTTTAGGCCTTGGTTTTGCAGGCATAGTCTTCTTTTTGACCACAGGCTTCTTGTCATCATTCATTTGAAAAGGAGAAGAAGCTGCTCTTCCATCTGCAGCACCTGGGTTACCATCTCTGTTTATTTGTACTTGCTGTTGTTTTGGGTTGTTACCTCTATAGTTTGGGTACATTGATGGACCCTTCATTTTAAATGACATAGTATTTTTCTTTTATATATTATTACTTGTTAAGCGTATTTTTTACCAGCTTTCGCTGTGTTATTAATTGTATATCCATTCTTGTTGGTTATGTATCTTTTATCTTTAACATCCTTTTTTAACTGTTGTGAGTTAATGACACTATCAGTAGTTTTTGCTGCTAATTTAGTCTTATCTCTTAAGTTTTTACCTTTCTTTATTGTTTGCGTTGCTTTCTGCAAATTCTTAGCGTTTTTAAGCGTCTTAGCAGTTTTAGCTGTTTTACTAGCTAATTTACTTGCACCAACAGCAAGTCCAGCTCCAGGAACCATAGCAGCTAAGTTGACAGCAAGATCTTTAGTATACTTCTTAGCACCAGCATCATCACCTGTCATTTTAGCATAACCAGCTCTTCCACCAGATATAGCAGCATTAGCTCCATCAGCAACATTACCAAGTCCTGGTATCATTCCTACTGCAGTCAATCCAGTTTGAGCATAATCAAGCCATTTATTTTTAAGTGGTGAATGACCATACCCTTTTTTCTTAAGACTCAGATGTTTTGCGTATGTATTAGCTTTAACAGATTTTTCACCCTTCTTGTACATCATATGTGGTTTGAAATCGTCTTTTTGTTTAAATGGTGGTTTTTTAGTTATTTTAGTTCCTTGATCCTTTAGTTTTGTTTGTTCTTTTGTTAAAACAGTAGGTCTTTTCGATGCTTTGTTTGTAGATCTGTTCTTTTGTATCTTAGCTTTGTTGCCACTTGCATCAGGATCATTAGTAGATTTAGTAGGACCATCGCCAACTGGATTCTCATAAGCGTTATACTGGGCTTTTGTCACAGTTTTACCACCTATTTTATAGTAATACTCACTATCTACCATTTTAAAAGGTGAATCAACGTCTGTACCTGTGTCGATTTTTAGTTTTTGACTGTGTAGTCCTAAGTTAAATGGTCTACGATTGTCATAACCTAACTTTTGACAAGTATAACCATTGCTTTTTAGCTTATCTTTTATAGTTTTTGATGTAATATTCATTATCCTCTAGTTCTATTGATTTTACCAGTGATCAAGTTTTTTGTTTTTCTTATTTTCTTGCCTTTTTTGATCTTTGGTAGCTTTACTTTCTTTATTTTATCAGAAACCTTCTTAATTAAGGTCCTATTTTTCTTTCTATCACGAGAATCTGATATAGCTTGTGTCTTTTTATCTAATGTAACAGGTTTAGATACATAACCAGGAGCATCAATCTTCTTTAGCTTCCTAGGAACTCTAGTTTTTTTCAATTTCCTAATCTTCTTAACCTTCATTTTCTTAGGATTGTAATCAGAAGCAACTAATTTACCATCTTTATACCTTTGAGTGACAGTGGACTTATCAGGGTTTTTTATTTTCTGAGTTTTCACGCCATTACCTATGTCTTTTATAGGTTTTATACGAGAAGTTCCCTCTCCATGTATAGTAGTAGATACTTTTTGATCTTTAGGCATGTTAGTCTCTTTTAGTAGATCCGGCTTTTCTTCTTTTATCGTACTCAGCCTTACTTATATCAGCACCTGGATAAGCAGGTATAAAATCACCTTGACTTGGCTTTTTCTTCTTTGCTGGTTTTTTCTTTCTTTGAGAATATGGAACAAAGTCAACCTTTTTACCACCTTGCATAACTGTTTGAGTTTTTGCACCATCTTTCATTACCTTATTATTAAGACCTTGTGGAGGAGTTGGTGGTTTAGTGGGATCATTTTTATATTCTCCCATTTCATATCTTGATTTAGCAAGTTGTTTGCTTTGGTCATCTTCGCCTTTTGCAGATCTAGGACCTAGACCTGACATTTTCTCTAGTTTATTTTTCATTGGACTACCATATAAAGCAGATCCTTTCATTTTGAACGCCATAATTATTTTTTTTATTAGTGAGTATACTTTATATATTATCACATGGTAAACTTCATTTTTACTAAAAAGGAATAGTAACCACTATTGAGCCTGCGGTAGCACCTATTATATCAGCTACAAGATCACCAGTCTGCGCATAACTATACTTAGCATCATACAGCTCTTTCGCCACACCTATAGTGACACCTACTCCGATGCCTATTAGTATTGCTTTCTTTTTGTTTTTAGTTTTCTTAAGTACATAGCTCGTAGTAGCGGAAGATATAATATATGTATAGCCAAAATGCAATTGTTTATCTTGGTGTAAAGACAACACTTCGTTTAGACTCTGTGCCTTGACATTTGTACATAGTAAAGTAATTGCTATTATAAGTGTTCTCATATAGTATATAGTTACTTGTATAAGCGTTTATTTAAAAGTGTGACACTAGCCAGTTACTATCTTCTTATTAATAGGCTTATGTCACAAAAAAAAGTTGTTATAAATATTGGAGTACAGTGCTGCTCCACCTATATGCACCTGGCCACCCCCTGCAAAACGCATATCTCTAGGCCACCCCCGGCGCTGTTCTATGTACTATATCCAACTTTTCTCGTATTCTATTTGCATTTAATACTTACAATACTAATACGATACTATTTGGATAATAATAACGTAAGCAATACAAAATAATAATAATAATAATAAATAATAAACTATGCAGAACGCAGAAATAATAGCAGCTATCGACGAATTAAACCAGTATCTAAATGGTAACGTAACTAAAACGTCGCTACAAATAACGCTATCAGATTTAATAAATAAACTATAGTAATTGCAAACTAAATACGGAGTATATTGGATAATATATACGTAAACAAACTAACAAATACTACTAACAATATTAATTGCGTAGTAAGAAGTCGCGGACAGTACATGCTCAACGTAAATAGTATATAAACAAAGTAACTACTTTTACAATGTAAATACGGCAAATAATGGATAATATAAATAACTAATAAATAACTAATAAATAAATAAAAAAAACTATGAAAGTAAATTCTAAAAGATTTGTAATACGCAAGTCGCTAATCGGTAAAAATGCAGTAATAACAGTAAACTTCAAAAATGGTAAGTCTGCTACTTATAATCACGACAAAGTGTATGAAGTAATGAAAGATAAACTAGAAGCAATGGCGTGCTTTATTAAGTACAAAAGTTATACTGCAAGTAATAACGTACCAGTAATTGCAAGAGAAATCTGTGAGTAATTACACAAAGTCGAGTTAGTTCACTATTCCCTCGTATAATCAAATATGAATAGTATAAGTAGTCATGGTGCAGAGGTGCGTTCGATTCGCAAGCTACTACTAAAATATATAATATGAACAGAGAACAATTAAAGTACTTGTGGTTTAATCTACCACATCCTACTCCAAAGAAAGAAGTGAGAATAATTAAAGTAACAACACTCGGTGCAAATCATTATGAGTGTAAGAAAATAAGAGATGACAATAATGGTTACTCAACATACAGTAGTAATTGGCGAACACTATCTGAAGCGATAGCATTTGCTCGTAAACTACAAAACGATGCACCTGAATTTAGTATCATGATGCACTAATCACAAAATAAATACGATTACTAATGGATAATATAGATGTAAAAAATAAATAAATATGTACGAAGCAATAGAACACTGGAAGCAGTATAAACAAGAACAAAGAAAATATCCTAATAAAGCAGAGTTAATCGCTCAAGGATATGAAGTACCAGGCGCAATGTTGCTTGAAGAGCTTAAAGAATATGAAGAAGCGGAAGCTCAGCTCGATAACTTTATAAATAACTTAATAATAACTAACGGAGTAACAAATATATGAGAAAAATAACATGGAGTGTAGCAGCACTATTAATTGCAGGTACAACACTATTCGGTCAATCAAGTATGACAGAGTATGAGAAGCAACAAGAAGAATTAAAGTCATTTGAATACCAAGTAGATGATATTATCGATATGGTGCGCATGGATATGTACTATGGCTTTCTCGATCAAGACAAAGGAATGCACTATATAAATCAAATGAATAGTTTAAAGTCAAGAAACAGAGATATAATGCACGACTTATGGAGAAGAAGAAGTATAACACTTGGCCAACACCAAGCAAAATTAAACTAATATGAAATACTATATAACAATAGAATCAGCACACGACGAGTGGCTGAAGGTAGACTTAGAAGACCATAATGGCACGAGAACTACTATATATGAGCGTAACTTAGAACAAGCGATAACTTATGCTAAAAACTGGTGTGCAGGTGCAGATCAGCGCAAGAATACTCAAGATAGTATGAACAAAGCAATAGCTGAGTGCATACAACTCGACAAGAAAGCAGGAATAACGAGTGAATATAGAGACTGTCTCGACTAATGGGTGCGTGGATAATACTCATAATAATAACAGTGTTGATGGGTGCACACTTACTAAGCGATACAATATAAATACGAATGAAGCAGGATAATATATATAAATAAATATATGAAATGTAAATGCAAGAAAATAATACCAATACAGCGAGTTAAACTTGGCTTTAGCACGTGTGTCGACTGTTCAACCACAGAAGCGTATGGTTGTGCTCCACTCATAAATCATAAAACGGGTAATTCTATCCAGATTATGTCAAGCAGTGACGCAAAGCGCATAGCTAAGATGACTCAACGTAGAGGTTATGGTACAATGTTAGGTTAAAAATAATAAGAAAATGATGAAATATATAACAATACTAGATTTTGGCACAGGAATAGTGCACCAACTATCAATAGATAAGTGGAATATCGATGAAGAATCATGTGAAGAATACATGGAAAGGATAGGTTTCAACTCAGAAGACTGTCACTGGATGGTACACGAGAAAGGTGGTGTACAATTTACAATATAAATATGGCAACTAGGTTTTGGAATGTATAGAGTTCGAAAGAATGGACTACTAAACGACTGACGAGTATGAGGTTCGATTCCTCACTAGTTACAAAACAAATACGACATAAGTCGGATAATATTAACAAATAAA
>Ga0181390_1000801_pt1 | contig 14332 bp, 24 predicted proteins | sample 13SPOviralmetaG_FD_130085 | JGI IMG/M metagenome (GOLD analysis project Ga0181390, IMG submission 130085) | Marine viral communities from the oligotrophic San Pedro Time Series (SPOT) site, San Pedro Channel, CA, USA - 13 SPOT_SRF_2010-07-21 | ecosystem: Environmental > Aquatic > Marine > Strait...
ACATCGACTTAACACGGTCTTTTGCTGCAAGACCGAATAACTTTTCGACCTTATCTCTGGTTCTAGACTCTGGCGTATCAATACCCATAATACGAACACGTTCATCACGCAGCCATACTCCAAATCCTAGATCAATATCAACATCTACTGTGTCTCCATCAACCACTTTAACTAAATTCGCTCTATACTCGTACACTTTAATTCTCCTACTGGAACGCTAATGCTCTCAGTTGTTGCAATTCTTGTTCTAATCGCATCACTTCCAACTGTTTCTTGCGCAGTTCGAGTTCATAAAGTCTGTTACAGTCAACTCTTGACTTGGGTTTTTGACCTAAAGGAATAACAATACGGGCAAAGATACCAACATCTCCGACCCTTGAGTCTACATAACCATCAAGAGGATCAGTGTATCCTCTGCCAATAATGCCTGTTACGCCAAATTCTAAATTTGTAGCGGAACCAATTGCATTAGAACAATCTAAATCACCTGCTTTGAACCTATCATTCTGATAACTTCCGGGTGCTGTAGGCAGGGACAAATTTAGTGAGCTAGATTGACCAAATGCAACAGTAGAATAAAGTAGCACCATTATAAGTGCAAATAAGAAAAGTCTAACATATCCATAATTAATCATTGATTACACCCTTGAGCATATTCTAGAATCAACACCAGAAGACGTAGCATCTCTTTCTAGTATCTTTGAAGTTGTGCAGATATATTCTACTCTATCACAGTCTACTTCTCTAAGGTAAATCTCTACACTCTGCCTTTCAAGGTATTCAACATTGATTAATTTTTGAGTAGAAGCAAACGGCACAGGGTTCCAGTCTTCATCTAGAACACTGACTTCATAGTAGGATATATCTTTACGTCGATTGAAAATAGTCATAGTAGTCACAGCCACCCCTTTCACAAAAGATGGATTAAACTGTGGGTAAGAAGGTGTCCATTCATGACTATAGGCGGCAGTAGCTGTAAGTAATGCTACTACCGCTGCGATAAATGTTTTCATTATTTTGCAATACACTCCGCAACTACATTAGCAGAGTATTGACCACCGGGAAGTGCCTTACCGAAACCGTATTCAACGGTAGACTCAACCTGAAACCAAGTTGATCCTGCAACACTTAAATCATATTCTGTTACATTCTCATACTCAACCTTTGCTGCTTCATAACCGGACATACCAGCATCAGATGTATTGGATACAGTTACTTCACCGTCCCATACTACTGAATCTGTCAAGGAAGGTGCAGATGCAAAGGAATTAGGCCAAGATACTTTAGCAAGAAATTCGTCTGCTGAAGTTACTGCATATCTTACAACAGGATATACACCACCATCAGAAGGAATTGTGCTAAGTGCATCAGGTGTAGGGTTGCCATAGACGCCAGAAACGTCTGTGTAGATTGAACATTTAGATGAAACGTTACCTGTAATTGGAACGCTTTCTGCTTGAGCTACAACTGCACCTAAACCGATGATAGCAGCTGCCGTAATGATTCTGAACATATCTTTCTCCGTTATTGTTCGTTATCATATTGTGAGCGCACCATTTTGTAGTGTTTGGCATCTGTTGCCAACTGTCTCAAAGCTCTGTTATTATCTGGCAATTGTATATCGTCTTGTATTACATGCTTATCAGGATATTCACTCAGTCCCTGATTATACACCGTGCTATAATATGGATTTAATAAAGGGACATTAGCAAGTTGTTCTAACCTACCATTTTCTTGGTCCACATCAATTACACCTTCCATAGACAAATCTGATCTAAGACTATCTTCAAGTCCACCATCTGTTTCTGCAATAGTCTCACCATCTACTTGCGAATCTGATTTTTGAGATTCTTGTAATTCTAACCATTCATCATAGTATTCATCACTAGGATTAAGGTCACTTAACGTAGCTAGGTATTTATATAAATCAGATATAAAATTAGGACATATCGGGTTTAGTGTCCCGCTTGTGCATATAATGTCAGGCTCTGTAATATCCATTCGGTAGTTGTAAATCATAGAAGGATCAGAGATAGTTCCGTTACCTTCTACTTCCATACTACCATCACCCCATTGTTCTGATGGGATAGGAGTAAACCTAAAATATTTTTGAATTGAGTTTCCCGGCACTCCTGTCCAGTCATCTACCTCTTCAAAGATATACCCACCATTAACAGGGTCTGCATTGCGCACATAGACTTTAGCGGCGTCTTCAGGGTTCTTTGACATAACATAATAGTATGTCAACCCATTGACTTGTAAAGAAACATTAGGAGCAGAACTATCAGGCAGCACGCCAGTCATAGACCAATTTAGTCCATTGACTGCTGCATTGTTAGTTACTCCATATATACTATCCGCCCAAGAGTATTGCGAGAATACCGACAACGATAGCACCACCGATAAGAGTGGTCCGTGTATCCGAGTCAACATTAAAACCTCTATTGCTTTGTACATCTGGTCTAACATACTGATTTGCAGGGTCATTCCAAGCATCTTTAGCTTGGTCACCAATTAATCCATCAATAGGGCAGGGAGTTCCTGCATCCATCATAGCCTGAAATACTCTAGGGTCTTGGCACATAACAGATACCGCAGCGACCTTCATTCCCATATTATACAACTGTGTAGCGTTCTTAAGTTTCTCACAGTTCATGTCTCGTACTGTAGAACCAGCAGAGATACCTAGAATCTGTGTCTGAACTGCACCTGACACTCCAATAGTGCAAATGTCAGAGTTTGTTGTATTAATGGTAGGTGCGATAGCAGAGGGAGGCGCAGCAATTACTGTGTTAGTAGAGTCACTTGTACTGGTAACTGTGCTGGTAGTCGTATTCTCTGTGACAATAGCATCATTAGTTGTTTCAGTAGTTTCTTCTGCATAAGCTGCTGTAGTCAAAAACAACATAATGAAAGCAGCAAACAATTTTTTCATCATAGTGTTTGCCTTGGGTTGGTGTTTGTTTTATATTTATACATTTAGTGATTGACAAACAGAATCCAATGATATATAATACCCTTCTAAATGTAAAAGGAGTAACCATACATGGCCGTTCAAGTCAAGCAAGGCAATTCAAAAGCACACACTCGCACTTCTATTGGCAAGTCAAATAACTCACGACCCAAGAACAAGTCTAAGCGTCGTCAATGGAAAGCATATAACAAGCAAGGAAAATAATTACTATGCCGTCTATTATGGATAAACTCAAAAAGAATTCAAAGTTGGATTCTGAGATTATTACCAAGTCAAAATACTATGGTAAGAAAGAAATGGCATCTACTGATGTGCCTATGATGAACGTAGCACTGTCAGGTTCTATTGATGGTGGTCTGTCACCCGGTGTTACTATTCTTGCTGGACCATCTAAACACTTTAAGACCAGTTTCTCTCTCAAGATTGCTTCTGCCTATATGCAGAAATATCCTGATGCAGTAATGCTGTTCTATGATTCTGAGTTTGGTTCACCACAGTCATACTTTGATATGTTTGATATTGATATGGAACGTGTGTTGCACTGTCCTATTACTAACATTGAAGAGTTGAAGTTTGACCTGACTAACCAACTTGAAAACATTACAAAAGGTGATAAGGTTATTATCGTTGTAGATTCGTTAGGCAACTTGGCTTCTAAGAAAGAAGTAGAAGATGCGCTGAACGAAAAAGCAGTAGCAGATATGACCCGTGCCAAGCAGTTGAAGTCTGTCTTCCGTATTGCTACACCACACCTGAGTATGAAAGATATTCCGTTCATTGGTATTGCTCATACATATGATACACAAGAAATGTTTTCTAAGAAAGTCGTATCAGGTGGCACTGGTCTTTATTACTCTGCTGATGATATCTGGATTCTGGGTCGCAGACAGAATAAAGAAGGAACATCTATCGTTGGATATGACTTTGTAATCAATGTGGAGAAATCTAGATATGTCCGTGAAAAATCCATCATTCCTATCTCGGTTACTTGGGAAGGCGGCGTCGATAACTATTCTGGTCTACTTGATGTTGCTCTGGCGGGAAAGTTCGTTATCAAACCTTCTAAAGGCTGGTATTCAAAAGTTGACCCGGAAACAGGCGAAGTCGAAGACAAAAAATACCGTGCAAAAGAGTTGACAAAAGACTTCTGGGATGGTATTATTAACACCACTCAATTTAAAGAGTTTACAGAAAACAACTTTAAACAGGGTGGCAGTTCTAACATTGAAGTGGTAAGTGAAGATGAACTTGAAGAGTGATCTAAAAGAGTTTGAAGATTGGCGTCTAGTTGGTGTAACTGGTGCCAGTGTTGGTGATAAGATTTTGGATTGGGGCATTCAACTGTTGAGTGATGACCAATACAAAGATACAATTCTTATCTTTGGTGAAATCGCCTTTGAACCTAATGAGGATGATGATACAGCAGAAATGAGTTTTGAGTATGAAGTATTTCATTCTCCTAACCATGATATTGTCAAAGGGACTGATGAGTTAAATGAAATCGCTGGGGATGTTATAGTAGCAGCCTTGGAAAAGTCTATTGAAGAAGGAAAGGCAGTATTTAATGAGCGAGAATCTGAACAAGACGATACTTCGATCACTCTTAACTAATGAAGAGTATCTTAGGAAAGTTGTTCCTTTTCTGAAACCCAACTACTTTGAAGGTTCCCTTAAAGTTATCTTCAAGCAGGTTGCTGCATTTGTAGACAAGCACAATACACTGCCCACTCTGGAAGCATTCCGCATTGACTTAGAACAGAATGAGAAGGTATCTGATGATATGTTCACTGAAGTCTCTGCTTTGCTTCCAGAGGTGTTTTCTCCTGTAGATATTGACCAAGACTTTCTGTTAGAGAAGACAGAGAACTGGTGTCAGGACCGTGCTGTTCATATTGCTGTCATGGAAGCTATCAATATCCTTGATGGTAAAAGTGAGACTATGACCAAGAATGCTATTCCTGATATTCTTTCTGAAGCATTAGGAGTAGCATTTGATACTAACATTGGTCACGATTATATTGACAATGCAGAAGACCGTTTTGAGTTCTATACCCGTGTAGAAGACAAACTACCGTTTGATATTGAACTACTCAATAAGATTACCAAGGGTGGTTTGCCTGATAAGACATTGAACATTGCTCTGGCTGGCACAGGTGTAGGTAAGTCCCTATTCATGTGTCATGTCGGTGCTAATGCTTTGCTGCAAGGCAAGAACGTTCTGTATATCACTATGGAAATGGCAGAAGAACGTATTGCAGAACGTATTGATGCTAACTTGCTGGACATTCCTATTGACCAGTTAGACAAAATGCCAAAGGCTATGTTTACTGAGAAGGTGAATAACCTTGCCAAGAAGACTGTAGGCAAACTGATTGTAAAGGAATATCCTACTGGTTCTGCTCACGTTGGACACTTCAGAGCATTGCTTAAAGAGTTGAAACTAAAACGTTCTTTCATTCCTGACATTATTTTTATTGACTATCTAAACATCTGTTCTTCATCTCGTATGAAGTCTATGGGTGGAGCAATTAACTCCTATACCTACATCAAAGCTATTGCTGAAGAACTTCGTGGTCTGGCAGTAGAGTTTGGTGTTCCTGTTCTTAGTGCTACACAGACTACCCGTTCTGGTTATGGCAACTCTGATCCCGGTCTAGAAGACACATCAGAATCATTTGGTCTTCCTGCTACAGCTGACCTGATGTTTGCTCTGGTATCTAACGAAGAACTTGATCAGTCTGGTCAGATTATGGTAAAGCAGTTGAAGAACCGATACAATGACCCTAACAAGAATAAACGTTTTGTAGTAGGCATAGATAGATCAAAGATGCGACTATATGACGTAGAACCATCAGACCAAACTTTGGTAGATGATGGCATTCCTGTATTTGATAAAACCCCTGCTGGTGCAGAAGATAAATTTAAAGGCTTTAAGATATGAACCAAACCGTAATCCCTGTAGCAATCACTTCCTCACTGGTCAATGCCTATCAGGATGGCACAGGCAAGAAAATGTCTGCCCAAGACATTATTGGATACTGTGCTAGAATTTCTAATCCAGATAATCAAAGCAATTCTGAAAATGGTAAACTACTGAAATACTTGATTGATAACAAGCACTGGTCTCCATTTGAAATGGTTGATATGGTTCTTGAGATTAATACAACACGGGATATTGCACGGCAGATTCTGCGTCACCGTTCATTTTCATTCCAAGAGTTTTCACAACGGTATGCTGACCCCACTAAAGACCTTGCTGTCTATATGCGTGAAGCACGGTTGCAGGATACAAAGAACCGTCAAAACTCTGTAGAGACAGATGATGTTGGACTACAAGCATGGTGGGATGCACAGCAGAAGTTTCTAACAACCCATTCCCAACGTATCTACCGGGAAGCACTTGATAAAGGCATTGCTAAAGAACAGGCTCGTGCTGTTCTACCTGAAGGTAATATGCAGTCTCGTATGTATATGAAAGGTAATATTCGTTCTTGGATTCACTACTGTGAACTTCGTGCTGGTAATGGCACACAGAAAGAGCATCGTGAGATTGCTGTAAAGTGTGCAGAAATTCTAAAGAACCATATGCCGTTCCTGAAGCCTTGGTATAAGGAATTGACTGGTGCCTAAAGTATTAATCTCTGAGTATTGGATTCAAGATAATGGTGGAGTTGTTCGTGTATATAAGAACGGTTCTGCCTATGAACTGATTGCAGAGGAAGATGATGGCACAGTCTTCCTCCATTCTAAAAATATTCCAAGGTTAGAAACAGCAGAGAACCGGGCAGAAGAAATTGCTCTCTTGGTATAATGGATAGGAAGGAAGCTGCACGTTTATTCTGGTCAGTCAAAGGGTATCTAATGCCTGATGACTGGTCAGATGAAACCATTGAAGGTATGGTGCGCAGTTACACTAAACGAGTCTGGTATAATCATGAAGCAAATGATGTAGGTTTCGAAGAGGCTTGGGCAGAGAAACATAAAATTCGAAACGATAGTTGAAAAAAATATGAAAAGGAGGGTTGACATTGCCCTCCTTTTTTATTATATTAAGTATGTAAGTTGATGAAAGAGAGATTGATATGAACTTCGCTATTGATATGACCACCCGCCGTTGTGACTGGAACCTGATCGACTACGATCAGCCTGTGCGTGGTGCTGGCATGGTCTGCCAAGGTGAGACTGGTCGCTTCTGCGTGGTCATGGTAGCTGGTCCTGAGTGGATCGCTGATAACCCCAATACTGAAATCGTCTCATGGGACGAAGCATCAAAGCGGATCGAAGCACAAGGATGGTGGCTAGAATAGTCACCCCTACTACATCACACTACATTAATAAAGAAAGGTTCTACATTATGATTAACGCAACGACTCTCAAAGCTATCCGTAACGCTGACAACGATACCCTTAACGCAATGATTAAAGAAATCAATGCACGCCGTAGTGTTGTTCAAAAGCAAATCGGTAACAAGTTTACCGTAGGTCAAATGGTTGAGTTTAACACCAAGAAAGGTGATGTCGAGCGTGGTGAGGTTGAGAAGATCAACCGTAAGACCATTAACGTTCGAACTGCTCCCCTTTTTCGTTGGCGGGTATCCCCAAACCTGTTGCGTGCTGCGTAACATAAATGTCACACTGTCTTACTGATGTGAAAAAAGTTCATTTTGTTGTTTACATTCACATCAGTAAGTTCTATAGTCTATATGTAAGTTGATGAAAGAGAGAAAAATATGACCGAGAAAAAGTTCCAGTTCGCAGTTCACCTTCCTGCTATGACCAAAGAGCAGATGGGCATGCGTATCATGTGTGTAGACATGGCAGAAGTTGGCAACAACATCAAACGTCTTGGAGAAGATGTCTTCTACACCATTGAAGAAAAGATGGACGGTCCATTCCTGACCCATGAAGATTTGGGTCGTGAAACTAATCCTTGGCAAAACCTTTAAAGGAGATTATATAATGATTGCATATATTGCTGAAACGTATCTTTCTAATAAGGACAAGTGGCTTGAGTTGAAAACTCTTTCCACTTTGTCCGAAGCAGAAGAGTTTCTGTGTGGACACTTTGACAGTATTGTTACATCATTGGATAGTTATGACTCTGGTGATATGTCTGTTGAAACTCTGATGAAGAATTGGAAAAAACAGTTCCGTATCACAGAAATCGAGGTTGTGTGATGCTATCAAATAAAGACAAGAACCCTTGGGTTCCAAAGACCATGTTTCTACTGTGTATGGCAGTAGCACTTGGATTTTTTGTAGTAGGAGTAATGCTGTGAATAACTATAAATTTATGACTGATGACCTGACTAATCGCATTTGCGAGTTTGGGTCTAAGCATTTTGGTGTAACCATTGATGTTGATTATGATCAGGTTACTGTTGAAAACATTGCCTGTGATGACACTCTCTTTGAAGCAGCAACTAAGCTGTTCTGGGACCACTACTTTGATAGTGAGGTAGAACTATGAGTATCAGAAGTCAACTTTTTGTTGTAGCACTACTCAGTATCTTTGTGGTGACACCTATTCTGTTTGTGTTTATGGGTCTAATTGGAGTTCTTATCAACGCCATTTGCACCTATATAATCTTTGAAAAATATTGGAATGAACTATGAGCAATCAACGATCAGGCAACACCTACCGTGCTGCTGCTAACGATAACAGTGGTATGGGAACACTGCTGTTCTTCAAGTCTGCTGTAGAGGCATTGAATGGTGCAGGGTATGATGATGCTGCATTTTACTTTGAACAGATTGTAGACCATCTGCGAGATGGTGGTTCTCTTCCTAAAGACAAACGAGAAGCAGAAAAAGTTCTGGGACTTTGATAAAAGGGGGCTTGACCCCCTTTCCTTTTATATGGTATAAATAATATACCAACTGAGAGAGAACAATGGCTTACAATTTTTTTCCTAAAACAGAAGATGAGATTTTAAATAAGTTGGGAAGCAAGTTTCCAGCTCAAAATCTGTCTGACATTGTTAGTGTATTTTCTGTTTTGAAAACAGAATTCAAAGCACTTGAAACACCTATTAATATTGACTTAAAGAAACCAAGTATGGTTAATGTTAGCAGGGCTTTGCAGGGTGACATTACTATTCCCAAACTGAAGTCTCAAGCAAAGACTAAAAAAATCAATATGAAGTTTGGTAATGGTTCTTCTGGTAACCGTGGTACTGCTAACCGTGGCAATATTTTTGAACAACAGTTTGCTACAGCATTAATTGAATGGCATAAAGGAAAACCAGTTGCTGATGCAAAAATACTTGCTGCTATAAAAGATTTAGATAAGACCTATAACATTCGAAAGTCTAAGAAGTTTAAAGTAGAATTAGAAGCCGGTGCAAACACTAAAAGACCTTTAGTATTTGGTTCTAAGATTGTTTTGGATAATCCAAAGGGGCAAGGTAAAGACGTAGGTAAGACTGTTACAGATATCACATTAGAGTTGGATAGTGGTCCCGTCTACCTCAGTTTGAAGCTTGGGGGAACTACAACGTTCTTTAACGTAGGCGTAAAGACTATTCTAACAAAAGCAGAGATTCAAAAAGAAGAAATCACTAACTCCAATGGACTAAAACTTCTAAACCTATTTGGTATTGATCCTGTAACATTTTGTCGAATATTCAATGGTACACTTGGAACAGGATACTCTCAGCAGAATGTTCAATACAATTCATTAATGATGAAAGAACTTCTAGAAACTGGAGTTGGTCACGGGTATCATATTATCCACAAGTTGTCTGGTAAAGTTGTTAGTAAAAGCATGAATAAACAAAAAATGCAGAAGTCTACTAAAGTTGGATCACTTACAACGTACTACGGTGGTAAGACTGGTAGGGGTAAACGTATTGATATGGAGTTTGCTTCACCCCTATACAAGTTCAAGATAAATATTCGTGATACACAAGGTGGTGATGGATATCCTACCCGTATGATGTGTGATTTTAGTTACGTTTAGAAAATTAAATTATATAAATATATCTAAACAAACTTAATCTTATGGGATAACTGATGCAATCTTTTAAATCTTTCTTCACAGAACAAAAGAAAAAGGGATTTTACCTTCAGTTCGTTAGGACTAAAGGGTATGATGTTCTGCGTGTAAATCGTTCTGGAGACTTGCGTTGGGCAGAGGTTCGTGGTAAAAAGGGTTATGAAGGTAATCAGTATGATGCTAAAGACCCACTACATAAAGCATTAGATGGGTTAGGTAAAGCAGTAGACCTTGGAGCATTAACAGCTGGCGAGACTGTGACTATCAATCCTAGACACCCACATGCAAAGAATGCCTTTGCTACAGCAGAAAGAATAATGAAGTCATGATTTCGTTCAAAAAGTTTATCACTGAGCAGAAGAATACACACATGACCCATATTGAGGACAAGGTTCTCTATGGTGGTGTGAATGGAACACGGGATGCAGTTAATGCTCTGCGTTCTCTGCGTGATATGCTGGCTGGTGTAGATAAAGGTAATGTTAGTGTAAAGTGGGATGGCGCACCTGCTATCTTTGCAGGAACTGACCCTAGAGACGGAAAGTTCTTTGTAGCAAAGAAAGGTATCTTTAACAAGAACCCTAAAGTATACAAGACAGATGCAGATATTGACGACGATGCTTCTGGTGACTTGGCAACCAAACTAAAGTTGTCCCTAAAACATTTTGCTAATATTGGCATTAAAGGAGTTATTCAAGGTGATTTACTTTTTACAAAATCTGATCTTAAATCCCAAAAGGTCGCTGGATTGGATTACCTCACGTTTCATCCTAATACAATTGTCTATGCTATCGAAAAGGGCAGTAAGGATGCAGAAGAAATTAGAAAGGCAGAAATTGGCGTAGTCTGGCACACTACATACACAGGTGATGACTTCGAAAGCATGAAAGCAAACTATGGAGTAAACGTGAAGGCTTTGAAGAAGACACCTAAAGTATGGCAGCAGGACGCAATGCTGCGTGACTTGTCTAATACTGCTACTATGTCTGGAAAAGAAACTGATAGAGTTAATGCACACCTATCCCGTGCTGGTAAACTCTTCACTGAAATTTCTGGTTCTACTCTAAGAACACTAGAGCAAAACCAAAAACTCGCACAATTGATTGAGCAATTCAATAATACATTTGTGCGTAGTAATACTGTCATTTCTGACACTGACCAACATGTTCGCAATCTTATTAATTGGATTGAAAACAAGTATCAGAAAGAGATTGACAAAAGAAAATCTGAAAAGGGAAAGCAGACTCAAAGAGATGCTTTGTCTAAAACACTGGAATTCTTCTCAAAGGAGAATAAAAGAAGTCTTAAAAAGATGTTTGATCTACAAAAGGCTATTGTTTCTGCGAAACTTATCCTTATAAATAAAATGAACAGTATTAAACGTGTTAAGACTTTTTTACAAACCACCAACGGGTTTAGGTCAACTGAACCTGAAGGTTATGTAGCTATTGACAAACTGGGAGACAATGCTGTCAAACTAGTTAATCGCTATGAATTTTCAACAAACAACTTTGACCCAACGATACTCAAGGGTTGGAGTAAATAATAGAGGAACGTTATAAATGAAATATCTTATTTCTGCAATTATGGCTACAACTGTAGCTGCTACTGCGGTTGCACAAGATGCCAGTGAATCCCCGCTTATGTCCAACGCAACAGTAGGTGTAGAAACCGACCTGCAAGGTAACGCAGACTGGACAGTTGGGGCAGAATTGGGAATTGCTGGATTCGGTGTAGACGCAGGCTTTACACTCAATGACCGTGGTGACAATGCCGCTGATGACTATTCCGTTGGAGTAGGCACAGGCATGGACCTTGGCGTGGCTTCCCTTGATACAAGCATTAACTATGCATGGGGTGCTACTTCCGGTGCAGACCTTATCGGTCGTGGTGATGGCAACACTTGGGGCGACCTGACTGTTGATCCAGAACTGAAACTTACTCCCGGTATTATCGGTGGTGAGTATGCATGGGTAGGGGCTTCTATGGACCTTGCTTCTGCTGGCGAAATCGACCTTGGTTGGGCTGGTGCTTCCTACGGTGTAGGTTATGAGCATGATCTGAATGCTAATGCATCTGTATCTATTAGTTATGGTTGGTCAGTAGACGTAGTTGACGATCTTGACGATACTACGGTCAATGATTGGACTACTACTGCTGATGGTCTTAAAGTCGGTGTAGGCTTTAAGTTCTAAAATGATCGGGTTTAAAGACTTCCTCTCAATTACTGAGACTTCCTCTCCTAGTGAGGGGGAGTCTTTTCCCATTTCTGAAGCACTGTCTTTTGCTGCTAGACGTAAGAAGTCTATTGACTTTAGACGCCGGAAACAAAAGATTCAAAGACAACGCAAAATTGCTCTCAAACGTCCAGCAACTCTTGATAGATTAAAAAAACGTGGACGTAAATCTGCTAGAGATATCTTAACAAAACGATACTATGGTGGTAAGACTAAGAGTAGTATGAGTATATCTCAAAAACAGCGTGCAGAAAAAAGACTAGATAAAGCAAAGAGAGTAACAGGTATTATTTCTAAGAGACTGTTACCTAGCAAACGTAAACTAGATGTGCAGAGAAGGCGTTGATTTTATGCTTAGTGGATTTAAACAGTATCTAGAAGAAAAATCTTCTGTAGGATATTTTGCATTTGGAAGATTCAACCCGCCTACTACTGGTCATGAAAAATTAATTACAAAAGTTGCTTCTCTTGCTAGAGGCAATGACTATAGAATTTTCGCATCTCAATCAGCAGATGCTAAGAAGAATCCTTTAGAATATAAAACTAAAGTGAAGTTCATGCGTAAGATGTTTCCCAAGTATGCCCGAAACATTGTCATGGACAACTCTGTTAAAAACTTCCTAGATGCTACCATGTATATGTACAAACAGGGTTACAAGAACCTTGTTATGGTTGCTGGTGATGACAGAGTACAAGAATTCCAAAAACTCCTTACCAAGTATAATGGTGTAGATTCCCGTCATGGTAAGTATGAGTTTGACTCTATCAAAGTTGTATCAGCTGGTGAACGTGACCCTGATGCAGATGATGTAACAGGTATGTCTGCTTCTAAACAAAGAGCAAACGCACAGAACAACGACTTTGCAAAGTTTTCTCAAGGTCTTCCAAAAGGTGTATCTGATCAGTTAGCAAAAGAACTGTTCAACGCTGTAAGAAAAGGAATGAACTTAAATGAGAATAAAACCTTTACTAGACATGTTATGCTGGAAGCAGTTTCAGAAAGACGTGAGGATTACGTTAACGGGGAACTATTTTCTGTTGGTCAGCAGGTTATCGTAAAAGAGTCTGATGAAGTAGTTACCATTACTCACTGTGGTTCTAACTATGTTATTGTAGAGATGGACGGTAAGAATAAACGCAAGTGGCTGACTGATGTAGAACCATTAGAAGAAAAAGTTTCTCAGAACCAGATTGATAGTCTAGAGAAGTTTGCTGATAAGTTACTTGCAAAGTATGATATTGATATTGAGTTTACTCGGCACTTTGTTGACCGTGTAAATGATGCCCGTAATAATCCTGAGATTAAAGTTGCTGAACTACAGAAGTTCTTTAAGAAGGTGCAGAAAGCAAAAGGTAATAAAATTAAAACGATTGGTGATTTCCAAGCTGTTCTGAAAGATGTTACTACTGACCTTAATATTCCTGCTGTTATTCGTAACAAAGGTGATGACTTTGAAGTTACTTTGAAAACGATTATGCGGAAGAAGAACTTCAAGACACCTAATAAGATTATCCAGTATGAGAACAAAGTTGCTCAAGACCCTGATGTAAAAGACAAAAAGGGAACGCAGCCTAAGAAATACTTTTCTGGTCTGGCAAAGTCTACCAAAGCATCTAGAGATTCGCACTTTAAGAAAGGTGCTAAGATGGATGATGATAACCCTGCTGCATATGAACCAGCACCGGGTGATAAAGATGCTGAGACTAAAACCTCTAAATATACTAAGAAGTATAAGCAGATGTATGGTGAAGGTGATGGTCTCTGGGCAAACATTCATAAGAAACGTCAATCTGGCAAACCTATGCGTAAACCCGGATCAAAAGGCGCACCTACCAAACAAGACTTTAAGAATGCAAGAAATGAAGAAGTGATGAACGAAGAGGAAAAGAAAGGGTTAGCTGCTAAGGCAGAGAAGTCTGGTATTTCCTTGGGTATTCTAAAGCAAGTTTATAATCGTGGCATGGCAGCATGGAGAACCGGACACAGACCCGGAACTACACCGCAGCAATGGGGATATGCGAGAGTAAATTCATTTATTACTGGTGGTAAAACTAGAAGAACAGCAGATAAAGATTTATGGGCAAAGGTAAAAAAATGATCACTTTAAGAGAATTCAAAGAAAAA
>Ga0181390_1000802_pt1 | contig 14318 bp, 9 predicted proteins | sample 13SPOviralmetaG_FD_130085 | JGI IMG/M metagenome (GOLD analysis project Ga0181390, IMG submission 130085) | Marine viral communities from the oligotrophic San Pedro Time Series (SPOT) site, San Pedro Channel, CA, USA - 13 SPOT_SRF_2010-07-21 | ecosystem: Environmental > Aquatic > Marine > Strait...
AGGTGCTGCAAGCGCATCAGTTTCGTCAATGCCATAATACTTAGGTTTTATAAAGCTTGTTTTTTCGTCGATAACTCCAGCACCAGCCATCATCTCAAGGCTAGTGTAGAAAATATCTCCATAGATACCCGCCAATCCCGAGTAGTCTACAGACCTAAATAGCAAGTCTTGCCAATCAGCTTGCTCTCTCCACCAATCAGGCTTACGCAAGTAAAGAACTGCATACCCCATGGCTATACCAGTAAGCGCCTGGGTTACACGATTTTTTTGTATTGGGTCTGTAATGCGCCCAACAATACGAGGTAGTGCGCCAAGCCCAAAGCTCTGGAAAACAAAAGGTAAGGACATTGCACCGCTTGAAACCTTGACCATCTGCTTGCCTTTATAGGAAACGCGAGAGTCAGGAGTATACCCCATGGCTTTGTGATAGCTTCTATACTGAACGTAAGCAGCGCCACGAACAATAATAGGTTTGTCGGCAGCAGTAGCTATAACAACAGTGTTGTGCATACCATTTTCTAATGCGTTAACAAACTTCCGTTTAATTTCACGCTCTTTAGGAGTGTTACCAGGCCATTCAGTTATATTTGCAAACCAAAGCTGATCGCCTTTTTGGTAAGCAACCTCACCATTAAGTTTTTTGACATCTGCAATAGCAATAGCAGTGTCTCTGTCCAGCCCCATGCGAGCCATCTCTTCAATTTCAAACTGCTCTAGCTTGTTGTCACGCCAAAGAATAGAGTTTTCAATAATTTTATCTGTCCGCAAAATAGCATCAAGATGACGATAAGCCTTAGTTACAGGAGTAAGCATACTGCCGACAACAGGTAAGCTGTGAAACTTTTGAGTCAGAGAGTTCATAATTTTTTCTTCTCTGTATTGCTCTCCAATGCGTGTGTTTTCAGCAACCATCCGATTGCTGTGTGCATTATTGGCGTGAGAAACACCTTCTAATATCTTTACGTTGTCTTTCATAGACTGACCAGCCATTGCTCGATCAATAGAGCTAAACCAAGAAGTCATAAAGGTTTTCTTTAGGCCATGCTGACCTACAATACCGTTCATGTCACCAAGCGTTGCCTGGTAAGCTCTTCCTAGATATGTAATTCCAGTAAGTTTTTTTACAACATCAGATGCGCGGTTGTCCAAACGCTCTGGATTGGTAATTGTTCTTCCAGTTAAAGAATCAAAGTCGGCCATGTAATCACGTTTAAACGCAACAATTTCATCGACAGTGTTTTTATTTTTAACCATATCAATTTCAGCTTGTTCTAAAAATTGATCAACAGTTTTGTCGCCGTTAAACTTTCGCCACTCAATAGAAAGGCCAACTTTTTGAACATAGGTATGTAAAATAGAAGGGTCTGTATGAAGAAAATCTATTAGCTCATAATCAGGAATGTCACCAAGCGTTCTGTGATTAAAGTGTTTTGCGCGCGTAATTGAAGCCTGAGAAGGATCAAAGGCCTCTTCATTTATAATATGGTCTACGCTGCGCTCTGCTGCTTCTCTTGGATCTAAAGCTATCCACTCACCAACTTCATCATCCCAGTGTCTTAAATCTGGGCGGGCAGCGTTTCGTCTTTCAATAATATCAACAAGCTTAGCGCGCATGTCATCGTTTGAGGCAATCTCCCTGGAGCGCCACATACGGTTCATAAACTTTTGCTTCCTCTTGTGTATAGGAAGCCCTTCAAAAAACTTTAATTCTTTTTCTAGGTTTTCTAATTTCTTTATAGAAAGAACATCTAAAGCCGAACCTTCTTCAATTGCATCAATTCTGTAAGCTTCTTCAAAATCCTTAATGTTTTTCTTTAAGGACTTAATCTTTGTTGGAACATTTACAACATCCTGCATAAAGCCTACATCTTGAGACTGGTTTAAGTAGCTGTCATAAAGATCGTCAATTATTGCAATTGCTTTCTTTTCGTAATCAGTAAGGCTGCGAGTAAAGGCAGGGTTAGCAGTGTTAGCTCGGAGCTTTATAAGATCAGAAAATTCTTCACTAAATCCTTTAGTGCCAGTAGCAAATGAAGTTAAGTCCTCATCCCTAGTCCCCATGAAAGTTGGAAACTCTTCTCGCCCCATAGCATTTTTTGCATGTAAATCCTGAAGCTCGCTTATAACATTGTTTGCTGCGGACTGATGACGCTTTACGTTTTGCTCTATTGACTCAGTAGGCAAGCCACGCTCTGTGCGCTCCAAAGACATAGCACTATGCTCCACTAAGTTAGCGTGAGCTTTTTTAATCGTCTCTGGGTAGTTGCCTTTTCTTGTGCGCTTAAGAGGAGTAGAAATAGCATTAAACAAAATGCCCTCAGAAAAACTAGTTTTCTTTAAAGCATAACCACTAGTCATGCGCTCAAGAGCTTCTTTATTAGTTTTATTTAACCAATCAACCATAGCTTGTTTTGCTGCTGGAGCTTCTAAACTAGCCTTTTCTCTTTTTATTGAAGCTTTTAGAGATTTGTTCTTTTTCTCTAGATCCATTCTTTTTTGGGAAATAGATTCCATGTCTTTTACATAAGAGACCATATCCTGGTCATTTCCACGCGCTTCTGAATACAACTCGTTATAAGATTCAAGCTTGCTTTCAAGCTCATCTATTTTTTTGTTAGTAGATTTTACTTCTTTATTTAATTTATTTAACCGAGTTTGAGTTCGAACTCCTGCGGGCGGCTTGCTACGCAAGACTTCTCGATGAATTAAAAATTCGCTATACTCAATGGCACTCGGCATATCATTCTGGGCAAGGGGAGTAGAGCCGTCATCAGGCTTAGTCCATGGCTTTTTGTAAAAGCTTTCATTTATGATATCGCGGTCAACATATACAGTATTATTCCTGACCTCAACGCCTATACTACGATCACCTAAGTTAATGTCGTAATCAATTTTAACGCCATCAACTTCATCTTTTAGTGCTGTTCCACGTGAAACAGCTACCTCAAAGTTACGCTGTTGTGTTTTTTTGTAAGCAAAAGTTTGACGCAAAGCGCTGGGGGCCGCACCAACTACGCCACCCAATACAGCGTTAGCGCCAAGGTTAACACTAACCTCACCAGCAGTAGCAAGCGGATCAAACGGCGCACGAATAGCCTCGCTAATCCCGCCAACAAGTAAGCCACCCTTTACGCCAGCAACCGCTCCAGCTTTTATACCTGCGGTTCCTACAGCAATAGCACCCGCAGCCTTAAGGACTGGGATAGGAAAAGCAAAGTTGATTGGATCTAGTAAGCCAGCCATTAAAGACTGACTCATAGAAGATCGAGATAATATATTTCTACGCTCTAAGTTGCGGTCAAGATTATTACGGAGGAAGTCAAAGTGTTTTTGGTTTTTAGCACCGACCAAGCTTCTTGCGTGGTCTTCATGCCCCTGTATAGCCTGTGACCAATCAAAGTTAGGGTCGGCTTTAAATTCTTTAGAGTTGTAAAGCTCTTCAATTTTATCAGCAATAGGAGCATACTGATAGCCAAGTTGAGCGCCAAGTGTCTCTACAAAAGATACGGGGGCAAACTCTTCGGAAACATCATCAGTATTGTATGTATATACTGGCTTCATTACTAAAAACTCCTAGTCTGCAATTCGCATTGGCGAGGATAATTTGCTTTTCAAAACAACATGCTGCGCTCTAATTCTCTCCGCATCCCTAGTTTTCTTTACTTGCATGTCAGCGTAATACTTTTGCAGCAATTCAGCACCAAATATAACTTCTTTCCCGTTGGCATTTTGGATAGGAACACCAACCTTGTTTACAAATTTCCATTGTGCAATGTTATTTGCTCCTAACACTACGTCTAGAAAAACATCTTCTCCAATAACAATCGAGTCATCAGATGTGTATTGTTCTAACTTGGCTTGCAAGTCTACTTCAAACTCGCCCAATGCCTTACTAGTTAAATACTTTTCTGGCGCGTGTTGGCTTCTTGCTTTATTTCCATTATCTCTGTCGTAAGCTGTAGGAACAATAAACTTTGATCTAGGAAATTTAACTTCATACATATCTGATACAACTTGCTCTACGCTACCAGAGTCAGAAATCATTAAAGAAGCCGCAAGATTAGACATGCTCTCAACATGCTCTGGCCTAATGTTTGTATAATTTTCTTTAATATACCTACGAGCCATAGAGTCAATATCCCTTGAAGGATTGCCACTATCTGTTTTGTATTCTGTAAATGATTGCACAGCAGCAGAATCGGCGGGGTCATTGCGAGGAATACGCCTGGACATCTCTAAAGCAAACAAGGGGTCTCCACCCTTGACTTGCATTAAAGAGTTTAAACGCATCATATGCTCAGTTGTTTTCTCGCTAAATCCATACTCTGTGCTAGTCTTATCTTGGGTTACATTGTTCCAAATGTTTACCGCACGTTGAATGTCTTCTGGTTCATATACGCCAGATCCCCCAAGATTAGCAAAACTTCTTTTTAAAACATTAGATGCAAAAGGTGCAGCAAGAGAAGTTTCCAATGCTACTGTAACGGCTCCTTGCGAAAAAATGTTTGAAGTATCTACGCCCCCAGAAAGCAAATGAAAGTCTAGTGCTTCTCGCGCACTTTTATTGTTATCAAAAACTTGACCACTTGTTCGATAGGCCAGCAAATCCTCGGCTTGTTTAGCCTTACTGACATTGCTTTGTTGTATAGCAATTTTACCTGCTGTCGTATTTAAATCAGTGGCGATACTTTGCCACAGTCCAGCTTCCATATCACCAAGTTTTTTTAGCTCTGGGAACTTCTCTAAAGTCTCATTGCTAAATGAAAGCTGACCAGCTTCCTCGCTTAAGCGGCGCATTTGATTTGAACTAGAACCCTTGACTACAGAATTTACCAAGCTAACGCTTGCATTTGTTTTTTGCTGTCTAACTAAAGAAGCCTTGGCACTAGGCGGAAGAGTAGACTCTTCAATAGCTTGAATTGTTGACTGGACTAAATTAGTAGCCTCTTCGACTTTACCATTAGAAAATAATGTAGTAACAGAGGCTAGCTGATCATCAGAATAAATCCGTAAGTCTGATTCGTTTTTCTTATTAACCTGATCTTGCTTTTCAAGTTTAATATCTATCTCAGCAAGAGCGCCAATGTTGTAAGCAATCTCGTTAAGAGTGGGTATAAAATCTTCCCCACCACTTTCAGTAATGTCTTTGGTGCGTTGAGCCAGGTATGTTTCCATGTTAAGTCGGAAAGCATTTGCTGGATCAGAAGACCCTTTAACCGCTTGCTTAAACTGAGCAGCAACACTCTTCATTTCGTTTTGAGTCGCAACGGACATGCGGCGGTTAATTTCTTTAACGGCAACTTCCTGGCCGAACTTACCTAGGCCAGAAGGAATTTTCTTGGAAACAACCTTGCCGTTATCGTCAAGAACTTCAACTTCAGCAGCAAACTCAGCGCCAGCTTCCCTCTGCATACTTGCAGTTTGCTCAAACATAAAGTCAGCGAACTGACCATAGCCCTTAGCCTTCTGCTCATAGACTTGCTCGGAGCCTGACTGAACATTTACAACGCCAATTCTACTGAGCTTATAGCCCTGACCTGCGCGTGTGCGTTTAATCTCAACCATGTCTTAGGTTTCCCCTTCGGTTTCTTCTGGCGCTTTTTTAGGAATTAAAGTAGATGCTTTATATGCTGTATCAAATAATGTATTTAGTGCCTGGGCGCGGTAAGACTTGCGAGCCTGAACACCCCTACGCTCAATAGCTTTAGCTTCTCTTTCAAGAGCAGCTTTTTCACGAGCCTCTTGAAGACGAAGGCGATCAACGCTTTTGCCATATAATTGTTGCTCACGCTTTCTCAGGGCAGCAGCACTGCGTCCAACTCTACCACCAGCAGCAAAAGCAGCCGCGTTGTAAGCCACCATATCTGCAAACTGTGCCTGTTGATCTTCGTGCGCTTGCTCTGCCAGCAGAGTTACGTCTTCTTTTTGTAGGCGAACCTCCGCAGCTTGTGCGCGAGCCTCTCTACGAGCCGCTTTAGCCGCTTTCCTCTTTGCCCTAGATGACATAAAGCCACTTGCTACCTGGAGTCCTAGTGTTACCTGCCAAACCATTAGAACGATACCTCAACTACCATGCCGTTCAACTGTAATCCAAATGGAACGGACTGTGTGATCTCAACCACTGGATCACGACTTAAACCAATTAAACGAAACTCCTTCTTCCCCGTAAAGTTCGCACGGTCTAGGGAGAAGTCATCATTTACATTACGCAACACCATGTTCTTATTATTAACAGCTACAGACAGGGTGTCCAGCAAATCTAGTGTTACCATATCAATCTTGCGTGGACGCCCTGTGAGGGAGTCGCCGCTAATAAAGATGTCGATGGGGAGGGTTCTTAGGATAGGGTTAAACTGATATCCTACATACGCAGCAGTTACCGAGTCCTTAACAGTAGATACATCTACCTTACCAGTAGTAACCTCACCTACAGTATACTCACCCAGATAATCAGTGCCGCTTACAATCTTTACCTTAGCATTGTTAGCATACTGATCGCTAACATCAAACACACCAGCTACACCATTAGTGCGATACTTGCAGAAGTCCATAGGCATATCATCCTTGAACTCTTCTAGGTAATAACGATTAGTCCCGTCGCCCTCGTCTCGGACAGCAACAGTAAATAACTGACGGTCAACAACGCAAATACTGTGGAACTTACCTGGCGTATCCCACTTCATCCAGCCAGCCTTCTGATCTCCACGAGAAGAGTAGAAGATAGATACGCTTCCATCTGGGTTTACCAGGAACAAGTAGGACTCAGACCTGTTAAAGCCACCCTTAATAGCGGCAGCTTGTAGTGGGCCTTGCATAAGGTGTGAGGCGGTCTGGCTTACGTTTTGTGTGTTGTAAGCCTGTTCTACCTCGCTATATACAAACGAACCTAGCATTTCACCAGAGGCTTGTGTATAGAGCGTAGCGCCATCAAAAGGTTGTGGTCGTGCAAACGAGCAACCGAACGGCGTCTGACGTTTAATCAAAGCTGTTGCAGGGGTAATAGGAGCTGATGTAACAGCAGGAATATATGACTCACTACTAGCTGAGAAGACTTGTAGGTCGCGATTAGATACCAGATGCCTAATTTGAGAAAACTCGCCAAAGCTAGAAGCAATATCAATGGCATCGTTAGCTGCCCCACTTCCGATAGAAAAATTAAAGAACTCGTTAGACTTGGATGCCCAGACATGATCTGGTTGTCCAATAGTCCCAGCAAACCACAAACGTCCCTCAAAGAAGGTTACTGCGCCAGGGTAGCCACGGATGCTAGAGTAAGACTGCTCATACCACTCAGTAGTAGGAGCTACAGTAGCCACACGCATACTACCACCGCCAATAGCAGAGCTATTAGCACTGTGGGTGCAGTTGTATTCAAATGTATTCTCGTCAATAATCTGAGACACAGTAAATGTGCCTTCTATTTGTCCTTGAGTGATGCCGCCCAAAGGCCCCAAGCGAGAAATAGTAACAGATTTGCCAACTTCCAGATTATGTAAAGCCATAGTAACGCGAACAAAACTAATACCAGAGAAGACCTCTGCGCTATCAGGAGCAAGCTCTCTGTATAAACCTTCATCTGGAATCGTCACCGTTACCACTGTGCTGCTTGTATACCCAGTAATATACACTGGAACAGATCCAATCAAAAGCCATTTGCCGACATGACTAGACGTAAAGTATGCACTAGACGCAGTTAAAGTGCGCCCCGTTCCCTCAGCAACGGAGCTTGGCGTTAGCGTCATCCCCTGCGGTTGGAAGTCGAAGTAAGGTTGTTTAGGCACAGTCAATACATGAGCATCGGTATCAGCGCCTAGTTGTATTGTTTCAAACTCAAAGTTTTCTGTGACAAAAGTATCCACTGATGTGCGTCGAATAACCTTTGGCATAAAGGATGTGTGACAGATAAAGGTAACATCACCAGATGAAGCAAAAGTAAGCTCTGTTAGCTTTGCTGTAGTCCAAGGGCAATTAGCGGAACCACTCAAAGACATAGTGTAGGATACGCTATCGTCAGAGTTATCAATGGTAAAAATGTCTAGCTTTTCATTGCTAAACGCAAAGATGTAACGCTCAGTATCCGAGAAGATAAACGGCTCAATACGGATTTCCATTGGTTTGGTATCGTCACGAGTGTTGGGAAACTCGTAGATAAACTCAGTGCCAGGGCGCTTCTTAACACCCCCCTCCCCCAAGATAAGGAAGTTACGAACCTTCTGTGCGCCAGCCTGATACAACTGCGTGTCTACACGGGACGTAAAGGAGGGGCTTAGCTCGCCAAACTGAAAGCTGTTGAAAGGAACTTTAACCTTAGCCATTAGGAACGCCTTTCGGTCAGGAACCTCGAAGTAATTAGTTTGCGTGTAGTTTGCTGCTGACTATCCGTCGAGCGAGCCTTAGCCATAAAGAGATTTGCCTTCTGCTCGAGAACAGCAGCCAAGTTACCGTCACGGGCAATAGAAGTAGCAAAGATACTGGCAAGGATATACTCGACAGCGACAACAAAATAGGATGGCCAATCTTCTTCGCCAGCACGATATATGTAGTCAGCAACAACAGTTTCGGTAGAAGATACATCGCTGAATACTTTGTCGCCGTAGATCGTGTAGTTAATAGGTTGGTCAGATACTGTGATGGCGTTGACCATCAGGATTCCTGTGGGCAGTTGGTGTGCTGTATCGAAGCGGCCAGTAGGCTCATCAACAAGAGCGGCTAGTTCTGCCTGCTCGGTAGCAAAGCGCCAACGCATTAAACATAGTTGTGAACGTGCAATGTCTTCATACATATTTGAGGCTACTAGAGCCTCGGTCGTGTCGTCTTCAAAGGATGTGATTGGATCAGCGCCGATAAGGATCAGGGCGCGTGAGCAAATATCAATAGCACTATTAGCAGCAGTAGAGGGCATCGTTCACCTTTGTAAGTAGTAGGGGAGGGAGATAAGTCCCCCTCCCCAGATAACTTAGTTGTTGTCGAGAACTTCGTAAACGCCATCGTCATCAATAACAACCGCGCCCATGCTCATGTGAGCAGTGACAAGGTGTGCTACTTTTTCAGCAACGTAGTTTACTTCAGTCTGAACATCCGAACCCACACCCAGGCCAATGGCCGAACTGTGATACAAGAAGTTCTTACCGCCAGCAACAGCCGAGGTAGCGAAACATTTAATGCCCATGAACTCTTTCATGGAAGCACCACCTGCGAACGGCAGGTTCTGGTCGCCAACAAAGTCGCTCGAAGCGAACTCAGTGATGTTGAACAGATCAGCGTAAGCAGCAGGAGACAGGGCGAGGAAACGCTTTCCGTCTTCTGGGATGTCTGCTGTGCCGAGAGTTTCGAACATAGTCAGGAAGTCAGCTTTAACCAAGGCACCAGCAGTATCGTTGATTGCTGTGGAGTTTGCACCAGCATCAAGAGCAGCAGTAATAAGGTCATCAGTTTTGCGACCCAGAGCATAAGCAGCCGATTGAGCAACAGCCTGGCGTTCGTCGATGTTGATTTTCAACTCGTCCAGCTTGTCGATATACTCAGGTGCATAGTGATCTGTCAGGGTTGCAGTCACATTGCTGTGGGCTACTTCCATAGCAGTAACATCAGCACCGCGAGCTTTGGTGTTGGCAGCGCCTTTGCCGATGATTTGGAATTTAACAGTCGAGCCGTTCACGTTGTTGGCTTGGCGGACGGTGTTGCGAAGTTTCGAACCCATACGCTGATATGCCAAGTGAACTTCCGATTCGAACTGCGTGATAAAAGCATTGTTAATTGTGTTAGCCATTACATTTGTCCTATAAAAAGAAAGTTAGATTAAGGTTTTTCAGGATTGGTTGTCCGTGTTTCGCATCGCCTGGTTATCCATCTCTGGGCCATCCGCTATATACGGGCCTCTCATCAAGCAATAATGCCTGAAATGTTGCAATTTGGCAACACAAAAAAGAACCGCCAGTGGAGGAGGTCACACTGGCGGTTCAATAGCAAGGAGATTTGCTGTCTTTATTTATAGAGCTTTGAGAAACCCTCGTCAACTTGTTTTACAAAGCCTGGGTCACGGCGAGTATTGTCCCAATAGCGAGGGTCTTGCATCATTGAGCGTAGCTCGTCTTGGTTTAGGCCAGCAGCAGTTGACCCTTCGCCGCTAAGATTAACACCATCATTCATAGACATGAAGTGTTCCAGTAGCTCTACGCCAGCAGCGCTCTCGCCCATAGCCATGACTGCATCAGACATTTCCTCTGGCACATTCTTCTGCGCCCACAAGGATACGGCCTCAATACGAGCGCTAGAGTTGTCACCCAACTTAGCAGCTTCCGCTTCTAGGTCTGGCCCCTGGGGTATCATGCGTTGCAAGCCCTCTGCAAACTCATCCTGAGAGAAACCATTTTCCCAAGCAAAGTTAGACCACCACTCTACGTTTGGATCATTGGCTAGGTCTTCTGCGATTTCCTCAGTCCCTTCTGGGAGAGTGTAGTCACCAGAGGTTTTAGGACGATTGGCAAATGCCTCGCCTTCAATCTCTTCCATAATAGAAGTTCGGATATCTTCCTCACCCTTACCCATACGGCTTTCCAGGTTGCTATAAGATGTAACCAGATCTTCTGGTGTCTTAAACTTTTCTGGTAGCCACTCTGGGCGGCTTGTTTCTACTGACTCCGTTGTTACATTGGCGTCAGGTGTTTCGGCTACTGCCTCTACATTATCTGTTGCTTCAGTCATTTGCTTTCTACTTTCTCTGCATGTTTAATCCGCCGCTCAAGCAGCGCTACTACAAAGCGTTGACCCTCCAAATGTCGGAGTTCGCCATCGCTTATTCCACCGCCAGCTACCGCATCCAATGTAATGGAACGGAGATAGCGAAGAACCTCACGCCCTGCTGGACTACCCATCAAGGCTCTAATGTCTTGTGAAATCTTTTCGTCTTCCTCTTTCGGGCGAGGATAGCCGTCTACTCCAATGTGTGACATTTATACCACACCGCCGCCTTGCTGTTGGGCAGCCATTTGTTGCATCATCTCTTGCATCTGTTTTCTCTCCGCTTCATCTCGAATCAAAGTATCGGGGACACCGAACTTCTTACCAAGATAAACAGCAGCTTCTTCTGTGTCTACAAGTAAGTTGACCATCTCTGGGCCGAAGTTACCACCGACAAGCTCTAAGAAGCGAGCAACGGACGAGATGTCTTGATTAGACTGGGCCTGTGCCAGGGGTGAAGAACTACGAACTTTAACTTCACGGCCATTCACTGTAGGCAAATCAATACGTCCCTGCTTCTTGAGAATGTAAACTACACGCTGGAGAAGGGGTTGAACTAGCTCTGCTTGCAAGCGACCAAAGGCTGAGCCAATACGACGAGACAAGTCTGCCATACGCTCTGCAATCTCTGTGGCTGTAGCTGGTGTGCGGTTCGGATCACCAAGCATATCGTTATACAGAGCGCGTTTGATGTTCAAGCGCATGTCGTTTAGCACAAGCTGGGCAACGTCAAAGCTACCAGCAGCAGCTACAGGCTGTAGTCCACCTGAGCCTGGGGCTTTAGGAATGACTGTGCCTGGCACAAGGTTGATTGTATCTACGTTAATAATGCCATCGTCATCCATCTGATAGATGCCAGAGATAGCCATCTGTGCGTTCTCAAGGATTAGTTGGATAGTCAGGTTGGTTGTCTTGATAGAAGACAGTGCGTTGACTAGCGGCCCTCGCCCATAAACTTCGCCAGAAGCTTTCGACCATCGGAAACAAATGAACGGGTTACTACCGACACCTGTGAAAATATCTTGGTAAATGAGTTCACCATGCGTTTTATCAATAGCATAGTAGCCGTAACGTTCTTGGTTTGGTTTATCATATAATCGACAAACGACTTCAAGGACTTTGCATTTTTCATCTGGTTTATTCTCCATCAGGTCTACCAACTTGGGAGACAGTTTTGCTTTAGGGTATGCAACTTTAAAGTCGCGGTGACGAATCTCGCGCTCACGATACACATGGTCAATGCGATCATCAGCACCATTTTCTAATACAATCTTAGGCAGGGGGATAGCGCTAAAGCGTAGTGGGTTAACGGCATCGCCTTCTTCCACTAGCAAGCAGCCAGTGCCTACAGCTAGATCCATAAACGACTCATGCACTTCCTGTGCAAAGTTACTGTTAGCTATGATTTCAAAGATGTATTCTGTGACTTCATCGAGATCATTATTTACCTCATCACGCTCTTCACCAGGAATCTCACTGCCAGCAATAAGGTCTGACCAGCGAGCGAAGTTAGGCACTAGGCCACTCTGTAAGCGCGATGCAAACTCTTGAACACCAACGACAGCAGTCTCATCAAAAATGCGGTCATCTCGGCGCTCGGCGGGGGATGTATGGAAAAAGCCCTCACGCTGTGGGAGAGCATAGTCGTAGCACTCTTGGAACAAGTCTTCGAAAGGAAGTCGAAACGACTTGGCCGTTTCATACTTTTTCATGTAGTGCTTCGCTGTTTTATTTTCCATCAAAGTATCCACCATAGAATCCACTACCACCACCAGGAGCGGATGTTAAAAGAGCGCGACGACCAGTCTTGCGAGTCAAAGCCTTGGCTTCCATCTCGATTAAACCTTTACGTTTTTGTCTAAGTTGTTGAATATCAGGCTGCACATCAGCGTCACCAATTAAAATATTCTTAGCTTTTTGAGTTTGTTCAGCGACTGCTTTTTCACGTGCTTTTACTCTGCTTGAGATGTGTTGGGCTTTGCCGCCTACTCTGCTTACCGCAGGAGTCGTGTAAGCAGAAATTAAACTTGTCTTTAAAGCTTCGACACTTCGAGGATCAGATCCAGCAGCGATGGCCTCTGTAAGTTCGGGCTGACCAACTTTTGCTAACTCTGATTTGTATTTTTTTGCAAACAGATCTGCTGTTTGTTGTTTCGTGTAATTTCGATACATCTTGCCGCCATGCGCATAACGGGTAACGGGATCACCAACACGATCAAAAACTGCAGCAGCAATTTTAGGGTCAATACCTTTTGCTAGACCCAGTTCAGAAATAAGACTTTCCCTAACAGAAATACTATTCTGACGACGCTTGGCGCGCTCACGCTCGATAACTAACGACGACTTTCCCATTACTTCATCCTATTCCAGAAGCTCTGCTTCTTTTGCTTGGGGTTCCGTGTAAATATATCAAATTCTCGCTTCATAGTAAATGGCTTTGCTGTTTTGCTATTACCAAGCACTTCGCGCCCCTCGCCACCACCGAGCATTAGATACTGCAAAGCATCGTGAATGTGAGAGAAGCGGTTCTTATCTGGCTTGTCATCGTAGCGCTCACCCGACACTTGCATACGCCGATACCCATACCCACCCTCAAAGCCCTTGATCAGTTCTTTGCATCGTGGGTCAATCAGGATACCAGACTTGCCCTCGACCATACGGTTAAGAGTTCCAGCCACAGCCTCAACACGCAAAGATACGTCATTGCTTTGTGCAGGGCGAGCTACCAGGCCAGCGCCACGCAATACTTGGAACGGAGTGCTTTCATCAGTCTGAGCGCGGAAGTCACCAGCAGGGTCACCGATGATACTAACCTCACAGGCTGAGTAGCGCGTGGCTATCTCCTGCCTAATTAACTCTGAGAATCGGACGATACCCATGTCAAAGGCGACAATCTCTTGCAGTATAAGCCATCGACCACGCACCTTTTGTCCGAACACTGCGGCGGGAGTGAGGCCAAAATCAAGGCCAATAAAAGTAGGAACTCCAGCAGCCACGGGAATCTCTTCTTTAGCAACGTGCATATCAGGCGCAAACATTTGGTAAACTGGTTTCCCTTCATTAATCTGACCTAACTTATTCATAACGTAAACATCAATCCAGCTTTTAGTTTTACCACGAATGAGGTTTGAGTAGTAGCTGCCCAACATGTTTTTCTGGTTCTCAGCAGTCTTACTAGGCTCGTAATCCTCGATCACACCCTCAGCATCTTTGACCTCTACCATGCCAGCAGGTTGTGTGTAGAAGCTCCAGTTGTCTGGCTTCACCATCATCCGCGCTTCGTCAGCAGAGATGTGGTCGGGGATGGGAACTTCACCAGACATGATAGGCCACCAGTGATCTTCTTCTGGGGCGTTGGTATCAGCGATAACTCCAGTCCAGGATGGGCCACCATCACGCATAGAAGGAAAACGACCTACGCGCATGGTGCAAGCATCAATGATTGACTTGGGTAATTCCCTCGCCTCGTTAATCCAGATGCCTGTCAGTTCGAGCGACAGCAACTTCTTCACGTCCTCTGGACGATCGAGTGCGAGGAAGATGACCTCTAAGTCAAGGTCACCTTGTTTAATGTGGTG
>Ga0181390_1000808_pt1 | contig 14277 bp, 12 predicted proteins | sample 13SPOviralmetaG_FD_130085 | JGI IMG/M metagenome (GOLD analysis project Ga0181390, IMG submission 130085) | Marine viral communities from the oligotrophic San Pedro Time Series (SPOT) site, San Pedro Channel, CA, USA - 13 SPOT_SRF_2010-07-21 | ecosystem: Environmental > Aquatic > Marine > Strait...
AGCCCAGTAACAGGAGTTCAGCAAAATGGTTTAGATTGTTTATATTTTGGGGGTAGTACTGCTTTTCAAAATAGTTACACAGACTCTTTAGTTGATAGTGGTGGTTACCACTTTGGTGTAGGAGTATTTAGACCTATGACTGTTGATGCTTCTAAAGATTCTTTATGGAGTTTAAATTCTACTCGAGGTTATGCTGTTTCTTCTAATGCTTCAACCCAATTTTGGGGAGAAGTAGATTTAGGAAATGGAGTAGGGAGTAGTGGGGTATTAGGACCCATTAGTACTGTAAATAGAGAGAATAATTGGATTATATACACTGTGACATTTTCCAACGAGATGGGATGGAGACGTATAAGACATTTTTTAAATGGTGATGGTTTTAACTATTCCTCTACCCAAATGATGACTTACCTTAGTAGCTTATCAACTAGTCAAAAATTATGTATAATGGCTAACCGGGGTGGTAATAAAAAACTAGCAGGACGTTTTGGGGAACTATTATTATTTAATGGTGATCCTAGTGCTTTTCAAGATGTTTGGAGATATAGTCGACAAGCAGAAGGATATTTAGCTTGGAAATGGGGATTACAAGGCAATCTACCCTCTGGACATCCATATAAAAATTCTGCCCCATAATTACTTACTATTACTTAAATAAGGTTTTTTAATATTTATAACAAAAATTATGGCAAATATCCCTATCTGGCCTGGTTCAAGCTCATTTACAACAGGATCAACACCTTTTGGGTTTTATGATACTGATGCTGAATTTCAAGTTGATGCTGATAAAGTTTCTAACTTTTGTGCCCGTCGATTAGGTTATCCTTTAGTAGAAGTAGAATTACAAGATATTTCATTTTACGCTGCATTTGAGGAAGCAATTACTACTTATGGTAATGAATTATATGCTTATAAAATTAGGGATAATCAATTATCTTTAGAGGGAGCATCAACCGATGAAACTATTAATGATGCTATAATTACTCCAAGCTTTGAACCTATTGTTAAACTAACAGAACAATATGGAGCAGAAGCAGGTACAGGAGGAAATGTCCCATATTATAAGGGTTCAATCCCACTCACGGGCTCAGTACAAGATTATGATTTAAAACAATGGGCTAAAAATGAAGGAATAACAGGAAGTATTGAAATTAAAAGAGTATTTTATCAATCAACTCCTGCTATTGTAAAATATTTTGATCCATATTCTGGTACAGGATTTGGATATCAATCATTATTTGATAGTTTTGGATTCGGTGGTATGAGTCCTGCTATTAATTATTTAATGATGCCTCTAAACTATGATTTACAAACAATTCAAGCTATTGAATTAAACCAACAAATTCGTAGATCAAATTACAGTTTTGAAATCAAAGATAATAATGTTAGATTATTCCCAATCCCAACAACAGGCAGTGCTAACTTACATTTTGAATATATTAAAAGAGATGAAAGAATAGGAAGTAGTATTAGTAATATTCCAAATAAAGTTTCTAACGTATCAAATACTCCTTATACAAACCCAACATATTCTAAAGTTAATTCAGTTGGTAGACAATGGATATTTGAATACACTTTAGCATTAGCTAAAGAAATGTTAGGATATGTAAGGGGTAAATATGCTAGTATTCCAATTCCAAATGCAGACGTACAATTAAACCAAAGTGATTTATTAACAGCTGCTACAGCGGAAAAAACAACATTAATAGAAAGATTAAGAGGATATTTTGATGATACCTCACGAAAGGCTTTACTAGAAAGAAGAGCGGCTGAGGCTGAGGCTGCAAATGTCGAGTTGAAAGCTGTTCCTTATACTATATACATCGGTTAATATGGCAATGTTTGGCAGCTCCAGAGATGTGAGCTTAATAAGAGGATTAAATAGAGAGTTGATGGGTAATATTATTACCCAACAAGCATCTTTCTACAAATATAAGCTTGAAGAAACTAGAACAAATATCTATGGTGAAGCCGCTGGAAACAAATATTTTGATGGTCCTTTTATCTTTAATTGTTTAATTAATAGAGGAGATCAAGAATTTCCTGAAAGTGGAGAAGGTATTGGGTTTAACCAACCTATTACCTTTGCATTTTTAAGAGTTGATTTAGTAGATGCTAATTACGTAGCTGAGGTAGGGGATATTATCTTATACCAAGAGGGATACTATGAAGTAGATGGGATTGTAAGTAATCAATATTTTGTAGGTAAAAACCCAGACTACCCAAACAACACTAATCCATTAAATCCAGGGTTAGAAAAGTTTGGAGCTAACCATTCTATTGTTTGTTCAACTCATTACGTTCCTTCGGATAAGTATAATCTTAGTCCGTACAAAGAAAGATTCTAATTATGGCAGATAAACCTTTAACTAGATCACAAGCATACGAAAGAGCATTTAATAATGCTAATGGAAGATATCCTGCTGTCCCTAATGCCCCTACATCTAAAAGAAATTTTAAACCAAGACCTGAATCACAAGAAGAAATTTCTAGAGGTAAACAAGAACCTTATGAATTAGCAAATTTGACAAACCCTAATGAGGCGGCAAATGCTAATCAAAAAGCAACAAATATAGACTTTAATAGGTCTACTAAAATCTCATCTAAAGGAGATAAATCAAAATCCTTTTCAATTGGTATTCAAGATTTAGATGAAGCAGTGTTTTATTATTTTAATAACGTAATTAAACCATTTGTATACCAAAATAACCAACGAACACAAGTCCCAGTAATATATGCTTCACCTGAAAGATGGAAATCATATCAAAAGGATGGGTATTATAGAGATAAAGGGGGTAAAATTATGTTACCTATTATTTATTTATCTCGTAATTCTATAACTAAAGATAGAAGTGTAACAGCTAAGGTTGATTCAAACTCTCCACATTTATATGCCAATTTAAAACAAGGATATAATAGTGCAAATGGGTATTCTAATTTTAATGTATTAAACAATAGAAAACCAGTAATACAATCTCAAGCAGTAGTAGTACCGGATTTTGTAACATTAGAATATAGCTGTAATATTCAAACTTACTATATGGAGCAACTTAATAAAATTATTGAAGCAGTAGAATATGCTTCTGATTCATATTGGGGTGATCCCGAACGTTTTAAATTTAGAGCATTTATTGATACAATCAATACCTCAACCGAATTAACTGTAGGTCAAGAAAGACTTGTTAAAGGTAGCTTTGATTTAAGATTAAGAGGTCATATCATACCTGAGACACTTCAAAAAGACTTAAATGCTACTAGAAGATTTAATTCTAAAGCTAAAATATCAATTGGCACTGAAGTAGTTACAAACCTTAATGATTTAAATACATAATTATATATTTATTACTATAAATTAATTTGAAAATGGATAAAAAAGTTTTAACAAAAGAAGAGTTAGATACTCTTAAAGGGTTTCAAGATCAAGAAAATAATATAGTTTTTAGTTTTGGTCAAATTGAATATCAAATCTCTAGTTTAGAAACGCAAAAAGACGATTTAATCGAGGCTAAACAAGCATTTGAACAAAAAAGAATAGAATTTGCTAAAGTTCTAACCGAGAAATATGGAGATGGAAACATCAATTTAGAAAATGGGGAAATATCACCCACTTCTTAATTTTTCGAAAAGCTCTTTAGTATTTATAACAAAATACAATACTAAATACATCATCCCAAAATGGCAGAAACATTAATATCACCAGGCGTATTAGCAAGAGAAAATGATCAATCATTTATCACTTCTCAACCCGTAACAGTCGGAGCAGCTATTATTGGACCTACCGTAAAAGGCCCTGTTGAAATCCCAACTGTAGTTACTTCATATAGTGATTTTACCAGTCGATTTGGTTCTACCCTTCAAAGTGGGAGCCAAACATATAGTTATCTAACCTCAGTATCAGTAAATAACTACTTCCAAAATGGAGGAGAAAGTTTACTAGTCACTAGAGTTACATCAGGATCATTTGAACCCGCTGTAAACAGTCCAGTATTATGTAATGTAGAGCCTGATTCAAAAGATGGTCCTTTTGTATTAGAAACATTATCTGAGGGAGAAATGATGAATAACTTACCTAATACTTACGTATTAGATGGTTATGTTTCAGCTTCATATATTGAAAGTTTCGCTGAAATCCTACCAAACGGTGCTTTGGCTTCAGGATCTAGTGATAACATTCGTTGGGAAATTCCAACAGTTAATACTGAAAGTGGAACATTTAGTTTATTGATCCGTAGAGGTGACGATAATGGTAGAGAAAAAGTAATTTTAGAAACTTACCAAAATTTAAGTTTAGACCCAAATTCATCTAATTATATTGAATCTGTAATTGGTAACTCTACTAAAAATATCCAAACAGATGGATCAGAATCTTACATTCAAAGTAGTGGTACTTATAGTAATAAATCACGTTACGTAAGAGTAAAACAAGTAAATTATCCAACACCCGACTATTTTGACAACGCAGGAGCTGTAAAATCTGAATATACTGCTTCTTTACCAGTTGTTCAATCTGGTTCATTCTATGGTGGTCAAGGTAAATTATTCTATGGTGGTGGAGCTGCATTTAATGAAAATATTATCTCAAACGATAATATACAAGGAATACAAGCATCAGATTACAACACCGCTATTGCATTATTAGGAAATAAAGATGAATATCGCTTTAATGTAATTACTGCTCCTGGTCTAACAGCTCAAGATTCTACTTTACAAGTTACTCGTTTAGTTAACTTAGCAATTGCTAGAACTGATTGTTTAGCTGTAATAGATTTAGTACGTTATGGAGCTCAAACAGCAACAGTAACTGAAAAAGGTACTTTATACAATTCAAGTTATGCTGCTACTTATTGGCCATGGGCTCAAGTAATTGACCCAGGAACAGGTAAGTTAATTTGGTCACCTGCTTCCGCGTTAATTCCTGGAGTATATGCGTTTACTGACGCGTCAAGTGATTCTTGGTTCGCACCCGCTGGCTTAACTAGAGGTGGCTTAGATAGCGTAGTTCAAGTAGAAAGAAAATTACCAACAGGTACTAGAGATACATTATACGAAGCTAATATTAACCCATTAGCTACATTCCCACAAGCTGGAGTTGTAGTATTTGGACAAAAGACACTACAGAAAAAATCAAGTTCTTTAGATCGTATTAATGTTCGTAGATTGTTAATTTCACTTAAGAGTTATATTTCTCAAATTGCAGACACATTAGTATTTGAACAAAATACTATTGCTACAAGAAATAGTTTCTTAACACAAGTTAACCCATATCTAGAATCGGTACAACAACGTCAAGGATTGTATTCTTTCAAAGTAGTAATGGATGATACTAATAATACAGCAGATGTAGTAGATAGAAATGAACTAATTGGTCAAATTTATCTCCAACCAACACGTACAGCTGAGTTTATTATTTTAGATTTCAACGTATTACCAACTGGAGCTACATTTCCTGTATAAAAATATAAGAAAAAAATATTTATAATAAAATAAATACACAAAATGGCAATATTAGATACTAACGAAATGTTCTTCACAGCATTTGAACCTAAACAACAAAATAGGTTTGTGATGTATATGGATGGTTTCCCTTCTTATATCGTTAAAGGTGTTAGTGGTATCTCAGTTTCACAGGAAACTGTAGAATTAAACCACATCAACCTTAAAAGATATGTAAAAGGAAAAACAACATGGGGAACTATTGATTTTACTTTACATGACCCAATCACCCCTTCAGGAGCACAAGCAGTAATGGAGTGGGTTCGTCTACACCATGAATCAGTAACTGGTAGAAACGGTTATTCTGATTTTTATAAAAAAGACCTAACTTTTAATGTATTAGGTCCTGTAGGTGATATTGTATCAGAATGGATTATCAAAGGTGCTTTGATTACTAGTGCTAATTTTGGCGAGTACAGCTACGATAACGAATCAGCAGCACAATCAATTTCTATGACAGTACAACCAGATTATTGTGTATTAAACTTTTAAGATTACCCACCCTTATATTTCCTCCAAAAAGGAGCTTGGCTTTTGTCAGGCTCTTTTTTATATTGATATTTATTATAGAATAAAAAGTTATTATTAAATAAAGATTATGTCAGAATTTAAACTCCCTACTGAAACAGTAAGTTTACCATCTAAAGGATTATTATATCCTGAAAACAATCCTTTATCTAGCGGTAAGATTGAAATGAAGTATATGACTGCTAAGGAAGAAGATATTTTAACCAATCAAGCTTATATAGCAGATGGGACAGTATTTGATAGACTATTTAAATCTTTAATAGTTTCAGATGTCAACTATGATGACTTGTTAGTAGGTGACAAAAATGCTGTATTAGTAGCTGCTCGTATTTTAGGATATGGTAAAGATTATAAATTTACATTAGGGGGTGAAGAACATAGCATTGATCTATCTCAACTCCAAGATAAGGAGATTGATGAATCCATTTACACTAGAGGAGTAAATAAGTTTTCTTTCACACTCCCTTCATCATCTTCCACAGTAGTATTTAAAATACTAACTCATAAGGATGAAGAAAACATTCGCAAAGAAATAGAAAGTTATAAAAAAATCCACAAGGATGCCGCCCCTGAGGTAACAACTCGATTAAAACATACTATTATATCAGTAGATGGAAAGGAGGATAAAAAAGATATTAGGAATTTTGTTGAAAATTATCTTTTAGCTCGAGATGCTAGAGCATTAAGAGAATACGTTAGACAAATCCAACCAGACATAGATCTGACTTTTTTTCCCAATGGCAATGAAACTGGAGTCAGTATCCCAATTGGGCTTACCTTTTTTTGGCCTAACACCTAAAATAATCCCTGAAGTAAGAAAACAATTATTTACCCAAATCCATGAAATAGTATTCCATGGTAAAGGAGGGTATGATTGGAATACAGTTTATAATATGCCTATCTGGTTAAGGAAATTTACCTTTTTCCAAATACAAGAACATTATAATAAAGAAGCTAAAGCTATAGAATCTTCTAAGGGTAACAATAAACAACAAACTCTAATGGATTCTTTGGGTAATGTAAAAAAACCTACTTCAACCCCTAAAACAAGCTATAAATAAAAGTTGTATATTTTAATATTTATAACATATAACCCCATTTATGGCTGTTGATGATAATCTAAATAACGCTAATAAAGAAGCAAAAGAACTAAGAAAAGAAGTTGGTTTTTTAATTGATGCTTTTTCTTCCTTAGGAGCTACAATCCAAGGCTCAATATCTGATGCTTTAGATGATGCTCAAGGTCTTACTAGAGAAGGTCAGAAAATAACTAAAGCATATGGTAGGGATATAAGTTCTGGTCTTAAAAAAATAACCACTAGCTTAGATAAATCTTTTGAAATAACACAAAAGATTAAATCTGGTGCTGATGCTCAAGCTTTAATAGATAAAGAAAGAATTAGACAACAATCTTTAGTTGAATCAATTCAAACAAGAATAAACTTACTAAAGGATAATGATGTAGAAGTAAGTGAAGAATTAAGTTTAGAACTAGAGAACCAGATAGATTTATCAAATAAACTTTTAAATAATTTAGAGGAAGAAAATAAAGAAAGGCAAACTCAAGGAGGATTACTTTTAAATACTTTTAAAGGTCTTGATCAACTCTTACAAAAATCAGGATTTGGAAGTTTATCTAAAAAATTAGAACTTGAAGAAGCTGGTAGAGAAAGTAAAAATATTGGTGAAGCTTTAGGTAAAGTTGGAAAAAATTTAGTAGGATCAATCTCAAGAGGTGATGTTTTATTAGCTGTTTTTACTAAAATAGCTCAAGCATCAAAACAAGCAGATACAAATATAGCTAATCTAAGGAGAGGTTTTGGAGTTACTGCTAGTGAAGGGACAAAACTAAATAACCAATTTGTTAAAACAGCTATAAGCTCAGGAGATGTAACTGCTAATGTTGAATCTCTGCAGGAAGCAAATCAAAATATTAATGATCAACTTGGTATACAAGTTGTACTTAATGATGAATTATTAGTTGCAGCTAATGCCTTAGTTAAAAGAAATAAACTATCAGCTGAAGCAGCAGCTGGTTTTTCCCAACAAGTATTAGCTACAGGAGTAGGTGCTAATGCTTTATTAGATGCTTCAGCTGAAACAGTAGCTGCTATCCAAAATCAAACAGGAGTACAACTTAGTTTTAATAGTATATTAGAAGAGTCTAATAAAGTTTCAGGTCAACTAAGAGCTAACTTATTAAGAACACCTGATGGGTTAGTAAAAGCAGTAGCAACAGCTAAAACCTTAGGGGTTGAAATGTCTGCAATAGCTGGAATAGCAGGACAACTTTTAGATTTTGAATCCTCTATTACTAAAGAATTAGAAGCTGAACTATTAATTGGAAAAGATTTAAACCTAGAACAAGCTAGATTATTAGCTTTACAAGGCAAAAGTGATGAAGCTGTATCTAGTTTAGTTAGTCAAATAGGTACTTTAGAAGATTTTCAAAAGTTAAATGTAATCCAACAAAATGCTCTAGCAAGTGCTGTTGGTATGACATCAGATCAATTAGCTACAACAGTTGAAAAACAAGCAGCTATTAACTCCCAAAAACAAGAAGGTTTAGCTATAGATGCTGAATCTATGAAGGAAGGAGCATCAGCTTTAAGTATTCAAGAACAACTAGCTTCAGCTGTTACAAAACTAAATAGTATACTACAAGGGACAGCAGTTCTAGTTGCGACTATGTCTGGGGCTTTAGTGGGGTCTATGTTTGGTCCAGTTGGAGCTATAATTGGTGCTATAACAGGATTTTTAGGGGGTATAGGTATCCAACAAACAGTTATGGATGGTATTGCTCCATCTAGTAGAGGACCCTTTACTATAACTGATAGTTTTGGAGCTACTGCTATAACAGCTCAAGGAGATGGAATTGCTGTTTCCCCAAATATATCTCAAGGTTCAGGAGGAGATATAAAAGAAACAAATAGATTACTAAGAGCATATTTAGAAAAAGGAACAAGAGTAAATGTAGTTAATACTGATTTTAATAATCAAATGTCATCTACATCTTACGCAATTCAATAGAAATCAATATTTATAATAAATTAATTAATTTAAAAATCAAACCCATGTCATTATATAAAAAACTTACAGAAAAAGGTACGTTATTAGATGGCTCCCTTAATGGTGGAAGACCTAAAGCTGCTTTAAAAGATCCATCAACTCTACCTATCAATGATACTTTTAGAGTTGGAGAATATGATACAGCTTTACCTGATGGAGTATCAAAAGGACGCGCTACAGACATTACTGGAAATTAAATAACTAAAATTAATGTCATCACTTAAGAGAAGATTAGTTACTAAAAATAGTGACCTAAGAAAACTTAAGTTTGGATCTGATAAATTACATCAGGGTTCCTCTAAACAACCCTTTATAAGAGAACCCTTACCAGGTGTCCTTGAAGATAACCCAAACTTAGGATTACTTGGTGGTAATACTGACTTTATTTTAAGAGCGGGTACTCTAAAAAGATCCGCAGACGATGTCTCTAGATTAAGTACTTTTCTATTAGATACTACTCAAGGGAATGCTTTTATTACTAAACAAAATTTACTATCCAGAACTAATGTTAGAAGTGTAGGTAAACCTCTTTTTAACCAAGGAGCCTATTCACCCACTTCTACTTTAGCTCAAATTGGTGTTGTTGGAGCTGGCGGACATTTATTAAAACAAGGAATAAATCCCTTTAAAGATACACAAGCAGGTGGAGACTCCTCTGATCCTACTCTATTTTCAAAAGTAAGTGACTTTGTTGGTGGTCTCATTAGCCCTTTAGGGTTACCACTTTATCAATCACACTTAGAGGAAATTAAAAACCCAGATACTAATAGATTAGTTAACCTAAAAAACAACAAACTCAGTAATACAACACCTGAATCTTTAAAGGTAAATAATTTTTCTAACATAGTATCAAACCTTTTATCAGGAGGAAATCTTCTTGGCTCTGTTTTTAACTTAAATCTAAAACCAAATAGTGATAATGAGTTATTTAGCTATCCAGGAGGTCCTAACTCTATATTAGGAGTTGGAAAAACTACAATCCGTAGATATTCTAATAGTGAAGAAGGATTAAATAGTTTTACTCCAGGTAATTTTACTCTTGGAGTAGATGGTAAATATACACCTAGCAAATATGATATTACAAAAGATAATAAATCTTTAGATACCAAAGCTTTAGGAGTTACACCAAAATATGCTTCTCAAAACCCAGAAACAGAAAAAGAATTAACATCAGGATTTGCGGGAGACTTAGTTAGAACTGAAACAGTAGATAAAACATCATCCACATTAACAAAAGATCAACTAAAGTCACAAACCCCTTCTACAGGTCCTAAAATTAGGGAGGATTTTAGAAAAGCTTTAACTAAAAAACCCAATAGTGTTATATCTGATTCCTTATCTTATATAACTAAAAACATAGAATCCAGGGTAAACTTAGGAAACCCAGGTGAAAAAGGAAATAGAAAAAATTATATTAAAGGTAAAGAAGTAGCAGGTAAAGTAGTAATAGCTGATAAAATCAATGCTCTCCAAATATACCAATCAACAGGAGTTATTCAAAATAATAGTAAAAATGACTTATGTGATTTTAGAATCTCTATTATAGATCCTAATGAGACTAAAGCTAATAATACTTTTTCTCAAACCTTCCTTCACTTTAGAGCCTTTATAGACAGCTTTGATGATAGTATGACTTCTGATTGGAGTGGAGAAAAATATATGGGTAGAGGAGAAAACTTTTATAGATACAATGGGTTTGATAGAACTATAAATATGTCCTTTACAGCTGCGGCTCAATCTAAAGGAGAAATGATGCCAATGTATAATAAGTTAAACTATTTACAAAGTGTTATGACTCCTAACTATACTCCAGCTGGATATTATTTTGGTAATTTAGTTAAAATGCATGTAGGAGCTTATCTATATGATGTTCCTGGAGTATTAACTAGTCTAACTTATACAATCCCACAATCAGCTCCTTGGGAAATAGCTATAGGAACTGAAGAAGAAGAAGCTCAAGATAAAGGAGACATTCAAGTATTACCCCACATAATAAATGTAAGTTTATCATTTAAACCAATCCACAACTTTGCACCCAAATTACAAAGTAATACTTTTGAAGGAGCTAATGCTGCTAAAAGAGTAAGTAGTTTTGGTCAAGAAAGATTTATATCTTTATCTAGAGGCAACAACTCAGGATATGATAGTGTAGGTGGAATTGATCCAAATAGTGGAGAAGCAATAGTTAAAAAAGAAGTAGATGTTAATACTTAATAGATGAGCAGATATTCAAAACAAAAAATATTAAAAACTAAACAAGGTAAAAGGTATTATAGAGATACTAAATACCCTGATGTTCCTGTATCTTTTAATGATATCTATATAGTTACTACTTCTGGGGATAGATATGATACTCTAGCTAATCAATACTTAGGAGATTCTTCTTTATGGTGGATGATAGCATCTGCTAACCCAAAATATGGTTTAGGAAGTTACTACCCTCCTATTGGAGTTCAATTAAGAATCCCATCTAACCAAAGTCAAATTCAAGTTGACTTTAATGTTTTAAATAATGAATAGTTATGGCTACAAATCCTCAAAATACTCCCCCCAACATTGTAGGAGAACCATTTAAGGAATATGTTAATGGTCAAATAAGAGTAAGACAACAATCTCATGGGTCTGGATTCAAATCTACAAGATCAGATAAAGATTTAGTATATCTAAACTCTCGCAATTCTTGGATAAAGATGGCTTCATCAGTTGATGTAATAGGTCAACCTCCTCCAGTTGAAAATACAAGTTTATCAAGAGGAAATATAATCCGACAAGATACTCTAAATGAACAAGCACAAGAAGGTATAAAAAAACTACAAGAGTTAGGTTTAGATCCTAATCTAACTGGAGATCAACTATCTAAAAAAGCTATCCTATTTAATGGTATCTCAGAGTTGGGTAATAAAACTCAACCAGGAGGAATAGCTTCCACTAACTCCATTTTCAATAACTCAGCTTATGGGTTTGGCGGTTCATCTTTTGGATTACAACCAATGCCAGGTATTACTAGCTTTACAATAGGTCATAATAATATTGGTTCTATTAGAACAGCTACTGTAAATATTAGAGCACATTCACCCCTACAATTTGGTATTATTAATTTACTTTATATTCGATTAGGATATAGTATGTTAATTGAGTGGGGAAATTCAATGTATCTAGATAATAATGGTAAACTCCAAAAAATGGGTCCTACCATAATGGATGAAGTTTGGTTTGAAGGTGGAGGAATCACTCCTAATGAATTTAATGTTAAAACCGAAGAAAAAAGAGAACAATACAATGGAAATTATGATGGTTTCTTTGGTAAAGTAGTTAATTTTAACTATAAGTTTAATACAGACGGAAGTTATGATATTGAATTAAAACTTATATCTCAAGGTGATGTAATTGAATCCTTTAAATTAGACACCCTATCCCCAGAATTTACATTATTAAGTGGTAATGATATAACTGAAGAAAAAGAATTAGATCAAAATAATATATTAAATACATTATATTGTTTTGAAACTACTTTAGGTGAAGAAGTAACAGAGGAAAAAAGAAAAGAAGAAAATCAAGGAGATCTTACAACAACTGAAGGAGAAAAACTAGAAGGAGATGAACTTCAAGATATCCTATCAAGTAAAGATGGGGATATAGTTAATCCTTACGCTAAAGACAAAGCTTGGGTTGGTTTTATAAAGGGAACAATATATAATAGATATTATTTACGTTTTGGATATTTCCTTCAATTTTTAAAAAACCTCTTACCTGTTAACTCCACTCAAGAAACCCCATATCCTGAATTAGAGTTTAATGTTAGTTTAAAAAATTATAGTAAAAACTATAGTAAAGAGTTAATTTCCTTTGACCCTGATGTTTGTTTTATCAATAACCCTAAAGCAGGACTTGACCCAAATATATTTGGGGATTTTAAAAGATATGATATTGATGGTAATCCTTTTGTAGGAACCTTATTAAACATCTATATAGAAGGAAAGTTTATTCAAGATACAATAAAAAATATCATCAATACTGAGGGTAAACTCACAGTCTTTAATTTATTAAAAGCTATATGTAACGGAATTAATACAAGTTTAGCTGATGTTACTGCTTTATATCCTACACTTCAAGATGATTATATGGTAGTAATAAGAGATGCTAATCTTGATGTTAGGACAGGCAAAGAAGGAGTAATAATAGACCAAGAAATATCATCAGAAACCATAGAGTTGTTTGGGTATAATACTTCCAAAGATACTCCACAAAGTAACTTTGTAAAAGATTTTGATTTTTCTACTACCATCTCTAAGGATTTAGCTAGTATGATATCTATTGGAGCTACAGCAGGGAATACAGATGTTTCTGAGTATAGTGGATTTTTTGCTAACTTAAATAAAGGTTTAGAAGATAGATTTAAAACGTCAAATAGTGTTATAACAGAGAAAAAATCTCTATCAGACTCTTGCAAAAGAAAAAAGTCTGAGACAGCACAAAACAAAATGCTAAATTCAAGGATGAGGGCGGCGGACCCATTTGATATATCAGGCTATCAAACCAAAAACAATTTAACCAAGACACAATCTAAAGATGAAAATCTAAAAGAAGATTGGAAAACTTGGAAGGAAAAATCTTTAGATGAAAAAACTAAAATGTTACTTTTGGGTAAAGAAAATTATTTACCTTATTTTTCTTCTGATGGTGAAGTTAATTGGGAAAGAGGAAGACAATTATTTATTTCTACTGTAAAAAATAAACATAACGTTAAAGAAAGTACACTCCCTAAAAATGTTACCTCAGCTAATATAGGATTTATTCCTATGGGTGTTGATCTTACTCTTGATGGCTTAGGTGGAATGAAGGTTTATAATCAACTAAAAGTTAATAGTTTACATTTGCCTGTAGGATATCCTGATGAATTAGAGTTAGTTATTGTAGGGATAGACCACCAAATACAAGATAACTCATGGATAACTAAAGTTAGAACTTATACCAAACCAACATCCCAACCTTGGGGAGTAGGAATGGATTCTAGTGTAATGAACTATAACCCAAAATCAGTATTTGCTGCTGAAGAAATAACCTTCTTTGAAAAAGACGACCCTAATGATGAGATTAATAGGTTAGAGTTTGGTAGAGTAGGTGCTATTCCTCCAATGGTTTCTTACTTAAAATCTCAAAGACAAATAAATGGAAAATTAACTCCTG
>Ga0181390_1000810_pt1 | contig 14274 bp, 38 predicted proteins | sample 13SPOviralmetaG_FD_130085 | JGI IMG/M metagenome (GOLD analysis project Ga0181390, IMG submission 130085) | Marine viral communities from the oligotrophic San Pedro Time Series (SPOT) site, San Pedro Channel, CA, USA - 13 SPOT_SRF_2010-07-21 | ecosystem: Environmental > Aquatic > Marine > Strait...
CATGGATCGACTATAGCGCCTTTTGATTGTAATTCATAAACAATTGATTCTAATAATGTGTAAGAGTGTAATGTTGACATATAACCTTTATTTAACGCTGGTGCTTACGTGCTCCAACATGGTGAAGATACGAAATATATCCCGTGTAGCCAAATTTTCCAGCATAAGCCGTTATGAGCATTTATGAACACCGCTTGGTATTGTCATATCCTCATTTATACATATGTTTTATTGTGAATAAGAAGAATGTACACGTGTGGCAATTGTGGATACTGCAATTCGACGTATATACTTTAAGGTAGGTCGAAAGGGCGTGGTTCATTATGTGAATGGGTTAATACCACCTCCACTCTAACTCACATACCACTACCAACATTTGTCACCTACTATAGCCAAATATACGGACATTTAAATATTATTATATTTGTATTCCACACTTTGTATATGGTTGGTTACACTTGCATCAACTTATTATGTATCTAAATGCACTAGGCACCATCTTAAACCAAATAGTATAAGTAATCATCAATATTACAACCCACGCTATCAATTTAGTCCAATTAATTCTACGTTTCATTATAATTTATTTATAATATCCCAAATAACAGCCACAGCTGCTCCAAATATAAACACAACCACCAGACCAGCTAACAATGCAAACACAGTATCACCAAACATACTAGCAATTTTATTATATAATTGTTTATTATCTTTGTCTATCATATTGCTCTAATCTTGTTTGTGGTTGTCTTACATTACGTTTAACATGTTTTCCACGTTGCTTGAATGCATTAGGCATCCATTCCCTCAATTGCATGTACAATTGTTTATTACTGTTTTTACTCATAGACTCTATTGTTTATTAATTATTTATTTATTTAAAATTCCAGGTCGAAATCAATGTATCCATCTCTTTCTTTACCGTAATACTTATCCCACAATCGATCATCCTCACTCAAACATCTCTCACACACATGCTTTAAATCAACTTCTCCTAACATCTCATCATACACTAATAATTCCGCCTCCATGTCTGAATCCAAATTCAATCTACTCCAATCAGCTCTATCGCCCCACACTTCTTCTCTCCCTATCAGATCTATTTTAACCTCCAAGAACTCAAGTATAGGTGTTTGAGGCAACAGCATACGCTCCATCAAAGTAGAGGCTCCACACCACTTACAATGGTTTATATCCGTTTTTTTCTTTGCCATTATTACCTTGAAATTATCTCCCACGTAGAGATTACTTCACCATCCTTATTATGAGTATACTTACCCATTGTCAACTGAAGATTACTCGTCTCAATTTTAAATTTATATGGCTCCCTTACCTCATCTATAGGTGAAACTCTAACTGTGTACCATTTTGATTTACTCATTCTGTATATACGTATTAAATTATTGATGTGTGTTATGAAAAGCTTCGTTTGCCTCTTTTCGTTTTATATTCATTAATTGGCATGCTCGTTGTGGAATGTAATCTACTATTGTCCCGTTTTTCTGCTACTATTTGTCTATAGATAGGTGACTCCATTTCACATCCATAATATGCTCGTTTTTTTCTCATATTAATCTTCTATTGCTCCACTTCCTGTTGGAATTGATATTAAATCATCTATACCTTGTTCTAACAACTCATCATCCATCCATCTCCACTCTTTTTCACTATTAATCATAAGCATTGTTTTCTATATAAATAAATATCATCAATTAGGTAATCACAATATTTTAAAGCTAAATCACCTCCATCGGGATTCCTAATTATTAGTTCTTTTATTTCATTAACTCGTTCTATTATATCTTCTCCACTCATAATAGATTAGCTACTATTAATATCATTATTACTAAAAATAACCCTACTCCACTTACAAAACAACCCTTATTAGAATCTTCTACTTGTTTTTTAGATCTACCTTGTCTTAGTATTTCTTTACCTTCGTTTAACCAATGATTCATATCTTATTTTATTTTATTTGTTAATTCTTCTGTTAATTCCTCTGTTAATTCCTCTATTGCTTCTTCAAACCAATAATTATCCATATCATCAACATAAATTTTATTATTATCTACATTTTGAACAGCTTCCATCATCGCCATACTTAAATCACTATCATAATAATATATATTTTCATCAACGCTTATTTGATGTGTATTTTGAGTTGCAACATAAACACTATAACCGTCTGCTGTTGATTCTTCATAAATGTAGAAATTACATTCATTATCCCATTCATCTACAAACTTGACATTATAATGTTTTTCAATATTTTTGATTTTATTTTCCATTATTTTATTCTGATGTATTAATTATTCCTCCTATAATTTTAGTATCAGCTAGATGGCTCATATCTTCTGGATCATAGTCATGAGGTTTTGTATTAATGAGTATACCTTTTTCTGTATTAGTAAAACCTTCTACTATAACATTAAAATCAGTATCATGAATAATATGAGATAACATTTGACCTACTCTAATAAATGGTCCACCTGATGGATCTATAAAATCATCTCCGGCTCTTATATATTCAAAATCACCTTCCCATAATACATTACCATCTTTTTGTTTAGTGAATTTATAATTATCACCATATCTATTCCTATAATTTGCCATATTATTTAGCTTTTTGATTATTAAATCTATCTAATAAATCTTTTGTTGTTTCAGTTTGAGCATCATATTTTTTATGAAATCGTTCTTTTTCCATTTCATCACCATAACCTAAAGTAAATTCAACTGAACTTCCTGATTCAAACTTAACTTTAACAGTTGGGAAACTATGATAAGATCTTCTATAATAATCAGAACCAATTTTAACCTCAGCTTTAGGATATAATTTCTGGTATTTAGCAACTACAATATCTAAAGCAATTTTTTGTTTATTATTATATTCAAGCTCATTTACTTTACTCTCATTATACTCATACAATTTAACATATAATGAACTTGGCTTATAATATCTATACTGTGAAGTAATACTAGTACACATTAATTTATTACCTTCTCTATCAATTGAAGCTGTATATTCTTTTATTTTACCATTTTTGATGGTATTAACTTTAAGATAAACACCACCTACAGCATTCATATAAGTAACTTCATGCTCATAATTTGTATTATTATATGAATAACCAAATGTTTTTTCTTTAGTAACTTCATGAATTTCAAAATTACTATCATAATCTCTACCTTGAACAAAACCTGCTTCTTCAAGTAATGTTATTATTCTACTAACATTATTTTGACTATCAACAGCTCTTTCAGCTTGTCTTTTGATAAAATCATTAACTTCTTCTTGTTGTTCAGTATTTAATACTAATCCATTAAATAAATCTAACTGCATTGTTTCTGTATTCATCATAACCTTTATTATTTTAACGTGATGCTTAACTGCATCAACGTGGTAAATATACGAACCCTAGCCCGGGTAGCCAAATTTTTATGCAAACATCTTCCAATTTTCTTCAGCTTTTTTAGCGTCTACTTCATATGGGTGATTACCATAATCATAACCCATATCATAAAATCTTTTCATCCATGAACCAGACTGTAAATAATGAATATATTCATGAATAATACTTCGTATTACATCTTCAATACTATTATTATAATCTGAGTATATAAATAATTTATTTTCTTTACGGTCGTATTCAGCATCAGCTGGTTCACCTTCAGCTTCGGGTTCTCCAGTTAATCTAACTAATATATTTTTATACACCTCAATTGGTGGGTATTCTTTTTTACCTAAACCATAATGTGATCTAATATTAGGATACACTTTATTTGCTATTTGTAATATTTTTTTTGGTTCCATATTATTTACCTCTCCCACTTTTTTTCATTACACCGGAACTTTTACTACCTCTTTGGTTTTGTTTTGATGGTTTTGATTTTGGGTCCTTATTTATTTTATTGTTTTTATTTCCGAAAAATTTGCTACTCATAAATATTATTTTTGATTTGATGATTTAAATCTATTAGCTTTTGATGTTTTACTATGTTTAGTTTTTCTACCTTTAACTCGTTCACGCCATAATTTAAATGATGATTCTTTTAAATTGGATCTCATTATTTTTCTAACATCATTTTCTTTAATACCAAATTGGTATTCTATAGCTTCAAATGGAGTTCTGTCTTCCCAAGCCATTTCTATAATTCTATCTATATCTAAAGTGTAGCTCATAACTGAGGATAAATTTGAGTAGTGGCAGTGAAATTCATTATTCATTTCTCTATTAATTTTTTATAATTTTCTCCTTCTAATAATTCTTTAGAATTAAATATTACAACGTTTTTATACTTTTTTGTATATCTATATGCCGCGGCATAAAATTCATCCCAATATGAACCAACTAATTCTGGAAGTAGATTTATATTTTCTACACCTTCAATACTTTGATATTTAGGATATGCTGTTTCCCAATTAGTAGCATTAGGATCTAATCTACTAAGAAACTTACTTGTAATAATACCTTCAGTATGTCTTTCATCTATATTTAATTTATTTAAAAAGGCATCAATAACTTCCTGTCTATTTCTTTTTATAATAGCTATTCTTGCTTCTGGGATATGTTGTTTAATAAAAGGAATTGCTTTTAAATAATAATTTGCTGCTCCACCTATAAATTTATAACCTTTATAAGAAGAAGGCATACTAGTTGTAAAAGTATTTAAAAAATCATCTTTAAGTTCTTTAGCTCGATTTGAATATTTCCAGTACCATGGAAGAATATGTGGGTATTCATCTAAAATTTCTATCTGTGGATCATTATTAAGTAATTGAACTAAACTAGTGTGTCCAGACCTATTAACTCCAGTAATAAATAAATGTTTTAAACTCATTCTATAATTTTTGCATCTTCTATTGTTTCACATATTAAAAATTGATTTTCAACTTGTAAAACATGGTCCCCATTTTTTTCATGTACATACATTCCTAATATTTTTGTATTTACAGTGTTATTGCTATTTAAAAAATTCTGTATGCTTACAGCGTCTAATATTTTATAAGCTATATCATTTTTATAAATAATATTTGAATATATATTAACCATTAGTTAATTCATCGATTTGTTGTTGTAGTTTTTGGATAGTTTTTTTAGAATCTATAGACTTATTTTTTTTTAAATCTACTATCATACTACTTAATTCTTTAATTTGTAAAAATCTTTTGTTTTTTTCCATCTATAATGAGTTTATTAAGTGAATAGTCCAGGCTATTAGCCCATTTAATTGTAATACAACTAGATTCCATTGTCTTCGTACTATTGTTTGTATCATAACAAATAAGAATCCTATTATAAATAGCCAAGGGTTTAATGTCCATTGACCTGCTATTAATAATCCTGCTCCCATATAACCTATTCTGCTAGAAAGTCTTTCTAAAGGAGTTAATTTACGTTCCCTTACCATATTCCTTAAATAGTAATTCCAGTAACTATTTTTTACCTTTTTCATAGTCCTAAATCTTTTCTAATGTCTTCTTTAACTACCCTAAGATATTTTCTTCGTTTTTCTTTAGAAACAAAAGGTACTGACCAAAATTGTTTTGTTTTAGTCCATCTATTAAGATTCCAACCAAATACAAATGTATACACACCCATAACTAAACGTAACTTAACAGAGTTTAAATATAGAGTAACAACTGGAAGCATAGGAGCACCGTGAGTAATATAGGTACGTACTTTTTTATTTTTAAAGAATGGTTTAGGGTATGCATACTTACCTATTATGGGAACAAATTTATATGCAAATCCTGGGGTGAATACTTCATCAAAGAACATTTCTAGTTTTGGCGTTAATCTAAACCACCAAACTGGTGATACAAAATATATATGAGTAGACCAAGTAACTAACTTCTTATATCCTTCTATAAGTTCCTTTTTATCTCTATGGAGTTTATCATCATATAAATCTATAATTCGATAGTTAGAATTATATTTTTTTATCTGTCTTACAATAGTTTTAAATATACCATTATAACAAAATGATTTTTTGTCTGGGTGTCCTATTATTATTAGATGTTTTATTTCTCGTTTCATTTTATAGAGGTTATTATCTTTTTCCTGTGTACATCCAATAAGGATTTTGGTAATATTGATCTTCAATTAATTGATATTTTAATTTAGTGGTTGCTATATGGTTTCCACTTATAGATATTCTATCTACACCACTACCATTTCTAGGAGTAAAATGCATCATATCACTAGCAAATATAAATAATTTACCTTTTTGTTGGGGTGCATTAACAAAGTGTTGTTTCCCATTTATTGATGATAAAAAACATATATCCCCAGCTAACCTTGAAGCATGAGGGTAATAAACCCATGATAATGATATTTCATTATCTGTAATCATTCCATCATGGTTATGAATCATAGTTTGTTCGTTTGGGGGTATAATATGCCCCCAAATTTCTTCTGCTTGGAATGATTTAGGTCCAAAAATACCATTTAAAACTTCACTTACAGCCTTATCCATAACTCTATATGTTTCATCATATAAATTAGTATCTTCATAAAAAGTATGTTGTCTATCAACTTCATCTTGTTGGGGTCTACTTTTATGTAAGCTATTTTTTGGTTTTAATCTTGAATCTATTACTTCTTGTAAAATTTGATCATGGTTTAATTTTAAATCATGTTCTGAATAATGAATAGCATTAATTAATTTAAACATATTTTTAGTTTTTCCAAAGTATTTGAATACATATTAATAATACACATAAAGCTAAACTAATAAAGGTTTTTGTAGTTATTCCTTCTTTAAAAAAGTAACTTACTCCTAAAGCATATATAATCATTCCAACTCCAAAACCTACAAATCTAGCGGGCCATAATAACCCATTAAAACCAGCTACCGTTGCTTTTGTTCCCCATATATAAAAATATGAAATTACTAAACCTGCTGCCGCAAGTATAAATTCATTATTTTTAAACCATACCCACTTAAATTGACCATTAAGTTGGAAAAATACAGCTATATGAGCTAAAATAAACCAACCAATACCCAAAAAAAATTCGTAAAACTTAATATTATTCATTCCAACTATGTTTACCCCAATTAATAACTAGTGATACTGGGCCTAAATATAAAATAAAACTACAATATTTAGATATATCTTCTTCTATTGGTTCAATTAGATCATAACCAACTGTAAATCCTTCATGAGGCCATTTCCACGCTAGTGAAAATTCCCACCATTTGTCTCCTTCTAAATCTGTTTTGTTTTTTCCCATACTATAACATTAAATTCCAATTTTCTAATTTCATCCAAAAACGCTCTAACCAAAGGTTAATTTTAACTCCTTCAATTAAATCTTCTCCGTTCATTCCCTTTTCTTTTTTAGAGGCACAAAAACCTATACCCATATCAAGGTAATCTCTAGCTTTATCATCATTACCTAATGTACGAAACTCTTTTGCCTTATCAAAACAATGATGTAAAACTTGTCTTTCTATTTTTTTCATATTTGTTTACTTTTTACTTTATTTCTTTTAGTTTTTTCTTGAAGTACTTTAGCATTAGATTTTTTTTCATTATAATTTAATGTATGCCTAGAATAATATCCTGGGTAGTTCTCTTCTCTATTCTTGCGGTGGTTATAAAATATATTCCACATTAAGAATCCTACGTAGGCTGCAAAGATACAAAAACCTACTATGAACATTGCTGTACTCATCTGTCTCGTCTTTGTCTGATTGCTATGGCAAATAGTAAAATGGTTCCTGCCCAATGAGCCGAGTATTGAGCTTCTTCGGTGTGTCCGAATAATCCTAATCCAATTGAATAGCACATACAAATAAATGCTATAATGATTGGGTAATAAGTGTTTAAAAACTGTTTCATAATTTATTATTTATTTAATTGTTAATATTTTCTACATTTATTTAAAGGTACTTGACATAAAGTATCTCCATTTTTAATTAATGGATTACCATTTTTATGAAAACCAAATACTACTTTAACTTTATCATCGTAAATTCGAATTCTATCTCCTTGTTTTATCATATTAAAATGGTAATGGTTCGTTAGACATATCTTTAGGTGTAAATGTTGGATCATCCAATTTACGGTAATCAAAACTAGCAAATGGTTGCTCACCAATCTCTTTAACAACTACATCTTGAGAATGTCGTCTATTATCTATTGATAATCTTAAGTCATTAGCTCGTTTCTTAGCCATATAATCATTATCAGCATAGACATACATTTCCATCTGAACTACATACCTTTTATTTTCTTTATTCATAATATTTTGCTATTAATAGTTGTTTAACTTCTTCACTGATCTCATTTGTCTGGTATAACTTTTCTATTAAATCTATCATGAATGTATTTGAATTAATTTATCAATATCTTCTCTTGATTGCCATCCTAAAACCATATCATCATCTGCAGGTATAAATTCCCCATCTTGATCAAATATAGCTACTTCAAATGAAGAAACATCTTTAACATTATCAACTGGTCCTCTAACACCAGTTTTACCTGCACTATACATTCCTGTGCCCGCTACAATAGATAACTCAATACCATTATCTAACGTAAGTAATCCTTGAATATTTCCCTTACCTAATTCATGTTGTTTCCAACTAACATCTTTAAATTTTTTCATAACTATCTATTTTGATTAAAACCTATTGATTTATTATCACCTGATTCAGGTGAATTTACATCCCTAATGATCTCAAATGCTTGAGACATAGTAATGAATTTTTTTTCTACTGCTAAATTTAATCCTTGAATGAATTGATCTGTCATAACCTTTATTTTTTAGTGTTGCTACTTAATCATAACAACACGTAAATATACGAAAAAAAAATGCGGTAACCAAATGGATACCGCATTATCTTTAATTTATTTTAATTTATCTTATTGATAATCTTTCATGAAGCGACTAAAGTGTTCTTGTAATGCTTTATCAGCAACATAATTTTTAAAATCTTCAACGTAATCATCTACATCATCAAATTCATCACCTGATTTTTTAACTGATGCCATAAATTGTTTTATTTCTGAATCTGTTGCTTTAGCATCATCTTTTAATGCTTTAACAATATCTTTCATTGGGGGCACACCTTTAAATTTAGGTAATGCTTCTTCAATATCTTCTAAACCTTCATCATAATCTGCATCTGCCTTCATGTTAAAATTAACTGCATCTGCTTCTTTCATTCTCATTTTGTCAGATAATTCCTCTGCATAATCATCTTCTCCACTAATAGAATCTTCTTCATCAATAGCTGTGAATTCTTCTTGTTCAAAATCATCTATAACTCCTATACCCGCTAATCTATCACCCGCCATTTGATTACCATGTATTGATTTACTCATTTCATTAGCTAAATGAGCAATTACATCATCAACGTAAAATGGTTCATCATCAACTAAATCATAAAATACATCTTCCCAAGCATCTAAAAATTTCTTTTTCATAGGGATATTAAGAAAACTTTCGATTCGGTTAGCTACGTCTCTATCCATAGGAGCATATTCTCTTGCTTCTTTAACATCCATAGCTGCTTTTTTATATTTAGCAGCATCACTACCATCAGTATCTTGTTGTTTATTACCTTTTCTATCGTATCCTGCTATTTCATCCATTGGTAATTTTTTCTCTTCTTTTTCTTCCATTTTAGAATCCATAAATTTACCTAATGTAGGTTCAATGCCCATATCAAATGTTTCCATTGTTGCTTTAATTTCAGCATGAAAATCTCCAAAAAACATAGATGCTTCTTTAATAGCACCTTCTTCTAAAGCATCAATAGCTTTTTGTAAGTGGTTATTTTCTCTATGATAATTAACATCTTCAAAGTCATCAGACATTTTCTTTAGAACCACAATGTCAGTATCAACACCAGTTTTTAATCCTGATCTTAGCATTCCTTCATAATCAAAATCACTAGTCCAACCTGAACCTATTTGGTATTGTTCTAAAATATCTGTTAAGTTATATTTGCTCATATTTTATTTTTTAGCTTTTGGTTTTCTACCTCTACGTTTTTTTCCTTTTACAGCATCTTTTACGTCTTTAACTTCCTTAACTACGTCTTTAAGTTCTGCTTTTACATTTTTAGCTCTACGTTTTACTTCAGCAGCTTTTTCTTTTACTTCTTCAATGGTGTCTTCTACTACATCTGGGATTAGATCACCATCGCGATCAGCAATTTTACCTTTCTTAATGTAATAAATTACAGCACCTGCTCCTAATAATATTACAACTAAAATAAATAACAATAATTTCATAATTTTATTTGTTTAAATGTTTATTATAAATATATAAAAATTAAGCTAAATTATATTTTTGCTTATATTTAGATATAAATGATTTACCTACTCCTAATTCAACTATTTCTGCTTTTTCAGGAACACCAGGTAATTTTTTAGCACTAAGAATATAATCTATATTTTTATTAAATACTTTAATTTTAGTTTTAGCATTAGAACGATTTGATGTTTTAAATACCATTACCACTGGGTGTTTGCCATAAGGTTTTTGATCAACCTTAAATTTTTCTTGTTTATTGCCCGCTTGAAATTTTTGTTCTACTAAATATGGACCATTGGTAAATTTATCCATATCATATTTCCATATAGAATCATCTGTATCTAGATCCCATTTTGTAAGTTTAACTACATTTTCACTTGGTCTACCTCTATTTTCTGTCATATTCGTTTATTTAATATCATTTCATTAATCCCATTAACTTCATTATCTAAAAATAACGTAGTAAACTCAGAATAAACTGGGATAGTGTGATTATGTTTTAAACCTGGGTTTAGATTTAAGCTTAAACTACTAGATTTCATATCTACAATTTGTTGTTTATGTATTAAAGAAAATCTAAAATTATTAAATTGAATAACAACAATAGCTAAATAATCAAAAATATAATCATTACCATCCTTTTTAGATTCTCCCACATCAATTATATTAGACTTAGTAGAATCATTCCAATGTTTTAATTCAATTTTTATTTGTTTACCACAAGTAATATCTCTAGATAATTGTGGTACCCCACTAACTTGATATCCTCTTTTTTCCTCAGTAATAAAGTCATAACCCGTTCCGTCTTCTTGTTTCCATCCAAAAACATCAGCTATAACTGGTTCTAATAAACTACCACAACTACCTCCTATACCATTAGGATTAGCCTTTACCCAATAATGGGAATAATTGTTAAGGAATTGAATAGCTCCTTTACCTTCTCTTAATTTACTCATAACCTTTATTTATTTTTAAATTTATAATCCTGCTCTCATTGCAAATTGCTTACCACGTTTATTCATACGACCATCTAACTCTTTATACTTGTTAGTAACTAATTCGTCTCTTAACTGTTCAAATTTACAGTCAGCAACATCCCATCCCTTAGCTTTAATTTCTTTTAAACCAGCTGGGATTGTTTGAACTCTAAATTGATTGTTTCTTTTTAATTTTTGATTTTGTACTTGATAAAACATAAACTTTATTTTTAATGTTGTGCTTAATCGCTCAACGTGTGTAAGATATGAAAGATATCCTGCTTACTCGCACTCTTTCGGCTTACTTTTTCATTTGTCTTAATTCCAAATGACGTATTATTACTTTATACTTCTCGTTTATCTCCATGAACAACTTTTACAGTTGGGAATCGTAAACTAATCCCACCTTTATCGTTCTTAGTTTCTTCAAAATACTGAACTGTAATTGTTTTACCTACAATTGAACCATCCATATACTGTAAACGTTGTTCTTGGCTCCAACCGCTACCAACTTTTACTCTATGACCCTTATGTTCAATCCATACTTGAGCTAGCATTTTGATAGTTTCTGATCTGCCATCTCTAACTACTTCGTGATCATCATTATCATAATCAACTACAACATACTCAGCATCATGAAATTTTTTTACTTTAAGTAAATTTTTAGTACGTTTACCTTCATAAGTAACATCTTTACGTATCATAAATCCTTCCCAATTATTATCAGTTGCTATTTGACCCCATTTATCAAAGTGTCTATCATCGGTTATTTGGAATTGATCTGTATAACGTAAAATGTCAGTTGTAATATATCTACCTGTTAAAAATCCTCTTAATGCCCCTAATCTTTCACTTAATATAGGACCACCTTTTTGATTATCAAAATTAGGTTTATGAAGCATATCAAATATCATATAAGCGGGGTTTTCTATTTGATGATCTTTACGTCTTAATTGTTTCATTACACCTTGAAAATCTTCATTTCCATTTTCATCAAGTAAACAAATCTCACCATCAAATACCGTATTAATAATACCTGTTGCTTCAATCGCTTCTTTAACTTTATTTAACGTAGTTAACTCTTTACCCATTCTAGAATAAAGTGTACATTCACCTTCATAATTAACTACAGCTAAACACCTAACACCATCTAATTTTCTTGATGCCCACCAATTATCATTTTGCCAATCACATTTACCATCATATTCTTTAGCTAATGCAACTTTAAATGTAGGTATTAATCCAGGTACTGCTTTATTAATTATTGAATCACCAGCTCTAATACCTAAATCTTTATCTATAATTTTATAGATATAAGGTTCAAATTTACCTTCAGCCATCCCATTTATTAAACCTATAGCTTCATGTCCTGTATATTCTCTATTAGTTAATTTATCTAATAATTCAAATAAACTATAATTACTTTTAGTAATTTTATCTTTATTCTTAATACAAGTTTTACTAGTAACATGATATTGTTTAAATGGATTATAAACATATTCTAATATATTATGAATGTGTATATCAGCATCCTTAATAATTTGTATTTTTTCAGTAGCGCTACTTGTAGCACGCATTGCTTCTATAAAATTTGTTAATTCTATCATAACCCTTATTTATTTATTTTTAATTCTAATGTTTTTATGTGTTTACATTTACCATCAAATGCCCTCCATCTACCTGGGCAATTACAATGAAACTTACCTGAATCTGGATAATATACCGTTTTATACGTTTTGTTTGCGTTGCTACTGCTAACAGTCATTACAACTATTGGTTCTTGTTTTACTTTAGGTTTGGGTTTAATCCAATTTATATCATCTATAGTAGTATTTGGATCTACTTCCTTCCATAAGGGCATTAAATATTTTTTACCACTTATACTTGCTATTGTTGGGGGCAAAACTTCACCTTTATATTCATACTTAAACCGATTTGCAAATACAGTTGGACCAAATCCATTACCAGGTATGCTTAATGCACCCTTAGTATGAATTATTCTTGACCTATAATTTCCGTGTTTATTTAAATTTGTGAATTTCCATAATGCCATAGTATAACCTTTATTTTATACGTGAATATACGAAAAATATTTGCGGCAACCAAATTGGTCACCGCTTTTCTTATGTTTTATTTTTTTATAGTATTTTTTCCTATTCCTATGAGGTGTTGGAACTTTTAGGGCATCAAACCATTCATGCTGTGTAAGTTTTATTTTTTTCATTATATTTTGAATTTAAATCTAAGCTTAGTGCGAGACATAATTTTTTTAATTGACCCGCATTATGGATTGCTATAAAATCTTCATCCGTCATATGATTAAATAAAGCTAATGTACTTAATTCCATATTATTTCCCTTGCCCCCTATATGCTTTGACATAATTTTTACTATTTTTCATTTTAGATGATTTGCTTTTTGCATGGACACCTGGTCTTTTCTTACCCCCATTAGAAACATAATTTCCTGTAACTAGTTTTGACATAATTTTTTATTATAAATATAAATCATATCCAGAAAATCGCTTCATATATGTTGTTATTTTTATTCCATTCCCATCTTTCCTTACTTTACCATTTCTAAACCATTTTCTTACACTACCTTGCCCACCTAAATGTGCGGCAGCTAATAAGCCTGATTCTGTGACTAATATACCATTAATTACTTGGCCTTCATATCTGTCTATATATTTCTGTAGTCTTTTTTTATTATGTAAAAGTAATTTTAACATTGCTTCTTCTTGTAATAAAGTATCCCTAAGAAATTCAGATCTACTTACTTTTATTTTTAAAGTTTTAAGTGTAGAACTACCAAATTGGTACTTACCCATATAACCATATTTATTTACTATATGATATCTATTTCTTGATTCTTGATAACCCATAGCATCCAAAAAATTATTACGACTTTGGATTTTAAACTGGTTCCATCTTTCACGAGCATCTGAAATTGAATCTTGCTTAGTATATGTGATGATTTCTCCTTCATCAATATACCAATCTAAGATATCAGGGTTATTATCTA
>Ga0181390_1000812_pt1 | contig 14258 bp, 14 predicted proteins | sample 13SPOviralmetaG_FD_130085 | JGI IMG/M metagenome (GOLD analysis project Ga0181390, IMG submission 130085) | Marine viral communities from the oligotrophic San Pedro Time Series (SPOT) site, San Pedro Channel, CA, USA - 13 SPOT_SRF_2010-07-21 | ecosystem: Environmental > Aquatic > Marine > Strait...
GATTTGGCCTCTTTGATCTCAGTCTCGAACTGTTCAATTTCTTGTGCTTTTAGAATACCATTATCCCAAACCCAATCTACTCCTTCCATGATGCCATTTACAAAGGCCTCAGGAGCAGATGGATCTTGTACGATATCAACTGTAGATAAGATAAAATCGTTACCTACCATGTTAACACCATTACGTTGCACAAGACTACCCATACCACGACTTGAAACACCAAGCTGAACACCACCTTCCATCAGACCCTTTACAATCTGACCCATTGGAGTATTCAATATTAGTGCTTTACCCATCACATTATTACCATCCCAATTAAGTTCGGTAATGCGATGAGATACTTTATCCAAATTAACAGTAGGGCCTTCTGGGTGATTCAATTCACCTACAGCTCTACCTTTGGAAACTTGTTCAGCAGTGTATTTTGCCACTGCTTTTTCTAGGACTGCTTTCGGGTAGATCCTGCCATTGCGGTTCTTACCTTCAGCTTGCATAAAGATACCTTCGATAATAGCGGTTTTCTCGCCGTTATCGTTAGCTTCAGTCATATACTCGAGCTGTGTGTCGAGATGTTCTGTCATTAACTTCATGTTATTTGCCCATTAATTTTGTGAAATCTTTAATTGCCTTTTCAGCGTCTTTTTCAGTTTTAAAAGTATCTAAATCTTGACCATCAATCGATGCAACAAACTTAGATCCTTTCTTTTTAATTTCCGCTTTGAACTTACCTTTACCGACTTTAAAAGACTTAGTAGCCTCAGATACAGTATTAGGCTTCGTCCTGAATTCCTGAAACTTCATCATCGAGTTCTACTTCCTCTAATTCTGGTGCAGTACCAGTCATTCCTTGTGCGATAGAAATCTTACGATCATCCATTGCGGTATTAATTTTATTTTGCATTAGTGCAGCAAATGCGTTATTCGCGTCATTTTTGCTATTACCATCTAATGCATTAATTAAATCACTTACTTCAGTCATCTTACTCGCCTTTCATTTATTTATACAACCTATGATTTAGACTTTAAATATCTTCATCATTATTGTCATTCATGCCTTCATCATCAATTTGTTTGATAATATTTTCAATATCTTCTTCTGTTTGCATTAATACATTCTTACGTATCCATTCAACAGAGTAATAACGTCCTGCATATTCATCTATTTCACGTAGTGTACCTAAACGCTCTCGTAATAGTTCTGCATCTTTCAGTTCAGAGAAATGGTTATCTTTTAAGAAGTCGACACTAATGTCAGATCTAATAGTTTCCCACTCTTCTTCTGTAACAATACCTTTAAGAATAAGTTGTGTTTTAAGAATATCAATGAATAGTGCAGAAAACTTCTTACGTAATCTATTAATAAACTTTTGGAACTTAAGCTCATCTCTTGAGATCTCTGTAGATCGACCAAGATTAAACTGTTGTTCTTGTTCTAAACGACCGCTTGGTACATTTAAAGATTTATATAGTTTACGACGGAAGTATTCGATGTCATCAATCTGACCAAGGTTTTCACCGCCAGGTAGAGTAGAAATTTCTGTACCTCTACCGCCTTCACGTCTTGGTAACCAGAAATCTTCAAGCATTGACATATGCTTCTTGTCATCTTTCATATCACCAGTTTCAGCATCGTAAACCATTTTGTTACGATACTTTGCCATGATGTTACGTAGATATTCTTCTGCTTTACCTTTTGGAAGGTTACCTACATCGATATAAAAGATACGACGTTCAGGAGCACGTGCAAGACGATAGATTACCAATGAATCTTCCATCATACGAAGCTGATTAACAGGCTTCAGTGCTTTATGTAGGTGTGATAAGATACGTTTACGACTTGGATCTAATAGTCCAGAAGTAACGTATGTAATAGAATCTTTTGCAATCTTAAGACCTTGTGATTTATTTCCAAGTGAATCGTTCTGGAAGATAAAATATTCACTAGCACCTATTATAATTTCAGCACCTGTCTTAGGATCTTTTTCTTTCTTGAGCTCACGTACTTTGCGAATCTTTGTAGGATCAATAGAACGTAGTTCAATTAAACCATTCTTAGGATTAGACTCATCTATGATCTTATGGTAGTACAAACGTCCATCGACGTACCAACGACGGAAGATGTCGTGGCCATACCAGTTCATATTAAGCATAGCAATAATGTTCTCGAATTCTTCTGACATCATTTTCTTGATGCGATCAGGTTGATCTAAATCATCCATGATAAGCGATACTGGTGAGGAGTCATCATCAGAAACGATAGATTCGTTAACAATGTCTTCAACTGCTGCATCGCATTCTGTATGCTGAGAGATATCTCGGTACTTAAAAATAAGTTCTTTTTCTGACTTAGTTTGGTCACCATTAATATCAACATACTGGCCGTAATGACCACCGGCATTGATTACGTTACCAATACCTTCATCTTCATCCATAGGAGCAACAAAGGAGGCGCGTTTGCGATCTTCCTTTTCTTGATCCTTTTTCTTTATTTCAAAACCAAAAAAATCGGCCAATGTAATATCCTCTCAATAATAGCAGAGGAGAGTAAATCCCCTCTGCTTATACTGTTATTTATAAGGGTTTAAGAAGTCGTATTTGATTCCCAGTATTGAACTTGAAGTTCAACGGTAAACTCTTCGATAACATTTTCTGAATCGTATGATACATCGATTGCAGAGATGTTAGTTGGAAAAGTTCCTCGGAAGTCATATCGTTTAACAGACTCTCCTGCCTTATTTAACTGTTCTACAACCATGTCTGCTTGATAGTCAACAGGGTTAGTTAGTCCAGTGTTTGCGTTGTGCTGGTTAATACCATTCATCCAACGTTCGAAAGCACTACGTGTTTCCATTTGAACGTCGTTGATGATTGTCACTGACCACGGTTCGAATGTACGATCGCCTGCAATTTGCAACTGACGTCCACGGAATGGGATAGTGATTGGTGCAATGATAGAAGCAGGTAGCTGAGCAGCTTTACACATGAATGATGCTAGCTCAACGTTGCCTCCGGCATAACCAGGAAAGTTTAGTGTTGCTTTAAATAAGTTACCACGGGCACCGCCACCTGTCAACTTGGATTTAAAGTCATCTACGCCTAAAATAGCCATATTTTATGTCTCCTTACTGACCGATGATTTCACTGAATTCAACGCCTGTTCGTGTAGCGATAAAGTTCAGAGTGATAAAGTTAATCGAACGAGCAGGCTTAATGTATATATCAGCTACGAAACGGTTACCATCGATTACTGCACCAGTATTATTTGTTGCGTCACAAATAACTGAGAAGTCCGTGATACCGCGTCGACCTTTTACATCTCGCAAGAATGGTTCAACTAGGTTGCGGAATTGAGCGCGTGTAAACTCATCGTTGAATTCAAACAACTGGAACTTAGCAGCTGTTGATACAGCTTTTTCCAATGTGATGAATAAGCGACGAACGTTAATGCGATCGAATGCACTTGGACGAGTAGAAGCTGTTTTGTCACCAAACAAGATGATACCTTCACCGGGGAAGCTAACGATTGGGTTAACACGAGCTTTATACAAGTCATCACGCGCTGCTTTCTTAGGGTTGAAAGCAATTTTAGTTACACCAAGAATTTGACCTCTTGTGAAACCAGCTGGTGAGAACCATGCGTCTGCTACATTGTCTGTGTTTGCACATAGACCAGCAACCGCACCTGATGCAACAATCCAACGATATACGTCGTTATACTTATCGTATACGTATAATGCTGTTGAATCGATTACAGCGTATGATGAAGAAGTTAGAGCATCTGCCCAAGCTTTTACATCTGTAGCTGCAGTAGCATTGTTTACTGTTTCTGCAACAGCAGGGGAAACAAACGCAACACAATCTTTACGGCCTTCGGCTATAGCGATCATGTAGTTTGCCATAGTCACGTCATCTGCAGCTGCAGTTTCAGGACCAATTAGCAAGTTAACGTCTACTGTTTCGGCATCGTCAAACAAGTCATATGCAGTTGATAGTTCGCCGACAGTTGCTGCGTTATCAGTTGTACCACCTGAAAGTGATGCACCGACAGCGGCTGAACCTGTTACGAATGCAGCACCAGCTGCACCATTAACCGCAGAACCAGCATCTGTGAACGAAGAGTAGTGTGCACCCCAACGTACATATGCAGATTGATTGTTAATTACGTTTGCGTAATAGTTGTCCGTTCCGTCATCAGCTTTGGCATCAGATGCCTGAGATACGAATGCGAAAGTTTCAAGTACTGTACCAGCTGTACCTGTCCATGCACCGTCTTCATCAATAACTGCGATATGCATTTCGTCTGCAGTATCACCGCCATTAGCAACTGAATAAGATGATGTACCAGGAACTGAGTCAAAGTTACCTGCATAAGCCCAACCAGAAAAGGCTGTTGCATCTGCGGGACAAACTGAAACTGCTAATGAGTTACCTAAAGTACCTGGGAATCGAGCGATCCATGTGTCTGTAGCACCAGGTGTTACAGTATCATAGTGATCGTCGTTTTTAACTAAAATGCCTGTGCCAGAAGCAGTAGCGTTTAAGTTACCTGTTGTTGCACGGACAACGCGCAATGAGTTACCATACTGCAGGAATTGCGCAGCTGGATAAAAATATTTGTAAGTGTCAGAATCAGGTTTACCAAAAATGCTAACTAACTGTTGTTCTGATCCTACCGTTGTAATCTCCTCAACGGGACCCCACTGGAATGCACCAGCAATAGCTCCGATTGATGTAGATACAGCAGGAACAACATTAGTCAAGTCAATTTCTTTAACCTGGACACCAGGTGAGACTTGGAATGCCATGTATTTTTCCCCTTCATTGAGAATTTAATAAGTTTTCATAATAAGATGGTTTCACTGATATTATTTATATATATACAGTTTTAGAAGAATGTATCTTTCTGAACGTACCAGGTATCTCCACCTTCTCTGATAGTTTCAACTTCATCTACTACACCATCATCGAAAACTCCAAAAGGTACTACGTCATCTTCGATCATTCTTTGTTGTTCAGCATACATCATGCTTTTCATATCAATGTCTGTCATTTCACCAAAGAATGGAGTTGCAGCAAACCACCCAAACATAACTAAGTTCATCATTAAGTCATCGTGATTACCATCGGCAGCTTCATAAGAAGAACCTTTAGCAACAAACGTAGACATTTCTATAATTGTATCTTGATCGACAATGCTAATTTGACTTTGTTCAACAAGATCTTTAATATTAGAACATCCAATACGTTTGACCTTTCTTGTCATAGTCACACCAATTGAATTAGCTTTAATCATTGATTCAACGAATACGTTTTCATATTCTAAATCATAATACAAACCATTACATACAACCGCACCCTGATCATTCGATTCAATAATTACATAAGCTTCGTTATATGTCTTAGCATACTTATAGATGATATCTGGTAAGAGTAATGGAGAGATCATATTATCTCTGTATACTGCTACTTGTTGAAATGGTTTAGTAGTTACATCTATTATATTAAACGTTGAATAATCCATACCTCTACCCTTTGCCACATCGACAAAGACCATATAGTCATGATTCTCTTCAGGTTTAACATATACTTTTACATTGTTTTGTGTAAAGATAGGATGCTGAGCTTGTAAACTTAATAAACAATCACCTGATATCAGTGTATTGCCAGTGCCGTGGAAGGTATTACCAAATTCTTGGTTAAACTGTAACTCTGATGTATTTGCAATTGTTTGTTTCTTCCATTCGTCATCTCTACCTGGTACATCCCACCAGTCAACTCTAAATGGTTTAAATTCATTTGTGCTTTGTACTGCACCTTCCCACAATTTGTGGTATATGTTACCTAAGCCATTCGCTGTAGAAGTAACAATTACTTTTGTGGATTTACCTGACGACACAACAGGGTATGTTGAAGTGTAAAACTCTGTTGCGTTTTCAACAAAGGCAAACTCGTCAAGGAATAGGAGATTGACAGACATGCCTCGAATGGACGATCCTGAAGTAGCAGCAGCGATGATACGGCTATTATTAGAAAACTCAATGGAACCCTTATTTAATGCTTTACACCCAGGTTGTAGAAAGAACGGTAGGTTCTCAAGCATTAATGTAATACGAGCCAGCATCTCACGTGCAGTTGCACCTTTGTTTGCTAGGATCGCAATAGTCTGTTCTGGATGAAACAGAGCATACCATAGTAAATATCCCACCGATGAGATAGACTTACCTGACTGACGACAAGCAAGCACAATAGAAAATCTATTATCATTGAAATGATTAAACATCTTTTCTTGATATGGATACAAAGCAAAAGGCACAAGTCCATGATCAAGGTGTACTACCTTAAGATAGGTTGTAGCAAAGTAAACTGGATCTCTAAGACATCTTGTATATTCTACAACCTGCTCTTGAGACCAAGCCTCTTGTACACCATCTCTTTTAACGTTTGGATTACCTAAGTAACCTAATTCGTTATTCTTCAGAGTCGCCATCAATTACTTTCATCTTATCTAATAGTTTGCGCTGAAGATCTGATGTAGATCCAACAAACACGTTGTTCTGTGTCATGCCACCTCCTGGTAACATAGGATTATCCCTATCTACTTTTTCTACATCTTTCTTCTTCTTTTGCAATTCCATTAGGCGATCTGCAACTTCAGCATTTTGCTTCATCATATTAGATAAAACTTCAAATGCTCTCGGATGTTCAGAGTCCCTAGCTAGTTCAAGCATAAGCTCGATAGCCTCATCACCTTTCTCTGCTAGACTATAATATTTAGCCCTTGCAAAGTCATAATCGTCTTTTACATCACTCATTAATCATTCCAATATTCTTTATATGAATCAACACTCGCTGTAGCACTTGATGTTCCGCCACTTAAAGTATCTGTGGTATTAAATATACCTGTCACCGTTTTTACTGTTAACTTATTATCAACATATGCTACTACAACTCCAGTTGCACCAGAATTATTTGCAGATATTACTTCTCCTACAGTGAAAGTATCTGTAGTAGATGATACTGTAAATACAACTTGATCAGGTGTATCTGGTTGGAATATAGTTTCAACTATAGTATGAGCATCTGTTTCTACAGCTGATAAAGGATTAACAACTACTGATTGTCTTTCCATTGGTTTTGTGCTTGCTGATATTTCGTTATTGTAATCTATGCTTACAGACTTAACCAATCCTTGAGTACCAATACCTCCATAGAAGTTTACTTTTGTTTCAAAATCTAAAGTATATATTATAACTCTACGAGTAGTAAAATCACCTTCGTAATCGTCGGTTAAAGCTACTGATTGTAATACAAATGGTTGATCTGACCTAAAGTTATTATCTACTTCTTTAACTGAAACAGTATAGTCTGGTTGAAAGAAAGGAAGAATTTGTTCTAAAATTTGTAAAGCATCATCCTGATTCTTTGCCATAATACTTAACTGAACATTCAGGTTATAGCCTACTGGGCCTAACACCGTCTTCATTTTATTATTATCTAAAGGATCAGGAAAGCTTTGTTTAATACCCTTTTGTAATTTTGTATTAGGATTATAAGCTAAGCCTGTTAATTCAAAAGACATACGAGGCAATTTAAGAGCAATCTTTGGATCATCAAGATCTCTCTGTTGGTCTAATCTTGCAAGAAACTTTTGCTTTGGACCGTATGCTAAAGGAACTTTAACTATGCTTTTAGCACTGCCATCAGATCCCTTACGTAAAACATTAATATCATTAAAGAGTGTACCAAATACAGCTACTGTTCTTCGTATAGCTGCATGATAAAAGTGATTACCAAACATTACGTTGCGTCTCCAAATGGATTCGATTCAGAGAAGTCAATAATATCATCTGCTTCATCCTCAAAGTTAAAGTTACGTGCTGCAAGATCTGTAGTAAAGGTATTATCTGTAGAAGAAGATATATCATAAACTTTCGTTATAGTTGTAGTAGCACCCGACGTAATTCCTACAAGAGTATTAGATTCTGCAAATGTATGATACAATCCATCAGTAGTTTCTATCTGATTAACTGTCATTTTTACACCATCAATTTGTAAGAGCTGAGCAGATATATTAACTTCTTCTATAACAGGAGTAACATCTACTTCAGATGCTTGTACAGATACGTACTTAATTCTTTCACCGACTTCAAACGTGCCTGTTATGCTTCCAATATCAAATATCTCTTGATAGCCAAAATCATTTTCAATACTATCAAGTTCAGAAATACCAGTATTAAATTCTTCTTCATTGAATTCGAATAACCTCGCTTGTAACTTAAAGACAGGCAAGTTACTTAACTGATAGAAAGGTTGTTCGTGTTCTACGTAACTAATTTCAAAGAATGATTTAGACAAAGGAAGATAAATCAAATCACCTTCGCGCGGTCTATCATCGTTGATATCTGAGTTCCATACGCCTACAAGCTTTTGCCATGAACGTTTAGCGACAATGAATGTAGCTTCATCACGAATTTCCATACCAAACTTTTGGAATATATTACCTTCACCTTCAAATCCTTCTGTATTCTCAATGAACATCTCGATAGTATTTGCTGTGTTAAATTCTGATTCTACATCTTCACCAAGAATAGTGTCTCGCTGTACTATTTTGCGAGGCATGTAAAAAACATCTTGGCCATACATTTTGATGGACTCAATAATGATGTCCTCAAACATATATTGCTCGGTGTTTACTTTAGGCGAAAAGAATACATTAGTTGGCATGATCTATCCCATATAAAATTCAGGTGGCATCTCGTATTTAAGCTGCATTTCTTCTTCAATAGAGTTTATCTCTGTTACAGCGTCATCATAAATTTGACGTCCATTAAGAGTCACACCACCAGGAAGTTGCATGCCTTCGAATTTAATAAGGTTTGCACCCCATTGTTGTTTAATTAAAGCAGTTGTATATCTCTTTAAAAGTATATCATTATATATTGCTGTATGCGTATCAGGCTCAACTGTACGATAGGCATCTACAATAACGTAATCACCTACTGCTACATCCGATTCCCAATCAACATCAAGATATAAGCGATTCATATGTCTGCTAAAGCGTACCTGTTCTGGTCCATTTAGCATCATATTCATCGTACTAAGATATGACATTGTTTGTGAGTAATTAGCAAGGTTGCCTGTAAATCCTAGGCTGTACATATCATTAAGATGCATTTGATATTTTGCATCAAACATACTTACACTTGAATTACTTTCGAACATAGGAAAAATTCGTTGTACTGACAATACCTGATTTGGTAACGAGATATATTCATTTGTTACATCAGTGATTGTGATTTGATGCTTATGATATACTTTGTATATTGCATCAGAGTGGTATTCTTGATAAAATTGCAGAGCTTCATCGACTCGATCCGAGATTTGATCTTCATCGACGTTAATCTCAAGGACCGGAGCTCCGAGTTTACGGAGACAGTAATCAATGAGTGTCTGTCTTGAGTTTGGAGCGGCCATGTAAAAATAGTCCTATAGTTGATTTCTATAAGACTATTTATAACTTTTAAAAACTTGGTATTAGAGATTATTCTCGTAACTTGCTAAGCTACTTTCCATATATTAATATTACCGTATTTCATAGTAAAAACTGTTCCTCCAATATTATTCCATTGAAGCTCAATATACTGACTTGCGTTTAAATTCACTAACATCATTTCTTTAAATGTCCATTCCATTCCACCTTCAGTTCCAGCAGTTTCAATATTATATGCATCGGTATGAGCATACGTGACACCACTTTTCTTAATTAGAATCCTTAGACCATCTCCTGCAGAGGGGGTTGTGACAGATCCCGCAAGTGTACACGACACGCCATATATTCCATCGGTAGGCACTGTAAATCTACTCATACTATTAGAATCAGTTATGCCTCTCGTAAGTCCTGCCTTAACAGTAAATTGTATTATATCACCCTCGGACGGAGTAGAATCAACAGGATTATAGTAAAGAGCTACTGGTTGTGCTGGCATATTAATATGACCTGAGCTGGTTATGCGCATCGTTTCAGCACTTGACGAACCACCTGATCTTCTGCGGAATATCATATCACCGGTGTTTGTACCGCTACGTCTTACACCAATACTATGTTGGCCACTACCAGAAGCACCTGCTGAGAATAAAAGATTAACCTCTGGGGTTGTTATTGATGTATTAGAATTTGTAAGTCTCACAAAGTTTATTGGATTGTTAGCAGTATTACTAAGATTAGCACCGGTTGTATATTGAGTGGTCACATCTTTTGATATTTCTAACAAATTATTAGGAAAACTCGTACCAATACCAACGTTGCCTGCCGCGTCGATGCGCAGACGTTCTGTTGCAGTTCCTCCATCACCTGTCTTAAAAAGAAGTTCACTGCTATCTGTATCAGAGTTGCTAGAATTGTACATATCAATTCTAGCCAAACTACCAGCAACACGCATTGCTAAAGAAACACCACTAAGTATGCCATTGTTTCCATTTGTGTTTTCGAGATTTAATGCTGTATACGCGCCATATGAAGCACGATTAACCTCCAGAGAATGAAATACTTTCACATTACCATTAGATTCAACAGCTATATGATCAGCCGTTGTATTGCTAGAAATATACAATGCACCATCAACATGTGTAATAGCACTTTTAGTACTACTATCAGTGTCTTCAATTTGAATTCCACCGCCGTATCCACTATCTTGAGCCTTAATATGCAATCTACTGTCAGGCTGTTCTGTACCAATACCAACTTTACCTGTTGAGTCGAGGATCATGGCTGTCGCGGAGTTGCCTTTAAAAACAAGTGCATCAGCTGATACATCATGAATAATTTGATGCCTTACATCATCAGCTTCAGTGCCAAATAATATACCACTATCATTGTTTGCGTCTGTTTTAAGCTGAAGAAATACTCTATCCCCACTATTGCCAATCTGTAATCGTGAATCAGCATTGAAAGAGTCGCCAGTATCTGTCCCGATTAAAACATTACCTGATGCATCTAACGACAAGAAGGCAGCAGAATCTATGTTGTCGAGTAAGTCTGCGTCTACCTCACCTGTTGATGAGATATTACTGCCAGCTAGGGCGATTCGTGATGCTTTAGTTGCCATTTGTTATTCCTAGGTTTGTTTGACTTAGTCTTATTATATATGCTTTTGTTTAGAAAGGCAACTAGTTTATTTTAAATTTATTGATTGTATTATTAGCCTGATACGCTCCAATATTTCCAGTACCATGTAGTACCCAATTCCATAAGCTAGCGGCAGGACTACTATTATGATCCGGAATTGAAACAGAAGATGGAATTGAATCTTCACATATATCTAAGATATATTTTACTCTATCAGTGTATGTTTCACCTGAATTCATATATTTCCAAAAGTCAGTATCAGCTCTTTTACCCGTATAATGTATGATTAAGAAATCTCTAATATTATCATACATTGATATCATTTCATCATTATAATGTTTTATTCTGTGAGGGTTACAAGTTCGCTTCTTTGTTGATTGGAGATGTTCCATTACAAAATTAAGTACTTGCACTATAGTTGTATGAATAGAAGTGGCTTCTAAAGGCTCTGAAAATGCTGCTGCTAATCCTAATGATAAACAATTTCCTTGCCACAATAGATTACTTCTACCTGATGTAAATTTAAACTCTTTTAATATCTCTGGATTATTAAACTTTTTATTTATTTCCTGAATAGCTTCGTCTCTAGTAATAAATTTATCACAGTATACATACCCCATGCCATATCTTGTTTGTGTAGGTATTTTCCATACCCATCCTGCATCCATTGCAATAGCTGTTGTAAATTTATCATAATCATCTTCTATAGGAAGCTGAAAAGAAATTGCAGAATTAACTGGTAGATTATCAGAATACGAATGCCACTGCATACCTATCATACCTGCACATATCTTTCTTGAGAACCCAGAACAATCTATAAAAAAGTCTGCAAAATATCTATTACCTTTTTTATCAATAATAAATTGTACATCTGTTCCTTCACTGTTTGTTCCCACACCATCTATATCAGTATCTATTCTTTTTACACCTGCCTCTACAGCCTTTTTAGCAAAAAATTCTCCAACTTTAAAAGCGTCAAAATGATAGCTATGACCTTCTGCTATAAAATCATTCTCATAAGCTTGACCTAATTCAGTGATCATGTAAGGCTTTGAAGGATTGTCTATTATACCTTTGCAAAGATGTAGATCAGGAGATGAGAACGACGTTTGACTACCACCTAATGGCGCAAAGTATGAACTATCATCTCCAGTCCAATTGACATGTTTGATACCTAGCTTATATGTTGCATTACAATAGTCCATAAATTCGCCTGATTTTATACCTGTATCAAAGAATTTATTTTTTATAAAGTCAACAAAGATACCAGTCGAACCTTCACCCGCTCCTACTATACCTTTCTTAGAGGATTCTACTACTGTTACATTATGCTGAGGTTGTGTTTTTATTATTGATAGTGCAGCCAGCCAACCAGCTGTACCGCCTCCTAAAATAATAATTTTCATTATATAATACCTTTTTATTCAATTGGAGTTTGAGCATCTTCTACAGAAGCAAGTTTTGGAGCATCTGTTTTTATTTGTAATCTTTGAGCTTGTATACTATCTATAAGTTCAGATGACAAGCCATCTGTTTCTACTAGCTTCTCCCAAAGAGCAACTATTAATTCATCTACACTAGGATATAAAGCTTTTCGTACATCTGCATGTTGAGTTTTCCATCTATTACTTGTAATAATATCATATTGAGTTTTAATATCTTCTGGAGTAGGAACATCTGTTGAATCATTCCACACCAGATCATCATATGACATAGCAAGCTCTGGTAAATGCCAATCTTTATCACTATAATTAGCTTCTAGTACTGTTCTTGTTAATAAAGGATCTTTAGTCATCATGTTGTTACCCATAGCCTTCCTGGTGATTTTTCTACTACATTTGCTGAATTCCACTCTGCATATCCACATGACCCAGTGCGAGCTTGATTTCCTCCACAATAACCAAACCCAAACCCAGAGTCACCACCAGAATTGTTGGCAGCATTAAAAGTGTGACCTTGTTCATCCATACCACACCCTACTCTTGCACCTGATCTTCCTGTGGATGAAAGACCAGCATTATCTGGATTACCGTTCGTTGAACTATTTGCAAATGAATTTATTCCCCATAGACCTACTATAGGCTCATTGCCAGTTTGGGTAGCAAATGCTGTTCCAGAAAATGCGAATGATGCTGAATCATATCTTAAATTAGTTGTAATTGTGGGGTTAGTACTATTACATGGTAACCCTCCAAATGCTGCTCCAGAGTTATTCTGCATTTTAGTGTACATAGTACTAGATGAATTAAAAATCATTATAGGAGCAACTGTCCCTCCCATATCAAGCATAAGCCTGGTAAAAGGGAACTGATTCCAACCTGCATATTTTGCCCAGGTTCCTGATGTAATATTTGAATCTGATTCATTACTTAATGAATTATTTGTCCAATATGCAGACCCAGATGGTATATCACCTCTATTTATTGTTTTTAGTATGAGCATCCAATCTTTATTCTCATGCCAGGCTTTCTTAACATAAGCTTGATATAAAATTCCACCTCCGCTCAAGAACCAATGAAATCCGTCAGCACTAATTTGTGCCATTGTTGAAGCAGGGTTTCCTGAACTACCTGCTGCGCCACCTACTTCTGACCAAGCACCTGACTTTCTTACTTTAAGTGCACCACTTCCTGTTGTATTGAAATACATATCACCTTCACCTGGACTCGAAGGATCACTAGAGTGTTGAGGTACGTTTATTGAAGTCGGTCCTATACTTCCGCCAGCCATTAGTTGTTCTCCAATTCATCTATTCGTGTTTTTAATTCTTTTATCTCATTGAGGGCATCTTGTAATGCAGCAACAATAACCGGTGTTATTCTACCGTAATCCATACTCATCATTTCATCAGACTCAGCATCACCTGATACAGCTTCTGGTACAACTTCTTGCATCTCTTGAGCAATAAAGCCGTGTACTTGAGGTAATTCAGGATTATCTATCCATGTATGAGTCACGGGTTTCATATCCATTAGCTTATCTGTAGCATCTGCTATAGGCTCAATGTTATCTTTTAGTCTGCGATCTGATGTGGTGTTGTAGGTAGTGCCAGATGCAGTTACATAAATTGAACCTACCGTAGCTGTGTTATATCCAAACTCCGCTATCATTCCTATGTTTGTATAGCGGTGAA